>ENA-OQCX01000646-OQCX01000646.1-human-gut-metagenome-genome-assembly--contig:-NODE-646-length-17883-cov-4.915690_pt1 | contig 17883 bp, 19 predicted proteins | sample MGYA00242762_ERZ504587 | MGnify/ENA primary metagenome ERZ504587 (study PRJEB26092, sample SAMD00036337) | human gut metagenome | host: Homo sapiens | study: EMG produced TPA metagenomics assembly of... | reverse complement strand
ACGGTATTCTATGATACCTTTCCCTTGAAGAAAAATGTCTGCAAGCCTTGATTTTAAGCGAACTTTTCAATATTCCCAAGCACTTTATTCTGTTGTGAGATTTTCTCTCAAATTATTTCATTACGATATTCACAATTCTTCCCGGTACGTAAATTTCTTTTACGATGTTTCCGGTCAGTTTGTCTGCAACTGCCTCTTTTGCAGCGGCGATTGCGGTCTCTTTATCTGCATCTTTGGCGATTTTGATCGTTCCGCGCATTTTGCCGTTGATCTGAACAGCGATCTCGGCTACTGCCTCTACGGTCTTCTCCTCGTCAAACTCCGGCCATGCGGTCTGATACAGACGACCTTCATATCCAAGGTCTGCCCACAGTTCCTCGGTCATATGCGGTGCAACCGGATTCAGCAGGATCAGAAGGGTTTCGAACTCTTTTCTCGTTACTTTTCCGGCTTTGTAGAACTCGTTGACCAGGGTCATCATGGCTGCGATCGCTGTGTTGTATTTCAGGGACTCATAGTCGCTGGATACTTTCTTGATGGTCTGGTGCATTTTGGACTCCAGCTCTTTGGAGTAGGAATCTCCGTCTACCAGGCTGTCCTGCAGTTTCCATACACGCTCGAGGAAACGACGGCATCCTTTTACGCCTTCCTGAGACCAGGATGCGCTTAAGTCGAAGGCACCGATGAACATCTCGTACGTACGCAGGGTATCTGCACCAAACTCAGCTACGATATCATCCGGGTTGACAACGTTTCCACGGGATTTACTCATCTTCTCGCCGTTCTCGCCGAGGATCATTCCGTGGGAAGTACGTTTCTGATACGGTTCCGGGCAGGTAACTACGCCCTGATCGTACAGGAATTTATGCCAGAAACGGGAATACAGAAGGTGAAGGGTGGTGTGCTCCATTCCTCCGTTGTACCAGTCAACCGGCAGCCAGTATTTCATAGCTTCTTTGCTTGCCAGAGCCTCTTTGTTCTTCGGATCGGTATAGCGGATGTAATACCAGGAAGAACCAGCCACTGCGGCATGGTATCGGTCTCACGTTTTGCAGGTCCTCCGCAGCACGGGCAGGTGGTGTTGACCCAGTCTGTCATGGCAGCCAGCGGAGACTCGCCGTTATCGGTCGGCATGTAGCTCTCTACATCCGGCAGCTCCAGCGGAAGAGATTCTTCCGGAACCGGAACGTAACCGCATTTGTCGCAGTGTACGATCGGAATCGGCTCACCCCAGTAACGCTGACGGGAGAATACCCAGTCACGCAGCTTATAGTTTGTTTTTGCTTTTCCAACGTGGTTCTCTTCGAGCCACTCAAGAATTTTCTTTTTTGCTTCCGCAACGGAAAGTCCGTTCAGGAAACCGGAGTTGACAAGAGTTCCCTCTGCAACGTCGGTGTAAACTTCGTTCTGTACGTCGCCGCCTGCAACGACCTCGATGATCGGCATGTTGAATTTCTTTGCGAACTCCCAGTCACGCTCATCGTGTGCCGGTACTGCCATGATGGCGCCGGTGCCGTAGCTCATCAGTACATAATCGGAAATCCAGATCGGGATCTCTTTTCCATTAACCGGGTTGACTGCGGAAAGTCCGTCGATCATGACACCGGTCTTGTCTTTTGCAAGCTCGGAACGCTCGAAATCGGATTTTCTGGCTGCCATCTCACGGTATGCGCAGACCTCATCCCAGTTCTTGATCTCATCTTTGTACTGGTCGATGTACGGATGCTCCGGGGAGAGTACCATGTACGTAACACCGAACAGGGTATCCGGGCGTGTGGTGTAGATAGTCAGCTTCTCCGGTTTATCTTTCAGGGAGAAGTCAACCTCTGCTCCGTGGGAACGTCCGATCCAGTTTTTCTGGGAAGTTTTGACACGCTCAATATAGTCAACGCCGTCCAGACCGTCAATCAGCTTGTCTGCATACTCGGTAATCTTCAGCATCCACTCGCTCTTTACTTTGCGGACAACCGGGCTTCCGCAGCGCTCGCACACGCCGTTTACAACTTCCTCGTTTGCAAGGCCTACCTTACAGGAAGTACACCAGTTGATCGGCATCTCTTTTTTATATGCCAGTCCGGCTTTGAAAAGTTTCAGGAAAATCCACTGGGTCCAGTGATAGTATTCCGGATCCGTCGTGTTGATCTCTCTGTCCCAGTCGAAGGAATATCCAAGAGACTGAAGCTGGTCTTTGAAGTGATGTACGTTGTTTTTGGTAACGATCTTCGGATGGATGTGGTTCTTGATCGCATAGTTCTCAGTCGGAAGACCAAATGCATCCCATCCCATCGGATACAGAACGTTGTAACCCTGCATTCTGCGCTTTCTGGCTACGATGTCCAGTGCAGTGTACGGACGCGGATGGCTACGTGAAGTCCCTGTCCTGACGGATACGGAAACTCAACGAGTGCGTAGTATTTCGGTTTTGTATAATCATCTGTGGCGGCAAAGGCTTTTTCATCCTGCCAGATCTTCTGCCACTTTTTTCAATGTCCTGTGGCTCATATCTTTTACTCATAGGTAACCTCCTGCATGTTCAAGTTCAAAGTTCTTTTTTCTCACACCGCCGCATAGGACAGCATGCGCATTTGAACATATAGCTGTATTCTATCACTCTTTCCCTGTTTTTACAATTTATTTTTTCCTATATCCTCCGTTTTTCTTCAAAAACCGCAGAAAAATCCGGTTTCCGGGCGAATTCTGCTCCCGAAACCGGATTTTCTCTGTTTTATCACACTATTTTATAAAGCTTTATTCTTCTGCTTTTTCAACCTTCGAAGCTCTTGCCTCAATCTCTTTTGCCTGGATATCGGACGGAGCCTGCTCATATCTCGCAACTCATAGGAGAAATCACCGCTTCCGCCTGTCATGGAGCGGAGTGTTGTGCCGTATCCGTAGATCTCAAGTTCCGGAACATCAGCCTCGATAATCGTATGGCCCTTGTGATCCGGATTCATGCCGAGCACACGGCCGCGGCGTTTGTTGAGATCGCCCATGATATCGCCGGTGTATTTATCGTCTACAGTGATCTTCATCGAAACGATCGGCTCAAGGAGAACCGGGGATGCTTCCATAAAGCCTTTCTTGAACGCCTGGATCGCTGCGGTCTTGAATGCCATCTCGGAGGAGTCTACCGGATGATAAGAACCATCATACAGAACGGCTTTGACGCCGACTACCGGATAAGCAGCCAGAGGGCCTTTCTGTACGGCTTCCTGGATACCTTTTTCAACAGCCGGGAAGTAGTTCTTCGGAACGGCGCCGCCGACAACTTCCTGCTCGAAAACGTATGGTTTCTCGAGATCTCCGGAAGCGGAGAAGCGCATTTTTACATGACCGTACTGGCCGTGGCCGCCGGACTGTTTTTTGTATTTTGCTTCTACATCCGAATTTTTGCGGATCGTCTCGCGGAAGGCTACCTTCGGACGGGACAGCTCTACTTCTACTTTGTAGCGCTCCAGCAGCTTGCTGACGATAATATCGATGTGCTGGTCGCCCATGCCGTACAGCAATGTCTGATGGTTTGCAGAATCATTGACTGCCTTCATTGTCAGGTCTTCCTGCATCATCTTGGCAAAGGCCTGGGAGATCTTATCTACATCGGCTTTGTTCTTCGGTTTATATCGTTTTGCGGTGTACGGAGTCGAAACATCCGGTTTTCCGTAGCGGACCTGATTGTTCTTTGTCGCAAGGGAATCGCCGGTTCTTGCATCGCCGAGTTTTGCGATGGCACCGATATCTCCTGCATGAAGCTCCGGTACTTCGATCGGCTTGGAGCCTTCGAGCACGTACAGCTTGCTCAGTTTTTCTTCGGATTCCTGATCTACATTATAGAGCACATCATCGCTTTTAATAACGCCGGAGCAAACCTTAATCATTGAATATTTTCCAAGGAACGGATCCACGATCGTCTTGAAAATGGTCGCGCTCTTCGGTTTCGCGAAGTCGTAATTTGCCTCGAAAATTTCGTTCGTATCGAGATTGATGCCGGCACACGGACGGGTGGACGGATCCGGGAAGTATCCGCAGATATCATCCAGAAGGTTCGATACGCCCTGCAGGTTCACCGGAGATCCCATGCATACCGGAACGATGGTGCCGTCTCCTACGTTCATGGCAAGCGCTGCGGAAATCTCTGCTACCGAGAACTCTTCTCCGCCAAAGTAGCGGTCCATAAACTCTTCACTTGTTTCTGCCACGGATTCCATCAGGGTTTCACGGTACTTCTCCAGATATTCTACGGAGTAATCTGGAATCGGGCATTCTTCTTTTTTATCTTTTTCGATATATCTGCGGCCTTTGTTCTTTACAATATTGATATATCCTACAAATTTACCGTTTTCACGCAGAGGCATATGAAGCGGTGCGATTCGTTTTCCGTACAGTTTGGTGAGCTGCTCAACGACTTCTCGGTAGCTGACATCGTCCTGATCCATTTCCGTTACGAAGATCATACGCGGAAGATTGTATTTCTCGCAGAGTTCCCATGCTTTCTGGGTTCCGACCTGCACGCCGGCCTTTCCGGATACCACGATTACAGCGGCATCTGCTGCGGAAGCGGCTTCCTGTGCTTCTCCTACGAAATCAAACATTCCAGGAGTATCCAGAACATTGATCTTATTTTTTCCCCATACGACCGGGACAAGCGTTGTGGAAATAGAGCATTTTCGCTTGATTTCTTCTTTGTCAAAATCGCTGACGGTATTTCCGTCTGTCACTTTTCCGAGACGGTTTGTCATACCGGAAAGATAAGCCATAGCTTCGGTCAGACTTGTCTTTCCGGAGCCGCTGTGCCCCAGCAGCACCACATTTCTGATTCGGTCAGTTCTAAAAACGTCCATATGTAATACCTCCCATGTAAGTAAATTTGCAGATTGCAAGGCCGCTCTTATTCGCCTTTCTGCTTTTTATCAAGATTCACGTCTTCCGCTCCTCTTATCATAGTCACTATTCTACTAAAGTTTTTGCTTTTTTGCAAGTATATTATTCATATTTCACAATTATATTTCTGAATTTTTAAATTTATATGTATTTTAGCTGGTTATTCTGCCTTTCTTCCGCTTTTCTGTCTGGCTTTTCTGTGGAATCTGCCGGATTTTGCAAAACAAGCAAGATTGCTGCCTTTCAAAAATACTTTGTCACTTTAAAGCAAGAAATCTTTGACATTTGATTTCAGATGTTTTACAATGTCTTTTATACGATTTACCTACGAAAATTGTCAGAAAGGACTACTTGAATTATGTGTGATACATCCGAAAAAATCTGTATCGGCTTTATCGGCCTTGGCCTCATCGGCGGCTCCATTGCAAAAACCCTCAGAAAGGTTCACCCGGAGTATAAACTGATGGCCTACTGCCGCACCAAAGCGACGATCGAAGAGGCAATTCAGGAAGGCGTGATTGATATCGCGCTGGAAGAACGGGACGACCGCTTTGCCGACTGTGACTATATCTTCTTATGTGCTCCTGTCAGCACCAACATCTCCTATCTTCCGTTCGTGAAAGGCATCGCAAAACCGGGCTGTATCATCACAGACGTCGGAAGTGTAAAAGGAGAAATCCATCAGGCGGTTGAGACCCTCGGCATGACGCACCAGTTATCGGCGGCCATCCGATGGCAGGCTCCGAAAAGACGGGATATTCCAGTGCCACCGATTACCTGCTGGAAAATGCTTACTATATGATTACACCCGGACCAGATGTTGAGATCGCGACAGTCTCCGCTTTCGTTGATCTTGTCCAGTCCTTAAAGGCGATCCCGATGGTTTTAACATACGAAGAGCACGACTACATCACCGCAGGTGTCAGTCATCTGCCGCATATCGTTGCCGCTACCCTGGTCAATGCGCTCGCATCCCTGGACACACCGGAAGAGCAGATGAAAACCGTTGCTGCTGGTGGCTTCAAGGACATCACCCGCATCGCTTCCTCCTCCCCGGAGGTATGGCAGCAGATCTGTCTCTCAAACCAGAAGCAGCTCTCGAATGTGCTGGATTCCTATATCCGCCTTCTCGTCCAGGCAAAATACCTAGTTGACAACAAAAAAGGCCACGAGCTCTACAATATGTTTGAAAATTCCCGCGAATACCGGAATTCCATGGAAGATTCTTCCTATGGACCGACAAAGAAAGAATACGTCGTTTACTGCGACCTGCTCGATGAAGCCGGCGGAATCGCAGCCGTTACAACAATTCTTGCCATCAACCAGATCAGTATTAAAAATATCGGCATTACGCATAACCGCGAGTTCGAAGAGGGTGCTCTCCGCATTGAATTTTATGAAGAGCAGGCAGGCATTCTTGCCCGGAAGGTCTTAAAAGACCATGGCTATACCATTCATATCCGCAATTAAAAGCGCGTATATCTTGACAGGAGGAAGTTACGTTATGCAGTTCCAGAAAGCAGTACGTCCTCTGCGCGGAGAAATCTCCGTGCCGGGCGATAAATCCATTTCCCACCGCGCCGTCATGTTCGGTGCCATTTCAGAGGGAACCACAGAAGTCACAAACTTTTTACAGGGTGCCGACTGTCTCTCCACCATCTCCTGCTTCCGCAGTATGGGCATTGAGATCGAGAACACGCCGGAGCGCATCCTCGTTCATGGAAAAGGCCTGCACGGGCTTTCGGCTCCGTCCGCCGTTCTCGACTGCGGAAACAGCGGAACAACGACACGCCTGATCTCCGGCATTCTTTCCGGCCAGAACTTTTCCAGTACACTGACCGGGTGACGCTCCATTCAGAAACGGCCGATGGGACGCATCATCAATCCGCTGACCCAGATGGGCGCTTCCATCCGCAGTATTCCGGAAAACGGCTGTGCGCCGCTTGCGATCAACGGCCATCCGCTCCACGCCATCTCCTATCTTTCGCCGGTCGCATCCGCACAGGTCAAATCGTGTGTCCTGCTTGCCGGACTGTATGCTGACGGAAAAACAAGCGTTACCGAACCGGCTCTTTCCAGAAACCATACGGAGCTGATGCTGAAATTCTTCGGCGCCGACGTTGCCTCCGAAGGGCTGACCGCATCGGTTCTGCCGGACCCGGATCTCCATGGAAATCTCGTCCGTGTGCCGGGAGATATTTCCTCCGCCGCCTACTTCATCGCCGCCGCGCTGATAGTTCCAGGCTCTGAGGTGCTCCTGAAAAATGTCGGCATCAACCCGACCCGCGACGGTATGCTCCGCGTCTGCCGCGCCATGGGTGCTGACATCACACTTCTGAATGAGCAGAACTCCGGCGGAGAACCGGTTGCAGACCTTCTCGTGCGCTATACGCCGTCTCTTTCCGGCACCGTCATCGAGGGCGAACTGATCCCGACCCTGATCGATGAAATCCCGATCATCGCGGTTCTTGCCGCCACAGCGAACGGTACAACCGTGATCCGGAATGCGGAGGAGCTGAAAGTCAAAGAATCGAACCGTCTTGATATCATGGTAAACGAACTCACCGCGATGGGTGTTTCCCTGGAAGGCACGGACGACGGCATGATCATTGAGGCGGAAAACCGTTCCACGGCGCCCAAATCGACAGCCGCCTCGACCACCGCATTGCGATGTCGTTTGCAATCGCTTCGCTTGCCGCAGAGACACCGACGGAAATCCTGCGCGCCGGCTGTGTGGATATCTCGTATCCGACATTCTACCAGGATCTGGCACGGCTGCAGGCATAAAAAACGTTTAAACAAAAATGGATTGTGAAGATCATTTCCTCACAATCCATTTTTTGCTTTTACCCTGTTCTTCCGGCCGTCCCAACCGTTTCTCCCTGCCGTACCCGCGTTTCGATTCCAAGCCGCGAATAATTCCAGATCCGTTTTTCCGGCACTGCGCTTCCCTTCTGTGCCAGAACGATCACTGTCGAACCACCGAAGGCAAAATAGCCTTTCTCTTCGCCGCGCTGTACACGTCTCGCCGCTCCGGCATTTTCATTGACAATCTTTCCGACCATCATCGCGCCGACCTCCATCTGCAGCAGTGTGCCGAAATTTGCGGACTGCAGCAGCGTGTAGGTTCTCGTATTTTCTTTATAGATCGGGCAAAAATCATTCGCCGCCGGATTGACCGTGTGGAGCACACCCTCAATCCGCCGTTCCGTCGAACAGACGCCGTCATCCACAAAGAGATACCGGTGATAATCGTCCACGGAAAGCCGAAACAGAAATAACGTTCCGCCCTCATACCGTTTTGCCAGCTTCCGGTCGCGCAGAAGCTGTTCCAGCGTATATTCTGTGTTCTTGATCTCAAACTTCCCGTTCTCATGAATCGGATAAACCGTAAGCCGCGCATCACACGGGCTGATAAAATCCTGCGGCGCATTGGAAAACGGACGTGCATCCATTTTCAGCTTCCGCACAAAGAAATCATTGAACGAGATAAACTGCTTTGCGGTACATTCCTTCAGTGAAATATGATTTTTCTTTACAAACGGTGCAACCAGCGGCACCGATAAGCGGCTGTCCAGAAAGCAGCCTGCCGCACGAGATACAAATGACTGAACCAGCGGCTGCATCGCGGCTCTTCCGGCGGCATGGCTGTACATCATGTGTAGAAAACGGTCCTGCAGATCATTTTCCTCGCGGATCAAATCAAGCTTTGGATAATTTTTCCCCTGTTTTCGGTAAGGATAAGCGCAGAGTCTCAAACCGTTCTTCCTCCCTTCCAGATCAGAAGTCCGCGGAGCACAGCCACTCCAACGACCGCTACCAGCACAGCAAGCTCTTTATTCGTCGGCTTGCGGAAGCGGAAATCCGTGATAAACAGAACGCCGACCGCCAGCACCAGCAGATGCAGCCAGATCAGAAAGTATCCGCGGCAGAGCGGTGCAAAGACGAACAGCAGCGGCAGAGCTACTGACATCGAGGTAATCGGCAGTCCCTGGTAATATTTCCGGTTCTCCGAAGTTTCATTCTGACGCTTCTCTTCCATCACGTTAAAATATCCCAGACGGATCACGCCCGCAAGACCGTAGAAAACAAGAATCGGAATGCTGTAAAAATGTGTCATGCCAAGCTCATAGCAGAGCACGATCGGAAAGACGCCGAAACAGACCACATCGCAGAGCGAATCGATCTGAATGCCGAACCGCTTTTCATCTTCGGTCCTGTTTTTCTTCGTCCGCGCAATTTTTCCATCGAACATATCGCACAGTCCGGAAAAAGCAAGACAAAAAATCGCCCAGTTAAAGTGTCCCCGCGTTGCAAGAAAAATGCCGCTGATGGACGATGCAAAGCTGATATATGTTAATATTACGGTATAATCATAGAACCCTATCATATGTAGTTCCCCCTCTTTTTTCTCTTTTCGTATTCCCGATCGTAAGCTGTGCGACGATGGTAAAGACTGCACTCACCAGCAGCTCCCCGTAGTAGCCGAGCCCTCTGGAAAGCACCATTGCCGGAAGAAGCAGCGTGCTTCCAAAGACCGGCGGGAAAATTTTTAGAAACAGTGTCTCGCTGATTCCCATCCTCCCGGAAGCGGCAGCATGTCAACCGATACGGAAATGACCGCCTGCAGCAGCACAATGGTGATAAAGGAAATGCCTGATAAATGGAAGGCGCGGTATACAAACCATGTTGCTGCAAACAAAGCAAACCTCTGTGCAAAGGTAATCGCAAGGACATTGACCAGCACCATTTTGTGGGTGCCAAGATACGCTGCCGTATTCTGGTAGACTTCCATGGAAGCTTCCAGTTTTTTCAGGCGGCTTTCTTTTCGTTTCATCAAATGCAGTTTTTCCACGATTTTCAGTCCCAAAACCAGAATTGTCCGCGCAAGCGCCGGATGAAAAACCAGAATAAGCATGGCTGTGACACAGAAGACATTCAGACCGATTCCCAGATAGAAAACCGGAAGGATTTCCGTCAGATACCGGTGCAGGAAGCCCTGTCCGAACAGAACAAGCCCAAGTCCCACCACGACCAGCACCGCTTTGTAGGTGATCGTGACGATCATCAGAATCACCGTTGATACCGGAAGAGATATTTTCTCCTTTTTCATATAGTAGAGCTGCATCGGCTGGCCGCCGCTTGCGGACGGTGTGATACAGCTGAAAAAGAATCCGACGGAAGAAAACAGAAAACATGTCCGCCTCTTCACCGGAATCTGGAAGGAATGCATCATGTACCAGATGATGATCGATTCTCCCCAGATAAAAAACACGACACAGAACAGTCCCGGCAACAGCCACCGCACATCTGCTCGCCGCATTGCTTCCATCATTGCGCCAAGGTCTTCGCCGTGGAAAACACCGTATATCGTCAACGCAAAAATCACAACGAGAAAAACAGTATTCACGATCATTTTTTTCTTACTCTGCACGGCGTTTCCACCTCCTTCGTTCCAATATCATGCCATACCATGCACCAAGATGCGTGCGTCCCGCGATCTGCCACGTCACTTCTGCCAGAAGCGCTCCACCAATCACATCTGCAATCACATGCTGCTTTGTTGTCAGCGTAGAGACAAACACGGCAAGTGCCGCCCAGAAAGAGAACCGCTGATACCAGCGCGGAATCTCCCGTCTGCTGCGGACTGCGATATAGCAGAACCAGCTGTTCAGGCAGTGAATCGATGGGAACAAATTGTCCGCCGCATCCATCTGGTAGAGCAAGGCAAGCATCTGATTCCAGAATCCCTGTTCCGGGATCGACGGCCTTACGTTCGTTGTCGGCAGCAGCAGATAAAATGCCATACAGACAAGCCGCGCCAGAACATCTGCTGCAAAGAACCGCCAGACAAATTCTTTCTCTCTGCTTGCGGCAATCAGATAATTTACAATCCAGACCAGATAACAGCCAAAATAAATCACGATCGTCCACGGGATCACCGGGATCTGCTGGTCCAGCACCGTTTCTATATTGTAATGTTTCCACGAACTGGTAAACGGCCGCGTTCCAAAATAAGCGATAAAATTCGCTGTCAGCGTCAGAATTAGCGGCAGGATACCATAGTATGGAAACTTTCTTCTCTCGTCTCTCTTCAAAATCCGTCCTCCCTTGTCTCAAACACGTATCAGTATACGCAAAAACATTCCCTGACACAACCCAGTTCCGCTCGTTTTCAGAAACCTTAATAAAATCTTCTGTTTTTCGGCAGGGAAAAAGAAAGATTTAGAAGATTCGCTGGACAAAAAGCGACCATATAGGGCTTCGCGGGTGTTCCTATATGGTCGTTTTCTTTCAGCATCGTATTTTTGTCATAAACGAATTTTTTATTCAATCATCATGCATCGCCGAAGGAGAAAAAGCGGTATTTTTCTCTTACAGCCTCTTCATAAGCTGCCATAATATGCTCTTTTCCAGCCAGTGCCGATACCAGCATCACCAGTGTGGACTCCGGCAGATGGAAATTGGTGATCAGTCCGTCGATCATCTTGAAGCGGTAACCCGGATAGATAAAGATCTCGGTCCAGCCGCTTCCGGCTTTTAAAATGCCGTCCTCGCCGGTTGCCGACTCCAGAGTACGGCAGCTCGTTGTTCCGACTGCGATCACACGGCCGCCTGCTGCTTTCGTATCGTTGATCAGTTTTGCCTGATCTTCTTCTACCACATAGAACTCAGAGTGCATGTGATGCTGGGTGACATCCTCCACTTTCACCGGACGGAAGGTGCCAAGGCCGACATGCAGGGTAACGTGTGCAATTTTCACACCGGCATCCTGCACCTGCTGCAAAAGCTCTTTCGTAAAATGCAGTCCGGCGGTCGGAGCTGCTGCGGAGCCTTCGTGTTTTGCGTATACCGTCTGATAACGGTTCTTGTCCTGCAGTTTATGTGTGATATATGGCGGCAGCGGCATTTCACCAAGCTGATCCAGAATTTCTTCAAAAATGCCTTCATAGTGAAACTTGATCAGGCGGTTTCCTTCATCCACGATATCGACTACTTCGCCTGTCAGAATTCCGTCTCCAAAGGAGATTACGGTTCCGACCTTGCATTTTTTGCCCGGTTTTACCAGCGTTTCCCAAATGTCATTTTCTTTTCTCTTTAAAAGAAGAATCTCAATTGCCGCATCCGTTCCGACCTTGGAACCATAAAGACGTGCCGGAATTACCTTCGTATCATTGATAACCAGACAGTCGCCTGGTTTCAGATACTGCAGAATATCACGGAAATGACCATGCTTATATTCACCTGTCGTTTTATCCAGATGCATCAGGCGGGAAGCGCTGCGGTCTTCCAGCGGATCCTGTGCAATCAGTTCTTTTGGCAGATCATAATAAAAATCTGATGTTTTCATTTGTTTCCTCCATTCTATGGCAGCCGGCACAAGTTCGCCGGATTTGCTCTGTTTGTTCAACTTTTTTTGCCCAACGGACCCATTATAGCATTTCCTATTCCTTCTGACAAGGAATTCTCTCGAATCCAGCTGATCTCTTGCTGCATTCTTGTTACAGCTCACTAGCAACCCGCAAGCTGTAACATTTTCTTTTTCACTTTTTTACACTTCTGGTGCATTTTCAGATTGTGCCGTTTATTCTATCACAGCCCGGCTGCCTACTCCATCCCGGCTCCGGTTTTTCGTCACAACAATTTTTTTCTCAATCCTGTCTTTTAACTCCGGTACGTGAGAAATAATTCCGACCAGACAGTTTCCTTCTGCCAGACCTTCCAGTGCTTTTACGGCCTGGTTCAGAGACTCTGCATCGAGCGATCCAAAACCTTCATCCACAAACATAGAGTCTAACTGAATGCCGCCCGCATACGACTGGATTTCATCCGACAGGCCAAGCGCCAGGGAAAGGGAAGCCTGGAAAGATTCTCCGCCGGAAAGCGTGCGGACACTTCGCTCCGTCCCGTTATAGTGGTCAATCACATTCAGTTCCAGTCCGGCTTTGCTCTTTATATTTCCGCCGTCTTCCTGCCGTTTTAGCTCATACTGTCCCTGACTCATCGTCAGGAAACGCACATTGGCTTTGCGCAGAATCCGGTCAAAATACGCCATCTGCGCATACGTTTCCAAATCAATCTTCCGCTTTCCGGTCACATTTCCCGTTGCGGTATCCGCAAGCGCGTTGACCCATTTATATTCTTCCTCTACCTCCTGCATCTGGCTTTGCTGCGTTTGCACAGCCTGGTATACGTTCTGATTCGTATTTGCCGCATGATACTGTTCGTTGTAACGCTGATCCAGTTCCTGCTTCCGCCCGGAAAGCATCTCAAGATTCTCCTGCAGCTCCGTTTCTGAAGGGAGCTGCTGCCCCTGTAAATCCGCTTCCTCATCCGCTGCTTCCAGCGTCTGGATGGCCGCAAGAGCCGCCTGTACTTCCGTCAGCTTTTTCTGCACAGCGTCCAGTTCTTCTTTTGCCGTTTTCTGCGCCGCTTTCCGCTGTTCTTTCTGCGTCTCCCATCCTTTGATATGCTCCAGCAGTTCTTTTTCTTCTTTTCCCGCCAGTTTGGTTTCTTTTTCCTGAATTCTTTCCTGCAGTGCCTTTTGCTCCGCCTTTCGTTTTGCTTCCAGCAATTCCTTCTCGCGGATTGTTTTTTCTCTCTGCTCTATTTTCTGCGTTTCTGCCTGGATTTCCAGCTGGATTCTCTGTAACTCTTCTTTCTGCGCAAGAAGGTTCCGTTTCTGCTTTTCTAACGTCTCCTGTTTTTCTTTCCAATAACGCTGTTCCTGCATCGAACGAACCCAAAGTTGTTTTTCTGTATCTGTCAGGATTTCCAGGAATTGTTTTTCTGTGAATGAAATCTCTGCAATATTCTCAAACTGATCCGCCGACTTTATTTCTTTTCTCTGCTGCTCCAGAGTTTCCAGCAGTTTCTCTTCCTTTTCATTCCATCTTTTCCGGTCACTTTGCAGGACTTCAAGACAACTCCGCACACGCTGAAGCTGTTCCTGATCCTTTTTCTGACTGGATTCTGCCTCTTTTTGCAGTGCAATGCATTCTATGCGGCGTTTCATCTTTGCCTGTGCCACAGCGAATTCTTCTCCACACTGTTTCTGCCTGTTTTCCCAGAAGAGCAGCACTTTTTCGATCTGACCAGCAAGGAAGTTTCTGTCGTCCGTCTCTGCGTAATCCTTATCCTCTGCAGAACCCTTTTTCTCTGCAGAAACTATTGTTTCTTCAAAACCTGGCTCCTTTTCTGCTCCTGAAATTTCTTTATTCAGCTGTTCTTCCAGCGCTTTCTGTGTTCCTTCCGCCCGGCCAAGATCTGCCTGCGCCCCGGCGATTGCCTGTTTCAGCGTTTCCAGTTTTTCCTGCTGACTGGTCTGTGTTTTTTCCAGTTCCGCATATTCTGCCTGACGCACTTTCTGCTTACTTTCTTCTTCCCGGAGCTGCTCTGCTTTCTTTTCTACCTTCTGGCGGAACAGGGAGTCTGACATTTGAAGAAATCTTTGTGTTTCATTTGATTTCCTATCCGTTTCATTTCTTTTGGCATACGGGGCTGATTTCATAAAGTCAGTTTCCGTCAGACCACTTTCCTGCTTTTCTTTTTTCGCATACGGCATCTCTTTTACCAGACACACAGTCAGCTGCTCCCGCAGTTCTTTTACCCGTCTGCCGCAGTTTCCGGCCGCTTCGCTCTGTCCTGCCGCTGTTTCTTCCTGCTCCCGCAGTTCTTCCTTTTTCTGATCCAGCGTCGCTTTGTCCGGCGTATGCTCCGCCCGTTTTGCAGGCTGTGGGGTGATGAATCGCGCCGCAGACCGGGCATGGCTTTCCTTCTGTCAGTTTTTCCGCCAGAATTCCCGCCTGCGCATCCAGAAATAACGATTCCATCGCCTGATAATTTTTCCGCAGATCGTCTCTCTTCCAGATTCCGTCGCGGTATGCACTTTGTTTCTCTTCCAGCTCTTGGCAGGCCTGTTCCCAGCCTCTCAGCAGATTTTCCAGTGTTTCCCGCTCCTGACGGTATTTTTCCTGCAGCAGCGCAGCACTGCCTCTTTTGGCCATCTGCTCTGCTGTCACTGTTCTGTCCGCCTGCAGTTTCTCTTCTTCTCTTTGTAACTGTTTCAGCCGTTTTGCGAGCCGCTGCACTTCATCCGTCTTTTTTTCCAGCTGCTTTTTCGCTTCTGCCAAAGTGAGGATTTTGCGCCTGATGCTTTCCTTTTCTTCCTGAAACTTTTCGCAGACTTTATCCTGCCCTGCCAGCTTTTCTGCCTCTTCGGCTGCCTTGCCTTCCGTATGCTCTGCTTCTTTTATTTTTTCGCAAAGAGCACTTTCCTCTTCTTTTTTTGCAGCTTCCTCAGCGGCTGTCTTTCCAATTTTCTCACAGTACGCGCTCAGCTGCTGCACCTGCTCTGCGGCATACGTTTCTTTCTGCTCCGTCCGTGCCAGTTCCACTTCCGTGCCGGAGAGTTTTTCTTTCCGTGCTTTCTGCTGTTCCAGCTCCTTTTTCGCATTTTCCTGCTCTTCCTGCAGCTTTCCTTTTGCTTCCGCTGTTTCCTGCAGTTCCTTTTGCAGCTGCGTCATCGCTTCCTGCTCCTGCTTCATTTTTCGCAGCAGTTCCAGACACACTTTTTCTCCCGAATCCGCTCTTCCAACTGCTTACAAATCTCTGCCTCTTTCTCTGCCTGCTCACTTCTCTTTTTCTTTTCTTCTTCCTTCGGAAGCAGAGTCTCCCATTCTTTTTCTTTCTGCTCTTTCTCTTTTTGTCTCGTCTGTTCGCTCTTTTATTTTTCCCAAAAGCTGGTTTTTTCTTTTCGATCTCTTCATTTAGCGTACTCTGCTCGTCTTGCAGCGCCTTTAATTTCTCATCGTCCCATTCGATGCAGCGTGCAAGCAGTTCCATTACCGCGCATAACCTGGCCGTCGAATTTATTTTTCTTCAGCCGGTCAAACTCTGTTTTCCATTCTGCCTCTTCCGGGCAGACAACATTTTCCAGATACTGCTGATGCTGCGTTTCTTTTCATCGTATATTTTCCAGCGCTCCTTTGCTGCTTCCCGCAGACGCTTCTGCAGCTCCTGATAAATCTCTGTGTGAAACATTTCCGGAAAATTTCACTCCGATCCGCTGTTCCTGTCAGCAGAAGCTTCTGGAATCTCCCTGCGCAATCATCGCAATCTGTCGGAACTGACGCTGATCCAGCCCGAGAAGTTCTGTCACTTTCTTTGTCACTTCCGAAGTTTTCGTAACCGGCTGCCGCTCATCCGGAAAAATCAGTTCTGCATTCGCTTCTCCATCGTCATGCCCTGTCCGCGGTCCTTCGGGCGCAGATATTCCGGGTTTCTCTTTACCGTATAGTCCTTTCCCTGATACGTAAACGTAAGCTCTACGAAGGTACGCACCTCCGGTTTTGCATACTTACTGCGGAACATTTCGCCTTTCCGGATTTCACCGCTCGCTTCCCCGTAAAGCGCAAACGTGATGGCATCAAAAATCGTTGTTTTTCCCGCGCCGGTGTCCCCCGTAATCAGATACAGACCGCCGCCAAGCCGGTCAAAATCAAGTTCCATCCGGTCCGCATACGGTCCGAATGCACTGATGACTAATTTCTTTGGTTTCATGCCTTCATCCCCCGTAACAATTCTTCCACCAGCGCTTTCTGCTGTGCGGTCATGCTCTGATTATTCTGTAATTCATAAAATTCCCGGAACAGTTCCAGTTCTGATTTTTCCTCCACTCGTTCCGCCGTGCCAATGTCTGCAGCAGACCGGGTTCTTTTGTTATCGTACTCCAGGCGCATCAGTTCGGATAGATCGTTCGGAGTTTTGCCATTCCATCCGGCACATCTTCTTCATCCGTCAACGTCACCAGAAGGTAATCCTCGCAGTCGCTGTTCTCATAAATGTTTTGCCGTGACTTCCAGATACGTCCCCCGGATTTTCCTGAGATCGTGCAAGGCTTTAATGGAATTGTTCTAAGCTCCACCGTTCCTTTTTCTTTTAATTCGATCACCGTAATCGTTTTTCCTGTCCTGCTTCCGAAAAAGAATATTTCAGCGGCGAACCGCAATAGCGAACCGTATCTCTTTCCACCTTCTGTGGGCTGTGGATGTGCCCCAGTGCAGCATAATCAAACTTTTCAAACAATTCTGCCGGAATCTGATCCAAGTCGCCAACCTGCAGTTCTTCTGCATCACATCGTTTTGCCCCGGTTACGACTGGTGGGCCAGAATCACATTTCGATCCTGTTCATCAACCAGATCCTGTTCCAGTGCAATCCGAACTGCATCCGCTGTACACATTACTTCTTCCGCACGCTCCGGCAGGCATGACGCACCACCGCAGGCCGTAAAACGGAAGCAGATGAATCCACACCGTGCCATACGCATCCTGCAGCGGAATTTTCTCTATCGTTCCATTGTATACCTTTGAAAAAATAGATTCCGCTTTTTCCCATCAGGCTGGATCCAAATGCCAGACGCTCGGCGGAATCATGGTTTCCACTGATGATAAAAGTGGGAATCCGATTGGTGGAAAGCTCTGTCAGAAACGCATCAAAAACCTGAACCGCTTCTGCACTTGGAATCGTACTGTCGTAAATATCTCCGGAAAGCAGTACGCCATCTGGTCTCTCTCTTTTTGCAGCATGCAGAATCTGCGACAAAATGTACTTCTGATCCTCGATCATCGAAATTACATTGACTCGCTTTCCGATGTGGAGATCGGATAAGTGGAATAATTTCATAAGCGCCTCCCTGTCATTTTCCATGGTATTGTAATCTGCAGGGCCCGCCACTGGCAGCCCCCTCCGAACGTAAAACAACAAAAGCCCCTGCTTTCGCAGGAGCTCTCTCTTTCGTAGCGAGAGGGGGATTCGAACCCTCGACACCGCGGGTATGAACCGCGTGCTCTAGCCAACTGAGCTATCTCGCCATACTATATTTTTAGAAGTATGGGGCCTACAGGGCTCGAACCTGTGACCCTCTGCTTGTAAGGCAGATGCTCTCCCAGCTGAGCTAAAGACCCATATCTGTTTTCTAGCAGTTCTTACGTCCTGCTGACAAT
>ENA-OQCX01000645-OQCX01000645.1-human-gut-metagenome-genome-assembly--contig:-NODE-645-length-17887-cov-2.045833_pt1 | contig 17887 bp, 22 predicted proteins | sample MGYA00242762_ERZ504587 | MGnify/ENA primary metagenome ERZ504587 (study PRJEB26092, sample SAMD00036337) | human gut metagenome | host: Homo sapiens | study: EMG produced TPA metagenomics assembly of... | reverse complement strand
CGAGTGTATGGTAGCCCATTTTGCTTCCCTGGCTGCTTTCATGGATTTCTGTGCTTGCTTTTTCTGTAAGGCTGCATGAGTTTTCACCTTTTTGGAAGAAATCAGAGAAGTTTTCACTACACGGGGCGCTGTTTTCACTGTCCGATTTCCAGCTTCCTTGATCGTTTTCTCGGCTTCCGGTTTGAGTTTAATGCTTCTTGTGGCTTCCGTTCGCCCTTTCTTTGCCATTTATGCCCTGCCTGGTAGATGTGCACCCACTCCTGTTTCTCCCTCTAAAGGGGATGTCGCAGTTTCTCTCTGCTTTTGTTTCTGCGCCTTTAACTTCTCATAAGTTTTCACTGCCAGCTTTTTTCCACCACGATAGGCTGCCGAAGTGCTTTCCTTTCCAACCCGCTGTTCCGCCCGTTCTATCCGGTTTCCAGCATATTCCACCGGAGATTCCTCTCCGGTTTCTCTTCCCACCTTGTCTGCCGCCATCCGGGATTTCTCTTTCGTTTCCAGCATGGCAGAACGCACCAGTTCTTTGGGAAGCCGGGAGGCAGGATTGCGGATCTTCGGGTTCTTATCCCATACCTTCTCTTTGATGTCTTTCAAACACACACCTCCCTGTATCGCATTACCGTTCCCTACTCTGTTTCTTTTGTCTCTTCTGCTGTTCTTCCAGCCTTTCCAGTTCCCTTACCGCTTCCTGCACCAGCGGATGATTGGCATAATAGAGAACACAGGACAGCAATTCCCTTCCCCTCTCACCCGTTACTAATGGATACTCCCCTTCGTTATAAAGAGGATCGTCTGCATGGTGCAGGGAAAACTCCAAAGACGGACCATCTGAGGGGAACGCTTGCAAAATCTCTGGTAACGCCAAAACGCTTCTTTTAAAGATGTGCATTCGATGCATTCTCCCATCCCATGGAACTCCCCGCACTCCGAAGCAAGAAAGGTAATGGTTGTTTCTTCTTTCATGGCTCTCACCTGTCTCCCTTCAAATCTTTTCCTAATTTTCTGTGAAAAAAAGACAGCACCTACACGATGTCTGTCTCTGTGGGATCTACCATCCCTTGTTCCTGATATTGTTGTTTTATAATTTGTTCCAGCTGTTTCCGAATTTCCTTATCCGGTACCTGGATGCAAAATTCACGGATCCATCGCTCATGCAGATGCTCATCTGCTTCTGTCGACTCCCAGGACACGATGCTGCAAGTCTCATCATATAACAATTCCAACTGCCGAAACTGTTCGCCAAACTGTCCTGAATACTTATTCCAGATTTCCAGGTTGTACAAGTTTAGCCCTAAAAAATCTGTCACATACGTCAGCCTGTCTAAATCTGAAAACGTCATCTTTTCTTTTCCCAATAAGATTTCCCTGTCACGCTTCCCACATAAAAACAGGAAAGCAAACCTTTCCATATCCTTTTGGTGCATACCCATCACCCTTCTTGTAAATAATTCCTTATTACGAAGCATTTAAGAATTCTTCTGCTGCATTTTCATTTCCAAGTAGAATCTGTTCCACTAATTCGTCATCACTCAACACGCATCAGACTCCTTTCCATTGAATATCTGTATATATATAATAACGGGTTATGCATTTAAAATGATTAAAAGATTCCTCATTTTTTTCATTTCAACGCATAAAGAAAAGTCCCATAAACATTGAGTTTACAGGACTTAACCATATCTTATCTTATATTATCGTAACTGTTCAGAGCCAACCTCCAAAATGCTGCGCATTTCGTCGGTGTGGCGTATCCGCCAGATAAAATTTCAAAAACAGTTTTAAAAATGCAAGCATTTTTAAACTGTTTTTTGAATTTGCTTGGCTCTGAACAGTTACATATTATCTTAGAATTTCTTAATTAGCAAATTCCCTGAGCTGTCATAGCCTCTACAACCTTCTCAAATCCGGCGATATTAGCACCTACAACGTAGTTACCCTTGAATCCGTATTTCTCAGCTGCATCAGTCATGTTGTGGCAGATGTTAACCATGATGTTTTTAAGTTTAGCATCTACTTCTTCGAATGTCCAACTCAGACGTTCGCTGTTCTGAGACATTTCAAGTGCAGATGTAGCAACACCACCGGCGTTAGCTGCTTTACCAGGTGCAAAGATAACACCATTCTCCTGCAGATACTCTGTAGCTTCGAGAGTTGTAGGCATATTAGCACCTTCACATACTGCAATACATCCGTTTGCAACAAGTGCTTTTGCATCTTCAAGGTGAAGCTCATTCTGTGTAGCACATGGAAGAGCGATGTCAACTTTAACATTCCATACTCCTCTTCCTTCATGGTACTCTGAATTTGGACGATAGTTCTTGTACTCTGTAAGTCTTGCACGTTTCACTTCTTTGATCTCTTTGAGAGCTGCAACATCGATTCCGTCCGGATCGTATACCCATCCTGTAGAATCACTTACTGTAACAACTTTAGCTCCGAGTTCCTGGGCTTTCTGAGTTGCATAAATCGCAACGTTACCTGCTCCGGAAACAGCAACTGTCTTACCTGCAAGTTCGATACCATTGAGTTTCAGAAGTTCATCTGTCAAATACAGAAGACCATATCCTGTAGCTTCTGTACGAGCAAGAGATCCACCATAGGAAAGTCCTTTTCCTGTAAGAACTCCTTCATATACTCCACGGATTCTCTTGTACTGTCCGAACATATATCCGATCTCTCTTGCGCCTGTACCGATATCTCCTGCAGGAACATCAGTATCAGCACCAATATATTTGCAAAGCTCTGTCATAAAGCTCTGGCAGAATGCCATAACTTCTCTGTCAGATTTTCCCTTAGGATCGAAATCAGATCCACCTTTACCTCCACCGATTGGAAGTCCTGTGAGGGAGTTTTTGAAAATCTGCTCGAAACCGAGGAATTTGATAATACCAAGGTTTACAGATGGATGAAGACGAAGACCTCCCTTGTATGGTCCAATTGCACTGTTGAACTGTACACGGTATCCTGTGTTAACCTGTACCTGACCCTTGTCATCTACCACGGTACACGGAACTTAAACTGTCTCTCAGGCTCTACAAGTCTCTCAAGAAGAGCGTCTTTACGGAATTTTTCTTCATTTGCTTCAATCACAACACGAAGAGACTCCAACACCTCTTTTACTGCCTGGTGGAATTCCGGCTCTGCAGGATTCTTCTTTACAACTAAATCAATCACTTCATCAACGTATGCATCTTAATTACTCCTAGAATAATAGATTGGGATTCCTGTCTCCCTGATACTATTGTATCTTTCGTCAACTGATGTCTTTTCTAAAAGAAAAAACAAACTGACAAGCAATCTGTTACCTCAGACACCGTTGTCTACTCGTTTATTTTATAAGCTAAATGAAAGATTGTCAATCATTAATTGCATTATTTTAAAGTTTTATCACTTTAAGTTGATAAAACTGCATGAACCAATGTATCAAAATTGCAATTTCAGCATATTTAAGGTTATATGTCGAGTAAACAGATGGGAAAATGGTGCTTTTCCATAAGATAACCTGCATTGTATGCCACAATGCGCATTCTAAGCGGAGCGTTTTTAATATATTAGGACAGGACTTTCCTAATATATTAAAAACAGAGTACTGTTTCCAGTACTCTGTCCATTTGCACATATTAGTTATATTTACGTTTTCTAGCAGCTTCAGATTTCTTTTTACGTCTAACGCTTGGTTTCTCGTAGTGCTCTCTCTTACGAATCTCCTGCTGAATACCAGCCTTTGCACAGTTTCTCTTGAATCTGCGTAAGGCGCTATCTAACGTTTCGTTTTCTTTAACGATTACATTTGACATAGTCTCACACCTAACCTCCCCTCCAGCCTTGTATTGTGCATCATACGACTGTTCGGGTATATTTATTGCACTGGTTATTATTATAACATATTTTTTCAAAACGTCAACTGCTTTTTATGATTTTTACCGATTTTTTTATACTTTTTTCTCGCTTCTACCCAAAAGAGAATCTGCCACAGACAGATTCTCTTTACAATGACTTTATTTAATCTGATCAGCCAGTGCTTCTTCTGCTTTTGCAAGTGCATCCTGGATTCCTGCTGGGTTCTTTCCACCTGCCTGAGCCATGTTCGGACGACCACCGCCGCCTCCGCCAACAAGACCTGCAATTGCTTTCACAAGATTTCCTGCGTGTGCGCCCTGCTTCATTGCGCCGTCTGTTGCTGTAGCCATCAGGCTTACTTTTCCGTCATTTCCTGATGCAAGTACAACCACACCTTCGCCAAGCTTCTCTTTGAGCTGGTCTCCAAGATCACGAAGTCCGTTCATATCAACACCGTCAAGCTGTGCTGCAAGAAGCTTCACACCTTTTACTTCTTTCACCTGGTCAAGAATATCTCCTGCTGCGTTCTGAGCCATCTTGCTCTTAAGACTCTCAACTTCTCCCTTCAGAGACTTGTTCTCCGCCTGAAGATTGTGTGATCTTCTCTGCAAGATTCTCCGGAGTTGCTTTTACAAGCTGTGCTGCTTCTTTGAGAAGACGCTCCATCTCAGCATAGTAGTTCATAAGTCCTTCAGATGTCAGGGCTTCAATACGACGAACACCTGCTGCTACACCACTCTCAGAAATAATCTTCAGTGCTGTGATCTCTGATGTATTCTTAACATGTGTACCACCACAGAATTCAACGGAGAATCCACTCATATCTACGACACGTACAACATCACCGTATTTCTCACCAAACAGAGCCTGTGCTCCTGTCTTTCTTGCTTCCTCAATCGGAAGGTTCTTTGTCACAACTGCGAGGGCATTTGTGATCTGCTCATTCACAATCTCTTCAACCTTCTTCAGTTCCTCAGGTGTTACTGCTGAGAAATGTGTAAAGTCGAAACGAAGTCTGTCTGCATTTACAAAAGATCCTGCCTGCTCTACATGGCTTCCAAGTACTGTACGAAGTGCTTTCTGAAGCAGATGTGTTGCACTGTGGTTTCTTTCTGTAAGTGCACGGTTCTTTGCGTCAACTTCAAGAGTTACCGCATCACCAATCTTAATCATTCCTTTTACAACATGTCCTACATGTCCAACCTTTGTTCCTGCAAGGTGAATACAATCTTCTACAACAAACTCTCCGTCGGCTGTACGAATCACACCTTTATCAGCTTCCTGTCCACCCATTGTTGCATAGAATGGAGTCTGCTCAACGATGATTGTTCCCTTTTCTCCGTCAGAAAGTGCATCAACAACTTCTGTCTCTGTTGTAAGAGCTGTAACCTTAGAATCAAATGTCAGATTGTCATATCCGACAAATTCTGTCTCAAGTGCTGCATCCAGCTGATTCGTATACAGAAACTTCTTTTCCTGTATAAGAATGAGTTCCGAATGTTCCTTCTGATTTCGCACGCTGTTCTTCCTGTGCTTTCTTGAATCCTTCCTCGTCATAAGTCAGCCCCTTTTCTTCCAGGATCTCACTTGTCAGATCGATTGGGAATCCATAAGTATCATAAAGCTTAAATGCATTCTCTCCAGAAAGAACTTTCTCTCCATTCTTCTCCATCTCAGCTTCCATATCTGCAAGGATTGCGAGTCCCTGATCGATTGTCTTATTGAAGTTCGCTTCTTCTTTCGCAATTACATTAAAGATAAACTCTTTCTTCTCTTCCAGCTCCGGATATCCATCCTTGGAACCTTCAATTACAGTTGTTGCAAGGTCTACAAGGAATGCTCCGTCAATTCCGAGCAGCTTTCCGTGACGGCATGCACGTCTTAACAAACGGCGGAGAACATATCCACGACCGCTGTTAGAAGGTAAGATACCATCAGAAACCATAAATGTTACGGAACGAATATGGTCTGTAACAACACGCAGAGAAACATCTGTCTCATGATCTGTTCCGTACTGCTTGCCGGAGAGATTACATACATGATCTCTCAGTGCTTTCATTGTATCAATATCAAACATGGATCTACATCCTGTACGATGCAGGCAAGACGCTCAAGTCCCATACCTGTATCAATGTTCTTCTGGATCAGGTCTGTATAGTTGCCGTGTCCGTCATTGTTGAACTGGCTGAATACGTTATTCCAGATCTCCATGTAACGGTCACACTCACATCCTACTGTACATCCCGGTTCTCCACATCCGTATTTTTCTCCACGGTCATAGTAGATCTCAGAACACGGACCACATGGACCTGAACCGTGCTCCCAGAAGTTATCTTCCTTACCAAAACGGAAGATACGTTCTGCAGGAATTCCCATCTTCTTATTCCAGATTTCGAATGCTTCATCATCATCTTCATATACTGAAGGATATAATCTGTTCGGATCAAGTCCCACAACTTCTGTAAGGAACTCCCAGGACCACTCGATTGCTTCATTCTTGAAATAATCTCCAAAAGAGAAGTTTCCAAGCATCTCAAAGAATGTACCGTGACGTGCTGTCTTACCGACATTCTCGATATCTCCTGTACGAATACATTTCTGACATGTTGTCACTCTTCTTCTCGGCGGGATCTCCTGTCCTGTGAAATATGGTTTCAGCGGAGCCATTCCTGAATTAATCAGGAGAAGACTCTTATCATTATGTGGTACTAAAGAAAAGCTCTTCATTGCAAGATGTCCCTTGCTCTCAAAGAACTCCAAAAACATTTTTCTTAATTGGTTTACTCCGTATGGCTGCATACATCCATCCTCCTCTTTCGCTCATAAAAAGCCTATTTTGTAATATACCACAACAGCCTCCGTTTGTAAAGCGGAGGCTGATTATTAGCCTTATATTTACTTATTTCAGTTCAATTTCTTCCAGTTCTTTCGGTGGAAGTGCTCTGCTTGAGTTTTTGACATAAGCTGCGACATCCTTCTTCGCAGTCGGGATTGGAATATTCGTTCCAGCTCCTGCAACACATCCGCCAGGACATCCCATACCCTCGATCAGACATCCGTTCATTCTTCCGGCTTTGGCAAGTGTCAGGATCTTCTTACATTCTGCCAGACCTTCCGCATGCTCAATATTAACCTGCGTTCCAGGGTAATACTCGTTAATACATTCTTCGATTGCCTTTGCAACTCCTCCTGCACAGGCGTATCCACGTCCGGCTCCTGTCGCATCATGGAAAGAAGACTCTGCCTCATAAGCTGTCAGATCAATTCCCTTCGCATCAAACATTGCCTGCAATTCTTCAAATGTAACAACGAAATCCACATCACTTCTCACTGTACGTCTGGAAGCTTCCAGCTTCTTCGCTGCACAAGGTCCGATAAATACAACCTTTGCATTCGGATGTTCCTGTTTGATTGTTCGTGCTGTTGCAACCATCGGAGTCAGTTCCTGTGAGATCTGATCGATCAGATCCGGGAAGAACTTCTTCGCAAGCATTGCCCAGGATGGACAACAGGATGTCAGAAGAAATGGAAGTTCTCCGGTTGTCACTTTATTCACATAATGATGTGCTTCTGCAATTGCTCCGATATCCGCTCCAAGAGCAACCTCATATGTCTCTGAAAATCCGAGTTCTTCAAGAGCTGCCTTGAAATTTCTCACATTAATATTCGATCCAAACTGACCGACAAATGCCGGTGCTACCTCAGCCACAATCTCTTCTCCTTCTGAAAGTGCACGAGCAGCTGGAAGATCTGCGACTTGTCAGAGATCGCACCAAACGGGCAGCTCACCATACACATTCCGCAGGAAACACATTTGTCAGCATCAATATAAGCACGTCCTAATTTATCCGATGTAATTGCATTCACTCCACATGCTTTCTTGCAAGGACGTTCTTTCTTGGCAATCGCATCGTATGGACAGACAGATTTACACTTCCACACTTGATACATTTATCCTGATCAATAAATGACTTTCCATTCACCATGGAAATAGCACCTCTGGGACAGACTTCCTGACATGGATGTGCAAGACATCCCTTACATACATTGCTGACCTCGTATTTATTCTCCTCACAGCTCTCGCATCCGGACGGAATCACCTGCATAAGCGGTGGCTCATAGTATTTCTCAGAAATATTACTGGCCTCAACGCCTGCTGTCAAGTGGACCGGTTTATTCTCCGGGCGAAGGGAAAGTCCCATCGCAAGACGAAGTCTTTCTCTTACGACTGCTCTCGCACGGTAAATACTCTCACGGTATTTTACTTCTGAATCTTCTCCAACGATTTCATATGGAATTGCTTCCATATCTGCTACCAATGTCTCTGCATTTGCTTTAAATCCAAGCTTGGCAACTTCTGTAAACACTTGTCTTCGAATTGCACGAACCGGTGTCTGTAATCCTCTCATTTTTGATCTCCTCCTATTCTTTAGTTCCAAAAACTCTCTGTGCATAATGAACCGACTGCATGGCATCTTTGCCATAAAAATCAGCTCCTATCATATCAGCATACTCCTGATTCAGAACAGCTCCTCCTACCATCACAAGGCAATGCGGAGCTTTCTCTCTAAGCTGTCTGATCGTCTCTTCCATACTTACGACAGTTGTTGTCATCAAAGCACTTAATCCTACCAGATGAATATCTTGTTCAAGTACTGTGTCAACAATTGTCTCCGGCGGAACATCCTTTCCAAGATCGATCACATCAAAGCTATAGTTTTCAAGCAGAACCTTCACGATATTTTTACCGATATCATGGATATCCCCTTTTACTGTAGCAAGAATGATCTTTCCTTTCTTCTCCTGAACTTCTCCGCTGCTATCCATTTTCTCTTTAAGCACCGCAAATGCTGTCTTGGCCGCTTCAGCACTCATCAGTAGCTGAGGCAAAAAGACTGTTCCCTTCTCAAATCCTTCACCTACCGTATTCAGTGCCGGGATCAGCTCTTCGTTAATGATCTCCAGACCATCCTTCTCCTGAATCATCTCAGATGTAATGCTGTTCGCCTCTTCACGAAGTCCTCTTTCAATTGCACTTTTCAGTGTCATCTTGTGAGCTGAACCTGTTGCGGAAACCGGAGCTGTTCCCGGCTGCTGTGCATATTTATTAATATAATTCTCACAGTTGCTATCCAGATTCATTAACGCATGGTATGCATACCATGCCTTCATCATATCCTCCGAGTTCGGTTGATAATTCCAACGCTCAGACCATTCTGCATTGCCATCGTATAAAAGATGGAGTTTACAATCGGTCTGCTTGGGAGACCGAAAGAAATATTTGATACACCAAGCACAGTACACACACCAACTTCGTCACGAAGTCTGCGAAGTGTCTCAAGTGTCACTTTCGCACCTTCCGGTTCTGAACTGATCGTCATTGCCAGGGCATCAATTACAATATCTTTCTTCTCGATACCGTATTTTGCTGCCTCAGCGATAATCTTCTTCGCAATCTGTACACGTCCCTCGGCTGTTGCCGGGATTCCGTCTTCATCAAGTGCCAGGCCGATCACAACACCTCCATACTTCCGGATCAGTGGAAACACTGCATCCATTGACTCCTGCTTTCCACTGACTGAATTGACCATCGCCTTACCATTGTAAATGCGAAGTGCATTCTCCATCGCAACCGTATCAACCGTATCAACCTGAAGCGGAAGATTCGTCACACTCTGAAGTTCCTGAACAACTTCCTTCATCAATGTCGGCTCGTCAATATCCGGAAGTCCTACGTTAACATCCAGAATATGTGCACCGTTATCCTGCTGTGCAATTCCTTCTTTTAAAATATAATCAAGATCATGTTCCTTAAGTGCCTGTTTAAAGCGTTTCTTTCCGGTTGGATTAATACGCTCACCAATAATCTTTGATCCGGTTCCAAGGAACACACTCTGTCCATAAGAAGATACTACAGTATAACTTTTCTTCTCAATCGGCTTCACCGGAATGTCTTTACACTGCTTCACCATCTCTGCAATATGTGCAGGCGTTGTTCCGCAGCATCCCCCGATCACAACTGCCCCAAGATCAACAACATGACGCATAACAGAAGCAAATTCTTCTGGAGAAACATCGTAATAAGTTTCTCCGTCTTTCTGCTTCGGAAGACCTGCATTCGGTTTGACGATCACAGGCACAGAGGAGTACTTCATGATCTGCTCCAGGATCGGCAGCATCTGCTCCGGTCCCATTCCACAGTTGATTCCAAGAGCATCAATCCTTAATCCTTCAAGCATTGCCACAACAGACGGAACATCTGCTCCGGTCAGAAGCTTTCCGCGCTCGTCAAAAATCGTCGTAGCGAAAACCGGAAGAGATGTATTCTCTTTCGCCGCAAGTACTGCTGCCTTCAGTTCATAAGTGTCACTCATGGTCTCAATATGGATCAGATCCGCACCGGCCTTCTCTCCGATGATCATAACTTCTTTGAATGTCTCATATGCTGTCTCGAAGTCCAGATCACCCATCGGTTTTAAAAGCTTTCCTGTCGGTCCGACATCCAGTGCTGTGTAGATTCTTCTTCCACCACTTGCCTCTTCAGCCGCATCCTTCACATGCCTGATCGCAAGACGGATAATTTCTTCCAATGGAAAATCATCGCAATGGAATTTCAATGCATTCGCTCCAAATGTGTTTGCAAGTACAATATCACTTCCTGCTGAAATATATTGTTTGTGAATGTTTTTGATCTCATCCGCATGTGTAACATTCCACGTCTCCGGTAACTCTCCCGGCTGAAGTCCCTTTGCCTGAAGCAAGGTTCCCATTCCGCCGTCAAAATATAATAACTCTTTTCCCAGGCGTTCTCGTATCATCTTCTTGTATCAATCCTTCCTCTCTTATCTCTTGCTTATCGTCGGTATTCACAGTCTTTTTTCGTACAGACCTCACATCCTGAGATTGGACATCTGTCTTTCTGCGTACTGATTCCAATCACTGCTGTTACCGACTTTGTTGGTGTCATCATAAAACTGTCTGTCAAAGTCAGCCCGATCGTCTTTGCACAATTTAACATTCTTACGATCGTTCCTGATAACAGATGTCAAAATCTCCATATCCAGGCTGAATCTCGGTCTTAAATACAAATGTTCTTCTTCAAGCTCTTCCGCAATCTTCTTCTGACACTCGTCGCAATATTCTTCTAACATTGCCGCTGCACAGGATTGTAAAACAACTGCTCTTGCCATATCTGTCAGAGAAATCCTGCGCATCAGCCGGTCAACTCCGGCGCCAAGGGTTGCTCCGAAAAGAACAACCTGACGGCATCCTTTCAGATTTCTGCTCAGACTCTTACTTTGAATCTCCATCTGTCCAATAACCAGTCTTCCGTCTTCTGTATGATTTAAATCAAAAATTTGGCAGATGGACTTAGGCCCTGCTTCCTGTTCCAGGTCTTTGAAAGACTGTTGGATCAGTTCCAAGGTTCGCTCATCTGCCTCATTTCTTCCAAATCCCAGATAACGAACTGCTTCACGTACTCTCTTCTCTGTCTCTATCATCTGGTCATCCACTTTCTTAACACTTGATAATCTCGGAAAGATTATTCATAATTGCTACTGCAATTTCCGGCTTATTCATAGAATAAATATGAATATTGTTCACACCGTTCGCAAGAAGATCAATAATCTGATCTGTTGCATAGGCAATTCCTGCCTGCTTCATCGCATCCGGAGAACTTCCGAAGCGATCTAATATTGCAAGAAATCTTCTCGGAAATACTGTTCCGGAAAGTTCCTGGCTTCGCTTCATCTGAGCAGCACTGGTGATCGGCATGATTCCCGGCAGAACCGGAACTGTGATCCCTGCTTCTCTGATTCTGTACAGGAAATTATAATGGATATCATTATCAAAGAACATCTGTGTTGTAAGGAAATCAACTCCACTGTCTACCTTCTGTTTCAGATAACGGATATCATCCTCTTTATGTTCCTGCTCCACATGTCCTTCCGGATAACATGCTGCACCAATACAGAAATCCCCATGTTTCTTGATTTCCTGTACCAGTTCATAAGCATAATGGAATCGATCTCCATCAGGGAATGTCATGCCTTCCGGAATATCTCCTCGTAAAGCGAGAATATTCTCGATTCCATGAGCCTTCAGGTTTTCAATTACCTCTCCAACTTTCTTCTTTTGTGGATGAAGCACATGTCAGATGTGCAAGACTCATCACTCCGAGATCATCCTTAATATGGGATGCGATCTTCGCTGTGTTCTTGCTTGTTCCGCCACCGGTCCATAGGTTACGCTGATATAAGATGGGTTCAGTTTGGCAATCTCATCTGTTGCTGATAATACTTTGTCAAATCCTGCATCTGTCTTCGGCGGAAACACCTCGAAAGAAATGTGGATGCCTTTCTGGTTCAGTTTGTCAATAATTTTCATCGGGTCTGTTACTCCTTGCTCTTGTGTTACTCTTGTATTACTTCTTTGTTACTTCTTATAATTCTTATTCTCCGATCAGACTTCTGTACAGATCTTCATATGTCTTGCGGAATTCATCCATGAGAAATCCTGAGCCATCGCGCGTTCGATCATCTTGTTCCAGTCACGTTTCTTGTCATAATAGATTCTTTCTGCATAACGTACAGTGTTCAACATCTCATGCGCATTATAATTAGAGAAACTGAATCCTGTACCTGTCTTCTCAAACTCATTGTACGGTTCTACAGTATCTTTCAATCCTCCTGTCTCACGAACGATCGGAAGTGTTCCGTATCTCAGACTCATCAGCTGGCTGAGTCCGCATGGTTCGAATAAGGATGGCATAAGGAATGCATCACATCCGGCATAAGTCTGTGAGAAAGATCATCGGAATAGAAAATGTTCGCTGAAACCTTTCCTGCATACTTCCATGCAAAGTGACGGAACATATTCTCATATTTCGGATCTCCTGTTCCAAGTACTGCAATCTGCACTGCATCCTGACACATCTCATCCATCATATAATCAATCAGATCAAATCCTTTCTGGTCTGTCAAACGGGAAACGATTCCGATCAACATTACATGATTGTCTTTATCCAGTCCAAGTTCTTCCTGAAGAGCAGCCTTATTCACCGGTTTGTTTTTCCGGAAATTCTCAACGTTAAATGTCTTTGCGATTCTATGATCTGTATCCGGATTCCAGTCATTGTAATCCAGACCATTCACAATACCACAAAGATCATTTGATCTTGCTGCCATCAGTCCGTCAAGACCTTCTCCATAGAACGGTGTCTTGATCTCTTCTGCATAGCTGTGGCTTACTGTTGTCACCTTATCTGCATAAACAATACCGCCTTTGAGCATATTAGCATCTTTGTATGCCTCAAGCTTATCCGGAACGAAATAATAATCCGGAAGTCCTGTGATTCCCTGTACAGTCTTTGTATCCCATACCCCCTGGAACTTCAGGTTATGTATTGTCATAACCGTCTTGATTCCTCTGTAATATTCTCCAAAGAAACGGAAATTATCCAGATATACCGGAATCAGACCTGTCTGCCAGTCATGACAGTGAATCAGATCCGGACGGAACCCAATAACCGGAAGAATACTTAAAACTGCCTTACAGAAGAAAGAGAATTTTTCAATATTCCACTTCGGATCTCCATCATATGGAGCAAATCCTGAAAAATAAAATTCGTTATCAATAAAATAAAATGTAACTCCGTTTAATTCTGTCTTAAAGATTCCGACATAGCGATCCTCTCCTGCAAAATCCATGTAGAAGTTTGTGATATACTCAAAGGCGGTCTACCCACTCCTGTTTCATACACATGTACTTAGGTAAAACTACACGGCAGTCATATTTCTCTTTATCAAAATCTTTTGGAAGTGAACCTACAACGTCAGCAAGACCTCCGGTCTTTATAAATGGTACACATTCTGATGAAGCGAACAAAATGTTTTTCATACTTAGATCCTCCACTTTCACTTGCCCTCTTTCGGCAATTACTTATAAAATATTATACCGCATTTTTATCATAATGCAAAGGATTTCTCATTGTAATTTACTTCTTATTTCCCATGCCTGTATTCCAATTGTATTGTATCTGCGATCAGAGCAATAAATTCAGAATTTGTCGGTTTCCCTTTTCCATTGCTTACCGTGTACCCAAAAAGTTCATCCAGAGTGTCCAGCTTTCCTCTGCTCCATGCCACTTCAATCGCATGTCGGATCGCACGTTCTACTCTGCTTGATGTTGTCTGGTACTTCTTTGCGACGGTTGGATACAGGATCTTTGTGATTGCATTGAGCACATCCATATCATCTACCGCCATCATAATCGCATCCCTCAGATAATGATACCCCTTAATATGAGCCGGTATTCCGATTTCATGCAGCATATTTGTCACTCGTGTCTCCAGACTTCTCCTCTGTTTCAGATGTCACCTCAGAGTTTCTTGTTTCCATACCGTGTGGCATCCGTCCCGCACTTCGGATTCGTTCTAACAGCATCTCATTTTGAAACGGTTTCATCATATAGTAATTTGCGCCTTTATTAAAAGCATCTTCTGTAATCTTTTCTTGCCCAACTGCTGTGATTACGATAAAATACGGATGCTTGCTGACAGTTTTGTCATGATTGATCCGATCCATGACCGTCAATCCATCCATTTTCGGCATAATCAGGTCGAGAAGAACAACATCCGGCTGTTTATCTTTGATGATCTGACACATCTCTTCACCATTTTTCGCCTTTCCGACCAGATTCATGTCTTTTTCCATCCCGATCACACGATCCAAAAGATCCAAAATTTTCTGGTTATCATCAGCAATGGCTATTTTCAAATGTTCCATCTTCTTCTCTCCTTTTTCTGAGAACGTTTGTCTTGTTACACCACTCGTGTATTATATTCCAGCTTTTTTGTCGGATTCAAGAAAATCTTGCAGTAGTATTTCGACATCCTTTTCGACCCTTTTCACGATTCTTCCTCTTTCAACATATTTTCAATAAAAATACCGTATCCTTTTGTCGAATCCTGTACAAACACATGTGTCACAGCTCCGATCAGTTTTCCATTCTGAATGATGGGACTCCCGCTCATCCCCTGAATAATGCCCCCTGTCTTTTCCAGCAATTCCGTATCTGTCACCTGAATTACCATTCCTTTGTTCACCTGGTCGGATTCTTTATCAATTTGTGTTATACAGATTGTGTATTCTTTCACCTCACCATCAATGTAGCAGCGAATCCTTGCCTCTCCTGTCTTTATTTCCTCTTTTTTTGCTACCTGTATCGTAACTTCCTCTCCTATCCAGCTTCTGTCTGAATTTAATTCTCCATAAATACCCTCATCCGTATTTTTCTCAATCACTCCAAGCTGATGAAACCGATTATAAACAATAATCCCTTCCATTGTTCCTGGATTCCCTTTGCTTCCCTTTTGCACTTCTGAATACTGGTTCTATAAAGCGTTCCTCTTTTGATCGTAAGAAGTGTACTTGTATCAACATCATGAATGCCATGTCCCAGTGCTGCGAACCTGTTATTTTTTGTCAAAAATGTGATCGTCCCAAGTCCCTGTACATTATCTCTTACCCAGATTCCCAGGCGATAATTTCCTTTTGAAATCTGCACAGGAGTCAATTTCTTTTCTAATATCGTATTTTCGCGTCTGACTGTCAGAAGGACCTTCTCTCCATCCAGATGTTCCACCAGATCCATCAACTGTTTTTTCCCTTCAATCTTCTGGTGATTCACTTCCGTAATATAATCACCGGAACTTACCACACCCTGCGCAGGTGTATATTCCTTTCCATCCATACCTGTCATTTTCTCCGTGTCTAAAACCAGTACACCATCCGTTTCCATATAAATTCCAACCGGCATTCCTCCAAGCAGAACCGTATCTTCTTCCTTTTCTGCAGCCAGACTTTCCACCTCCCGGCCACTGACTTCTGTATTTTCCATAAATTCTGTAATCTGTGTACAGCCACATAGCATCAACAGACAGAACAGAAACAACAGACCTGTCCTGCTCATATTCCTTTTCCTGCGTTCTTTCATGATCCACACTCCTCTCTTGCAAATATTAAGAGCAGATGCTGTTTACATCTGCTCTTAGTATGTGTGGATCTTCTTCTTTTCACACTGGTATTATTTTTCTCTTTTTGCCAGTTCTTTCATTTCTCTGGCACTGTCTATAATTCCATCTGTTACATTTGCTCCACCAAGAAGCCTTGCAAGCTCTGCAACAGAATCTTCCTGATCAAGTCTCTCGATCTGTGTTCTCACAGAATTATCTTCTGCTTCTTTATGAATACAAAAATGAACATCTGCTGCCGCTGCGATCTGTGAAAGATGTGTAATACAAATCACCTGACGGCTCTTTCCGATCAACTGCAGTCTCTCACCGACACGACCTGCTGTGATTCCTGATATTCCACTATCAATCTCATCAAATATCAAAGTCGGTGTATCTTCTTCATCTGCAAGTACGGTCTTGATTGCAAGCATAATACGGGATAGCTCTCCTCCGGATGCGACATCCCCCAGTGGACGCACAGGTTCTCCCGGATTAACCGACAGATAAAACTCTGCATCATCTTTTCCTTGTGCAGAATAACTTTTTGCTTCTGTCAAACGAATTTCAAAACGTGCATCCAGGAAATTCAGTTCCGACATCTGATGAACAATTTCCTCGGCAAATTTAACTGCGTTTTGTTCACGCACTTCATGCAGTTCCATCGCAGCCTTTTCCATCTGCTTTTCTGCTTTTTTCTGTTTCTCCAAAAGTTCCTGCATAAAAGAATCGTAATCTTCCAGTTCTGATAGTCTCTGTCTTTTTTCCTCACAATATGCAAGGATATCACTGACAGTGTTTCCATATTTTGCCTTTAAATGATTCACTTCATTCAGGCGGGACTCAACTTCTGAAAACTCTTCTTCCGAATATTCAAAACTCTTTGCATATTCTGCCAGATCCCGGTTGAAATCATTCAGCAGACTATCGATCTCCACGATCTGATCATAAAGCTGGCTTCCCTTTTCATCAAAAGATGCTGCTTCCTGAAGGCTTCGGATTGCACGGCTTAAGTAATCACTTGCATTTCCACGTTCGTCCTCTGCAGTATACTGATACGCTTCTGCAACTCCTTCTGTGAGTTTTCTGCTATCTGTCATCTTGCGATACTGTTCTTCTAAAAGTTCATCTTCACCTTCTTTAAGAGCTGCTTCTTCAATCTCATTCACTTCAAATTCAGCAAGAGAAAGTTCTCTTCTTCGGCTCTCTTCATCCAGCGAAGATTGTTCCACCTTCTTACATACTGTCTTCCATTCCTGATAGCAGGAAGCCATTTTTTCTTTTAACGGATCCGTCTGTTCTTTCCCATAAAGATCAAGCAGTGTCAAATGATTCTTTCGATGAAGCAATGTCTGATTATCATGCTGTCCATGAATATCGATCAAAAGACTGGCTACATCTTTAAGGACGCTCATATTCACTGTCTCACCGTTAATCTTACTGACACTTCGGCCTTCTAAAAGGCGGCGGCTCAATGTCAGATATCCGTCTTCCGGATAAATGTCCAAGGCTCCAGCTTCTTTAAAATCTTTTCTTCTTTGATGTGAAAAGTAAGTTCTACCAATCCGCTTTTTGCCCCGTTTCGAAGCATCTGTGCATTGTATTTTCCACCCAGTGCAAGCGTAACAGAGCCAAGAAGGATTGACTTTCCTGCTCCGGTTTCACCGGTCAGAATATTCAATCCTTCCCCAAACTCAACTTCTGTTTCATCAATCAAAGCAAGATTTTTCACATACAGATTCTGTAACATATGTCACCTATGCTTTCCTTGAAACCAATTTTCTTATATTCTCCATTACTACAGCTGTATCTTCAACTGTACGAATTGCGCACATGATCGTGTCATCTCCTGCAATACATCCGACCACTTCATTCCATTTCATTGCATCTACTGCAGCAGCAACCGCCATTGCCATTCCGGCAACTGTTTTAATCACAAGGATATTCTGTGCCATATCCATAGAAACAAACCCGTCACAAAGTACACGGATATATTTTTCGCTCATTCCATCCTCTTCCTGTCTATGGACAAT
>ENA-OQCX01000644-OQCX01000644.1-human-gut-metagenome-genome-assembly--contig:-NODE-644-length-17917-cov-1.806352_pt1 | contig 17917 bp, 22 predicted proteins | sample MGYA00242762_ERZ504587 | MGnify/ENA primary metagenome ERZ504587 (study PRJEB26092, sample SAMD00036337) | human gut metagenome | host: Homo sapiens | study: EMG produced TPA metagenomics assembly of... | reverse complement strand
TGAACTCGCTCTTCCACACCTGCTGCCGCCAGACTATCCAGGATCCGCTGCTGGTCTGAGCGGGGATCGTCTTCGGTTGGGAGGGGGGAGTTTCGAGATATCGTTTTTGGCTGAGTCCATTCATCGTTTTTCAGCTCCTTATTTTTACTCATTTTCAACCTACGAAGAATTTATGGTTATTTTAACCGCAGGTATTTTACTTGTATCAATTCTGGAGTTTGCCATACATAAGAAATAGCCGTCCTGAGCCCGCAAAGTTCGAGGACGACTATCCATAAGTCCATTACCGCACTAGCAGGAGCGGGTAGAGAGCATCTACCTTCCAGCTGTTCTGGTAAGTATATTATATCTATCTATATGATTTTGTCAATCAATAATAGAAAATGGAGGATTTTTATCATGACTTTTGGAAAAAGACTTATGCAGCTGCGTAAAGAACATGGTTATCGCAATCGCGACGCTTTCGCTGCCGAGCTTGGCATTCCTGCCAACACTTTGCGTAATTACGAAATGGACATTCGGGAACCAGGCTTTCCATTTCTTATAAAGATGTCGCAGCTTTTTCATGTCTCTACCGATTACCTGTTAGGATTAACAGAAGAAAGAGCGACTACAGCTGTCGATGTTCAATCCATCTCCGAACAGCAGCTTATCGAGAAATATCGTCTTCTCGACTGCACTGGAAAAGAACTTGTAGATTACACAATTGCCATTGAATTAAAGCGAACCACCTTATTGGAAAATCAAAAAAACCGCATTCTCCATTATGAGCAGGCGTTTAATTTCTTAAAACAGTCATAATCGTTTTATGCATTTTCTATATACTTCTATAGCCAACAGTGGACTATCTCTGCATTTTCTCTGGCTATAATTTTCCAAGTGTGCCGTCAGTCTTCATATTATCTGACCACTGATCTTCTTTTATAAGATAGTCTTTTATTCTTTTATTTGAAGATAACTGCTGTAATTCAAAAAACTCCCCACCGATCATTCAGTGGAGAGTTTCTCTATTCCAGTAATCTTTATTTCGCAACAAAGTTTACGATCTTATTCGGTACATAAATCTCTTTTACAAGAGTCTTGCCTTCCAGGAAGGAAGCTACTCTCTCGTCCTTCTTCGCCAGCTCAAGAGCTTCCTCTTTCGCACAGCCGTTCGGGATTACGATGGTTCCACGAACCTTACCATTGACCTGGACACCGATTTCTATGGAGTCCTCTACAGTCTTGCTCTCTTCATATTCCGGCCACTGGGAAAGGGAAAGTAAACCTTCTCCACCGATGGTCTCCCAGATTTCCTCGCAAAGATGAGGTGCAAACGGGCAAAGGAGCTTGATGAAAATCACAAGGTCATCCTTGCTGATCTTGCCAACAGCATAAATCTCATTGATGAGAGTCATCAGGCAGGCAATTGCAGTGTTGAACTTCATAGCCTCGATATCGGAAGATACCTTCTTGATTGCCTTATGGATCTTAACCTCCATATCCTTGGCTGCCGGCTCCTCTGTCATGATATCGGTCAGTCCTGCAACTCTCTCAAGGAAACGCTTGCAGCCTCTTACGGAGCTGTCGTTCCACGGAGCAGCTGCGCCGTAGTCACCCATGAAGAGAACGTAGGTACGAAGTGCATCTGCACCATACTCATTTACAATGTCAAGCGGGTCAACAACGTTGCCCTTGGATTTACTCATCTTGTCACCGTCTGAACCAAGGATCATACCCTGTGCAGAACGTTTCGCATATGGCTCCGGAGTATTGACAATTCCCATGTCATACAGGAAATGATGCCAGAATCTGGAGTAGATCATATGTCTGGTTACATGCTCCATACCGCCGTTGTACCAGTCAACCGGCATCCAGTATTCCATCTTCTTGCGGTCTGCAAGAGCTTCTGTATTGTGTGGATCCACATAACGAAGGAAATACCAGGAAGATCCAGCCACTGTGGCATGGTATCAGTCTCTCTCTTGCATCGCCGCCGCATTTCGGGCATTTGCAGTTTACGAAGGAATCGATCTTTGCAAGTGGAGACTGTCCGTCCTCACCTGGCTGGAAATCCTTGATCTTCGGCAGACGAAGCGGAAGCTCCTCATATGGAACCGCTACATCACCGCATTTCGGACAATGAACGATCGGGATCGGCTCGCCCCAGTATCTCTGACGGTTAAATGCCCAGTCTTTCATCTTGTACTGAACGCCAGCTTTACCAATACCCTTCTTCTCAAGCTCTTCCAGCATGCGCTTGATGGATCCTTCTTATTTGTATAGCCATTCAGGAAATCGGAGTTGATCATCTCACCGTCACCTGTGTAGGCTTCTTTCTCAATGTCGCCGCCCTTGATAACCTGGATAATGTCAATACCAAATTTCTTGGCGAATCATAGTCTCTCTGGTCATGTGCCGGTACCGCCATGATCGCGCCGGTACCATATCCCATCATTACATAGTCTGCAATGTAGATCGGGATCTTCTTGCCATTTACAGGATTTACGCCCTCAAGTCCCTGGATGCATACACCTGTTTTCTCTTTTACAAGCTGGGTTCTCTCGAACTCAGTCTTCTTCGCACACTCTTCACGGTAAGCCTTGATCTCATCCATGTTGGTAATGCGGTCAGCATATTTGTCGATCAGCGGATGCTCCGGTGCGATAACCATGAAGGTTACACCGAACAGGGTATCTGGTCTGGTGGTGTAAATCTGCAGTGTCTCATCAATTCCGTCAACTGCGAAGTTTACGAAAGCACCTGTGGATTTACCGATCCAGTTTACCTGCTGCTGCTTGATGTTCGCCGGATAGTCCACATCCTCCAGTCCCTCAAGAAGCTTGTCTGCATACTGGGTGATTCTTAAATACCAGACATCCTTGGACTTCTGGATAACGTCGCTGTGGCAGATATCGCATTTGCCTCCCTGACTGTCCTCATTGGAAAGAACAACCTTACAGGATGGGCAATAGTTAACTAATGTCTTATCACGGAAAACAAGTCCGTTCTCAAACATTTTCAGGAAAATCCACTGGGTCCATTTATAGAAATCTTCCTGTGTGGTATCGATCACACGGCTCCAGTCAAAGGAGAATCCAACACTCTTCAGCTGATTAGTGAATTTCGCAATGTTCTGGTCTGTGATCTCACGAGGATGTGTATTCGTCTTAATCGCATAATTCTCAGTAGGAAGTCCGAATGCATCGAATCCGATGGGGAACAGTACATTGTATCCCTGCATTCTTCTCTTTCTGGAAAGTACCTCGATACTGGAATATGCCTTAATATGTCCAACGTGCATTCCCGCACCACTTGGGTATGGGAACTCTACAAGGCCGTAGAATTTCGGTTTATCACTTCCGTCAACAGCTTTAAATGCCTTGCTGTTCTTCCCACTTTTTCTGCCATTTCGGCTCGATTTTTCTTAAAATTGTGTTTCATTGATGGTTCCTCCACATTTATTGTGCCTGTCATAACTGTTCAATGCCTTCACAGCTATTGCCTGTCAACAAAATAACTGTCGGCTGATCCGCCTGTTTATCGCGCAGATCAGGCGCGTTATTTTGCAAAAATCCTTTTACCATTCTAATCCAACATAGTGGTTTTGTCAACGAGAAACCGCCTCTATTGCGGCCTGAAGCTGATTATCCTCGTCATGGGTATAATCCGTCCGATTCAAAAGACTGGCATCCAGTTTCACCTCCACATCCGGTGTGATTCCCACCTTGTGGATATCATTGCCCTTGGGGGTAAAATATTTCGCCGTAGTCAGCTTCACCGCACTTCCATCAGAGAGCTGGCGGATGCTCTGAACGATTCCCTTTCCATAAGTGGTGGTTCCCACAATCGTTCCAATCTCATAATCCTTCACTGCCCCGGCAAAAATCTCTGATGCACTGGCGCTGTTCTCATTTACCAGCACTGCCAGCGGAATGTCGATCGGGGTGTCGCCGTCACACTTCATCTCCTGTTTTTCCCCATATTTATCCTCTGTATACACGATCAGTCCTTCGGGCAAAATCTGGCGCAGCACATCGCACACAGAAGAAAGCACCCCACCTGGATTGTCACGAAGATCCACGATCAGCTTCTCCATGCCTTTTGCCTGAAGATCTTTGTAAGCATCCTCAAACTGCTGGGGTGTTACCATGGTAAACTCTGTAATTCGCAAATATCCTATAGAATCCTCCAGCATTTCATAAGAAACAGTGGGCAGCTCCACATCGCTCAAAGTCACTGTAATTTCTTCCGGTTCATCTGCCTCCTGGTGATAGACGGTCAGGATAGAAGTACCGTCCTCCTTTTCCCGGATCATCTTTGAGACCTCAGCTGGCGTCATTTCCGTTACATCCGTTCCGTTCACGGCCGTGATCACATCATTCGCCTTCAGCCCGGCTCATCCGCCGGACTGCCCTCATAACAGTCCACCACCAGAATTCCGCCCTCCGTATTCTGGGTAATGCTCACACCGATTCCAGAGTAAGAGCCCTCGGTGTCTCTCATCTCCTCCTCGTATTCTTCCTCCGTATAATATCTGGAATACGGATCCCCCAGCCCATAAAGAAGTCCGGTATAAATCCCCTCCTTCAGCGAATCCTCATCCACATCTTCCAGATAATTCTGATCTATAATATCTTCCAGATACTTAATCTTCTGGGTAACCGCCACATCCGACAGAACTGTACTTCCTGCACGCCCCGCTTTCTGGAGACCAACATAGCCTCCCCCCAGTACCAGAGACGCACACAGCACTCCGGTTACAGCTCCCTTTATAAATTGTTTATCTGCCATTTATAGTTCTCCTCATTTTCGCAATATAAGTTCTATCCAGTTACCTGCCAGTTCACCGGAACGTTGCACCAACTTGCGTGGAATATCATTTGCCCAAATGCGTCCGCCCTGAATACCCTCTCTGTCTCTTTATACAAAAGGACTGCCAGATCTCTCCAGCAGTCCCCATATCCTCTTCTCATATTCTGGCGGAATGCGAATAACCGCCCTTATTGTAAAACAGAATTCTCACACCTTCAAGTGTTTTCTTGTAGTAATAAAGCTTCCCACAAGACCGATTCCAATTCCCAGTGCCAGCGCCACCGGAACCAATGTCTGGTAGATCTGTCCAACCGGAATGAAATCTACAACACCCAGAAGTACGCTGAACTTGGTATATACATAGGTTACCACATTATTGTAACAGAAATACAAAATGATCAGTGGAATTCCCGCACCGATCAGTCCCAGGATCATACCCTCCAGAAGGAACGGTGCACGTACAAAACTATCGGTAGCACCAATATATTTCATAATTCCGATCTCGTCCTTACGAACTGTAATACCAACGGAAATGGTATTACTGATCAGGAAAACAGCGATCAGCAGCAGGATCACGATCACAGCCACAGATACATAGGAAACAATACGGTTAATGGAACCAAGAGTCTTGGCAGCCTGTTCAGACTGATTGACCTCTCGTACATTATCCAGTGTCTTGATGTAGGCAACCAGCTCAGACTGTTTCTCAATGTTGTTCATGTACACACGGTAGTTGGATGAGTTTGCCAGCGGGTTATCATCCTTGAAGCCGTCTGCTGCCTCAGAGTCATCACCGAAATATTCCTGCTTCATCTTCTCCCAGGCTTCATCACCGGACTCAAATTCAATCTTGGAAACCTCCGGGCGCTGCCTGATCAGTTCTCCAACTGCATCCATCTGCTCCTGTGTGGTTCCTTCATTAAAAAGCACTGTGATCGGCACATCTTCCTCAACCTTATGCGCCAGCTATTCACATTATTTACAATGGAAAAGAAAATTCCGAAAAGAAAAATACATGCTGCCATCGTAATAATAGAAGCAATGGAAAACATGAAATTTCTCTTGATGTTCTTGATACCCTGCTTCAGAGTATACCAGATGGTACTAGGCCTCATAATATTCTCCCTCTTTCTCGTCGCTGATGATCACTCCATTATGCATGGTCAGTACACGCTTCTTCATGGAATTGACAATCTCTTTATTGTGGGTTACTACCAGAACGGTGGTTCCACGCTGGTTGATCTCCTCAAGGAGCTTCATGATCTCCTCGGATGTCTTCGGATCAAGATTACCAGTGGGCTCGTCTGCAAGAAGGATGTCCGGACGGTTTACAATCGCCCTGGCAAGGGCAACTCTCTGCTGCTCTCCACCTGACAGCTCGTCCGGGTATGCCTTGTATTTCCCTGCAAGTCCAACCTCCTGAAGTACCTCCGGAACTCTCTTGCGGATAACTCTGGTAGGACGGTTCACAACACGCTGGGCAAAAGCTACATTCTCATACACATCCCTGTCCTTCAGAAGACGGAAGTCCTGGAATACAACACCAAGCTTACGGCGGTACTTGGCCACACGACGGTGCTTCATTCCCTCAAGCTTCTCTCCGCTTACGATAATCGTACCGGATGTGGAATCCAGTTCCTTCAAAAGCAGCTTGATCAACGTGGATTTACCGGAACCGCTGTTTCCTACTATAAATACGAATTCACCTTTATCTACATGGAGATTGGCGTGATTCACTGCCGGCAGTCCCGGTCCATAGGACTTGCTCACATCTATCAGATCAATCATGATATCCTCCTAAATTTTTCATGTAAAAATTCAATTCAGCAGTTTGCTTAATTTTTATGTAACATTATTGTAATATATGTCTGGTGAAAATGCAACCTTATTTTTGCAGTACTTTATTATAACAGAGAAAACTAAGAACGCAATAGATTTCACAAAGGAAACACAAAGCAGATCCAGGAATATTTTCCAAATACCGCGTTCAGAGTTTTCAAACACGCTCTAGTACATCACAAAAGATGAAAAATGCCTGCCACAAACAAATGCAGCAGGCACAGAACTTACAGATATGAAAATTAATACTCCAGAGTCTCCATATACTTCATGTATCTTACAACCATCAACGCAATCTTGAATGTGATCGCATCCTCGAATACACGAAGGTCAAGTCCGGTGCTCTTCTGAAGCTTGTCCAGACGATAAACCAGAGTATTACGGTGAATGTAAAGCTGTCTGGAGGTCTCGGATACATTCAGGCTGTTCTCGAAAAACTTGTCGATGGTGACCAGAGTCTCCTCGTCGAAATCATCCGGGGACTTGCCGCCGAAAATCTCCTTAATGAACATCTTGCACAGCGGGATCGGAAGCTGATAAATCAGACGGCCAATTCCAAGAGAGCTGTAAGCAATAACATCCTTCTCAGGTGAGAAAATCTTGCCTACATCAAGAGCCATTCTGGCTTCCTTGTAGGAACGGGAAACTTCCTTCAGCTCGCTTACGATAGTTCCGTATGCAATATGTGTATTATTCTCTTTCTCAAGGCCTAAGGTATCAAGGATGGTCTGGGCAAGCTTGTCCATCTCCTCGTATCCTTCATTCTCCTCAAGTTCCTTGACAATGATAATACTCTTCTCATCAACAGCTGTGATAAAGTCCTTGCTCTTGCCGCCGAACAGACTCTTCACGCTCTCCATGGAGCTGTGCTCTCTCTCCTGCTCAAGCTCCAGGATCATAACCACCCGTCGAACGTCAGCATCAATATGAAGCTTCTTCGCACGATTATAAATATCTACCAGAAGCAGGTTATCAAGAAGCAGGTTCTTAATGAAGCTGTCCTTGTCAAAACGCTCCTTATATGCAACGATCAGGCTCTGGATCTGGAAAGCGGCAAGCTTTCCTACCATATAAGTATCTTCATCTTCTCCGTGGGCGACCAGAATGTATTCCAGCTGGTAATCATCACAGACCTTGAAATACTGATAACCTTTCACAAGCTGGCTGGCAGCCTGGGATTCCACAAATGCCTGAATATCCTGTGGCTGAATCTCAAATTCACTGTAGGTGGACGCCAGTGTCTTGCCATCTGTGTCAATAATGCAAAACTCCGTCCTGGATATCTCCCTGAGCCCCTCAAGTGTATTCTGCAGTACCTGATTTGATATCATTACCCTTCCGTCCCTTCTTGTAAATTATAGGGCTACTGGTCTCACAGCTGTCAATGTATTCCAGGATAGTGAAAACATTGTCAAAGAGAGCAGTAACATTATATGTTCGCCGGTATAACCGGCATGAATCGCTGTCCATTAGTGCCAAAATTCGCGGTCTCAAATCTGTAATATTGCACAAAACCTCAGACAGTCTTAGGAAAATCTACTGATTCCAAAAATTCATGAACCTATTTTAATACAAAATCACCAAAAAAGGAAGAGGAAAGTAGAAAAAATTTACAAATTTCCAGCAATTTTTTTTAACTTTTTCTATATTGCTCCAATTTCAAGCCCTATTTTCCTTTTTTTGCGGTGCGCAAAAGGCTTTGGTAAAGTTTTTCTTTTTACTTACGTTCAATAAATCCCTCACCATGGACTTCACGCACGTCAGACACGATCACAAAAGCATCCGGGTCAATATGGTCTACCAGCTCTTTCAATGCCACGATTTCCTTGCGTCCCACAACGCAGTAAAGAAGCAGCTTGTTCTGGCCGGAGTACATTCCCTTTCCGTGGACTCCGGTCACGCCGCGATCCAGTTTGTCCATGATTTCTCTGGAAATCTCATCAGGCTTGCTGGTAATGATATACGCCTGTTTTGAAAATTTCAGACCTTCGATCAAGCTGTCAGATACCTTTGTTACAAGATAAACGGCGATGATGGCATAAAGTGCTTTCTGCACACCGAACACATACATACCTACAAGTACGTAATGCTCCATCAATAAAACTGACATAATCATGAGCAATGGAATAATGGCGTAGCTTCCGTTGCAGCAGTGCCGCCATCATGTCTGTGCCACCGGTAGTTCCTCTTCCAAGAAACACAAGTCCGATTCCAATCCCCTGGATTACACCACCATAAACGGCTGCCAGCAAAAGATCATTTCCTGCAATATCAAATGCCGGAAGAACCGCCAGCCAGAATGACAGGCAGATTTCTCCCACCAGTGCCCTTTTCACAAACTGGAATCCACTGAGCTTCATTCCGATCAGAAACAGCGGGATATTCAGACTTAAGTTCGTGATCCACAGTGGGATGCCTCCCGGCACGACTCCCTCCGTCCACTCTTTTACCAGGATCGCAATACCGGAAAAGCCTCCGGTTACCATACCGGACATATCGAAAACACTGTTTATGGCAGTTGCCATAAGGGCTGTACCCACAATGATCATCAGGTAGTCCAGGAAGGCAGCTTTTTTGTTATTTTGGAACATGGCGTTACCTCCGTATTCTGCTTTCTTATTCATCATCCTCCAATTGCTTTGTAAGATATCTTCCAACGATTTGGAAAATCCGGTAATATTTCGGATATATGCAAAATCCTTTCCAAAAATCTTCTTCTCCGTCGCCAGATCTTTCTCTTCCCCGGCGAAAACACCCAGCACGCTCACTCCCTGGCTGCGCAGCTTACGGATCTGGCTGCAGTGTCGGTAATTGCGTACTTCCCATGATACGGTGCCGGATTCTTTGCATTGGGACGATTGACAATAACATCGTAAGGACGTCCATCACTGAGAATGATCAGAATCTTTTTCTCTTCCTCTCGGTTCAGCAGACCGTATCCTGCTGCCCGAATGGCAAGTCCGTCACGGTTGTTGGATGATGTTACATAGTTAAATATATTTTCATTTGCACTTCTTGGGTCGTCATATTCTCTGAAGCGGTGGAGAATGGTATAATCCCAGAAAGTGCAGTAGCTCATCACTCTGTGGGGCAGCTCTGCATTGCTAAGTGCCTCGCTGATAATGTATGCCTGCAGCGCTACCTCACCCTGGCGGCTCATCTGGGAACCACTGGCATCGATCAGCACATCTACCACAAAATCAGAAGAATCTCCCTTCAATTCCCGCTTAAAAACCTGTGCATCACTGCTTCTTCCAAGCCGCCACAGCCTTGATGGAACAATCATTCCTCTGTCTGAAAGAATCTCCTGATTTTCACTTTTGATGACCAGTGACTTTTTCAGCATTTCTGTGAGTAGGGCGATATTCCGCTTCACAATGCGGTGTTTGTCATGATAAAGCCAGATATTCTTATTTTTCAACCTTTTTGCATATTCATACTGGTAATTTCGTTTTACCGGACTTTTCAGAATTCCCTCAGTAAAATACAGGCTGCAGTCGCTGTGGATGTCACGGCACATCAGCTGGTTCATCCGCTTCTCTTCCAGCTCGCTCAGATACGTTTTTCCAAAATTCAGCTCTACATAGGTGTGGGCTTTTTCCAAAGCCTCCTGAGGCAGAACTGTAATTTTCTGTTTCGACTGCCGTTCCTCTTCCATCTCCCGAGTGACATCCGCATTCTCCATGCCCGCCACATTGGAGGTAAGCTGCTCCATATAGCTTTCCAGTGCGTCCTCATACATTTCTTCGGAAAGATAGTCGTGCCAGTCGAACTCCGTCAGATCCTCCATAGTGACAGCAAGCACCTGCTCAAGGGTTGCCTTTTTGGAAAAATCAGGGTCAGCGACTTCATTGTATACAGTGTCTATAATGCGGATTAAAGACATTGTATCCGCAGTCTCTGCTGCGCTGGAAATCAAGTCAATATAGTGATAGATTCCTTTGTATTTTCTATCTTTTTGTTCTTTTTCCGTTATATTTGTTATAGTTTTGTTTGATGCATCCGCATTTTCCCCTCTGTCAATCCGCCTTCTCAGCAGATTCACTCTCAGATAGCCCAGCTTATCTGCTGCCGACGCATAGTCTCATATTCCTGATCCAGTATGTCCTCGCAGGCTTTCCTCTGCATCTCCCAGATCCCAGGGCGCTGTTCACAGATCCGTTCTCCGATGGCTTCTTCAATACAGAGCTGCGAAACAAAGGTAAGCGCAGCTTCATCCGCGCCCATGAAGATTTTTTTCACCAGATACATTCCCAGAAAATCTTTATCGAAGAATTTCGCCAATGCGCCCTGCTTGATTCCATCATACAATGCAATATCCTTTGACCTGAGGAACAGGGAAACATCCGGCTTCATCTGCTGGGTGTAGTCCCCGCTGATAGTCCAGAGCAGATTTCGGAATACGGTTTTCCAGCTCTAATTGATAATCCTGGAGATTCAGTTCTTCACAGTTATCCTCTCTTGCCTGAAAATTTTCGCTTTTCTCCGCTACAGGTACTTCCATTGAAACTTTTTCTGATTTCTTATCCCCAGCTGCAATTTTAATTTTTTCTTTCCCAATAGCTGATTTCTTCAAAAATTCCTCTGCATCTTCAAGATCAACCAATTTGGCAGAAATTTTTAAAGATTCGTTTTCTTTATTCTCCATAAACATCTTCCCGTGTCCAGCCCTGTGGAATTCTGGTTCTCACCACATCCTCCACGATTTCCTTCTCAAACACATCAAATGTTTTATTCACAATGCCCATGCGTACCGCCTGCCATGGGGAAAGCCCGGTACGCACGATCTTCATGGCAGCAAGCAGGCCGCGAAGATCCAGCGGCTTTGTGGAAATCTCACTGTTCATGGATTTCTGCTGCAGATCCAGAAATACTCCTATAAACTGCTCCACAGCCTCTTTCTTTGCATCCGGGAATATCCTGTTGAAAATAAATCCAAGCGTTTCCTCATTCTGTGCGGGCATGTCGATTACCAGAAAACGGGAAACCAGAGCCTCATTCAGCTCCTTGGTTCCGGCATACCCGTAATTCATGGTTCCAATAAATCTTGCCGCCGGGTGAAGGTCTATTTTGTCATATCCTGGCACATCAATAGACCGGCGGTAATCCAATGTGGCGTGAAGTACAGAAACCGCATCATTCTTCGCCATATTGATCTCATCCAGAATACCGAATCCGCCTTCCTCAGCACACTGGTAAATGCTTCCCTTACGCAGCTTCACCTGATTATCCACGAAAGTATCTGTTCCAATCAGGTCACCGCTGTTTGTATTCACATGAAAGGACACATTATACACCGGTCTCCCGAAAATATATGCCAGATTTTCTGCCAGCACATTCTTTCCCGTAGCCTTCGGTCCTGCCAGAAGCAGATTCTCCTGCTCCAGCACCGCTGCCATGGCCATCTCCAATGTTTCCTTCCCATAAAATGGCAGCGCCGGCTTTATCCGTCTGTGCTTCGCTTCCTCTGAAACACCATATTCCTGTCGAAACTCTTCCGCCGCCTTAATAAGCGCCGCACTGACGCCTTGTTCCTCTAAAAAATCAAATTCACTCATCTTTTTCCTGCTTTCACTTTACCTCTTTAATAGAAAAGAGGACTGCGGCTGCAGTCCTCCTGATCACTTTACGGCTCAAACACCAGATCTCCATAAGATGCATCGGCCACATATCTTTATCCACTAACATTTCCAGTTCGTCAACCGGCTCTCTTAATTTCTCCATTGCCGGAACCAGTTTCTCTCTGCAGAACACTGCCCTGTCACGTCCTTCCGGATGCGTCTCGATCTGATCTACCAGCTTGCTCAGCTTATTCATGGTACTGTTCACTTCTTTCAGAAGCTTGCTTGCTTTCTTCAGAAGATCCATCTGAACGCTCACGTCAATTGGTCCAACTGCCTTCACCTGATTGATGGACTCTGCCAGTACAGTTGTATACTTGATAACTGCCGGAATGATCTGCTTGGTTGCCATGTCCACCATGGTTTTCGCTTCGATGTTAATTGCTTTCGCATAAATCTCATACTGGATCTCCGCTCTGGACTCCAGCTCAGTCTTTGTAAATACTCCAAATTCTCCGAACAGTTCTACAGCCTTATCTGTAGTAAGTGCCGGAATGGCATCTACCATAGATGGCAGAACAGGAAGTCCGCGGCGGCGTGCCTCTTTTTCCCATTCAGGAGCGTAGCCATTGCCGTTAAATACGATTCTCTGATGCTGGGTAGCATATTCCTTGATCAGATCATGGACTGCCAGATCAAAGTCTTCTGCGCTCTCCAGAACATCGCAGGCTTCCTTAAACGCCTCAGCAGTAATGGTATTCAGCACCACATTGCATGCGGAAATGGAATCCTTGGAACCAACCATACGAAACTCGAATTTATTGCCGGTAAAAGCAAAGGGTGAAGTACGGTTACGGTCTGTAGCATCCTTCATGAAATCCGGAAGCGTCTTAACGCCTGTATCCATTTTCTCCCCGGTCTTACTTCTTGTAGCAGTACCAGTGCTGATCAGCTGCTCCAGCACATCCTCAAGCTGCTCTCCAAGGAAAACCGAAATAACAGCTGGCGGAGCTCATGACCGCCAAGCGCTTGTCATTTCCAACATCTGCTGCGGACTCACGAAGAAGATCTGCATGCTTGTCAACTGCTTTCAGGATACAGGTCAGAACCAGAAGGAACTGAATGTTCTCATGTGGTGTCTTACCCGGCTCCAGAAGATTAATTCCGTCATCAGTAGTCAGGGACCAGTTATTGTGCTTACCGGAACCATTCAAGCCTGCAAAAGGTTTCTCGTGAAGCAGACAGCGCATGCCGTGACGGCTTGCCACCTTTTTCAGGATACGCATCATGATCTGGTTGTGATCTGCTGCAATATTAACAGGTGCATAGATCGGCGCAAGCTCATGCTGTGCCGGTGCAACCTCATTGTGCTGGGTCTTGGCTGTAACTCCCAGCTTCCAGCACTCTTCATTTACTTCTTTCATATATGCGGAAACTCTCTGACGGATGGTTCCGAAATAATGGTCATCCATCTCCTGTCCTTTCGGAGGCATGGCTCCGAAAAGAGTGCGTCCGGTGTAAACCAGATCCTTTCTCTGCATATATTTCTCTTTATCAACAAGGAAATACTCCTGCTCTGCACCAACAGATGGTGTCACCCGTTTGGAGGTCGTATTTCCGAAAAGTCTGAGAAGTCTTAACGCCTGTGTATTGATGGCTTCCATAGAACGAAGAAGCGGTGTCTTCTGATCCAGCGCTTCTCCTGTATAGGAACAGAAAGCGGTAGGAATGCATAAGGTTCCGCCTGCTGCATCATGTCTTACAAAAGCCGGTGAGGTACAATCCCATGTTGTATAGCCTCTTGCCTCAAAGGTGGCACGAAGTCCGCCAGATGGAAAAGAAGATGCATCCGGCTCTCCCTTGATCAGCTCTTTACCGGAAAAGCTCTGAAGGACTTTTCCATTCTCCATAGGTGCGGTGATAAATGCATCGTGCTTCTCTGCAGTTACGCCTGTAAGGGGCTGAAACCAGTGACTGTAATGAGTGGCCCCCTTCTCGATGGCCCATTCCTTCATCTCGTGGGCAACCACATCTGCAACCTCCATGGAAAGCTCCTTGCCCTCTTCAATGGTTTTCTTCAGCTCTTTGTAAACCTTTTTTCGGCAGACGGTCCTGCATGACGGAATCATTGAATACATCACATCCGAATAATTCCTTCACATTAACATAATCTCCCATTGTTCCTCTCCTCTCGTTCATCTCGCTGCTTATTTCCCCAGGCTGCCATTTATCTGCGGTACCTTCTCTCCATAAACAACGATTCATCACACATTACTGGTTCTTATTTTTTCACATGTAAGCACTTAATGCTTTCACAGGTGCAAGGCAAAAAACGCGCAAAAATTCTCTCTGGTGATACCAGCCGGTCTCACCCTGTTTACTTGTCGCTCTTCAGGCAAAGATTCAGTGCCTGCTGCAGATTCTCAATCTCTACCAGCCTTGGGCTTCCGCCGTACTCACCATCCAGTGTCCATGCTACTTCTTCCTCTGCTTCAACTGTAAGCTTCCGTGCCTTGAAAGAATAGATCAGGTCAGAATTATCCTCCATGTTGAGAAGATTCCGGACAATCTCCTGCATTTCCAGCGGGTTCTTAGGCTGTACGATCAAAGTGACCTCAAAAAGGCCGTCGTTCATATCCACATCCTTGGTCAGGTTCTTAAATCCGCCCACAGATCTGGAATTGGTGACCATGCCGTAGATAAAATTATCTTCGATCACACCATTCTCTGTTGTCACTTTCATATGGTAAGCCTTGATATCCAGAAGTCTCTTGGCACCTTCCAGGACATAAGCAAGATGGCCCAGAATGTTCTTCAGATCCTGACTTGTCTCATACGACACATCTGTAAAAAGACCAAAAGCAGCTACATAGGCAAAAGTCTGGCTGTTAAATCTGCCTACGTCGCATCTGTAAATCTCTTCCTTCATGATCATAGATGCCGCATCCAGCATATTTTTCGGCATAAAAAGGCTGTTGGCAAAGTCGTTGGTGCTTCCTGCCGGTATGTATCCGACCGGAACCTTGCTTCCCACCTCGGTAATTCCTGTAACCACTTCATCCAGCGTGCCGTCACCGCCGCTGCAGACGATCAGATCCACCTTGTCCGCATATTTCTTCACCTGTTCATAGGCATCCTCGGGCCTGAGTTGCGCGGATGATCACCTCATAACCGCCTTTATTAAAGATATCTACTATATCCATCAGAGATGTCTTGATCTTGCCCTTCCCTGCTTTGGATTAAAAATAAATACCAGTTTTTCTCCAACTTCATTCCTCTTTTTCATTACCATTTATTTTACACATAAAATCAATTCACATATGATACTATAAAAAAAGAGGGCAAAATGTCAACGCTTTTGCCCTCTTTTATAGTCTTTTTAGAATGAAAACAAGCTAAATTTTTTTGGTCTGTTCTGCTTATTTTTGGAAAAACTGAAGCATTTCTTTTCCATTTTTTATATTCTGCCTGCTTAAGCCTCACGCACAGCGTCCTTCATGGACTTTACATAGTCCTTTACATATGGGACGCAGTTTTCTCCATGTGCGGCACAAATTTTCACAATGGCGGAGCCTACAATCGCACCGTCGGACTGGGCAGCCATTTTCTTTGCCTGCTCCGGGGTGGAGATGCCGAAGCCTACTGCACAGGGAATGTCCTTTGCAGCTTTTACCAGCTTCACCATCGCTCCGATATCGGTGGTGATCTGGGTTCTGGTTCCGGTTACGCCAAGGGAGGAAACGCAGTATACGAAGCCATTTGCCTCTTTTGCAATCCGGGTGATCCGGTCGTGGGATGTGGGGGCGATCAGGGAAATCAGCTCCAGACCATACTGTTTGCAGACCACATCGAACTCCTCTTTTTCCTCAAAAGGTACATCAGGAAGAATCAGTCCATCCATTCCGATTTCTGCTGCTTTCCTGATGAAACGCTCTGTTCCATAGGAAAAAACAACGTTTGCGTAAGTCATAAATACCATTGGGATACTGGTTTTTTTACGGATTTTTACCACCATGTCAAAGATCTTGTCTGTGGTTACTCCGCCGCTCAGTGCACGCACATTGGCTTCCTGGATCACAGGACCTTCTGCTGTCGGGTCGGAAAACGGGATTCCAAGCTCAATAAGGTCTGCACCTGCTTCCTCCATTGCATAGACAAGCTGCTCGGTGATCTCCAGAGATGGATCTCCGCAGGTGATAAATGGGATAAATGCTTTTCCTTTTGCAAATGCTTCTGAAATTCGGTTACTCATGGATATCCTCCCCTCTGTATCTTGCGATTGCTGCACAGTCTTTGTCGCCCCGGCCGGAAATAGCGATAACTACGCACTGATCCTTGCCCCATCTGCGGCACGATTTTTCTTGCATAGGCAACAGCGTGGGCGCTTTCAATGGCAGGAATGATTCCTTCTGTTTTGGAAAGATATTCAAAGGCTTCTACTGCTTCTTCATCTGTTACAGGTACATACTGGGCACGGCCAGTGTCGTAAAGGTGGGCATGCTCCGGTCCGATTCCCGGATAATCCAGTCCTGCGGAAATAGAGTAAACCGGCGCGATCTGTCCGTACTCGTCCTGGCAGAAATAGGATTTCATTCCATGGAAGATTCCAAGTCTGCCAGTGGCAATGGTGGCTGCGGTCTCTGCAGTATTTACGCCGCGGCCTGCTGCCTCGCAGCCGATCAGCTGTACATCTTTGTCTTCAATAAAGTGGTAAAAGGTTCCGATGGCATTGGAGCCGCCGCCTACACAGGCAAGGACTGCATCTGGAAGCCTGCCTTCTTTTTCCAGCATCTGTTCTTTGATTTCTTTGGAGATAACTGCCTGGAAATCGCGGACAATGGTTGGGAAAGGGTGAGGGCCCATAACGGAGCCCAGTACATAATGGGTATCTGCTATACGGTTGGTCCATTCACGCATGGTCTCGGATACGGCATCTTTCAGGGTGGCAGTTCCGGAGGTTACAGGATGAACTTTTGCTCCAAGGAGACGCATCTTATATACATTTAATGCCTGGCGCTCGGTATCTTCTTTTCCCATGAATACCTCGCATTCCATTCCCATAAGGGCTGCTGCTGTGGCTGTGGCTACACCGTGCTGTCCGGCTCCAGTTTCCGCGATGACACGGGTTTTGCCCATTTTTTTTGCAAGAAGCACCTGACCTAAGACGTTGTTGATCTTGTGGGCGCCGGTGTGGTTTAAGTCTTCTCTTTTTAGATAAACCTTTGCGCCGCCAAGGTCTTCGGTCATGTGAGCTGCGTAGTAGAGGCGGGATGGTCTTCCTGCATATTCATTTAAAAGTTCTGTAAGCTCCCGGTTGAATTCCGGATCGTCTTTATAGTGGTTGTAGGCTTCTTCCAGTTCGATCACCGCGTTCATCAGGGTTTCGGGGATATACTGGCCGCCGTGGATTCCAAATCTTCCGTTTGACATGGTAAGATGTTCCTTTCTGTTGTTATTCTGTTGTCTTAGTTAGAAATCCGCTTCACGCTCTTTTTTGTATGCCTCCAGCGTATTGATCTGCTTCAACATCCGGGCAATCTGCCGGATCTTCGCCGGATCTTTTTGCCGTCAGTTCCAGGTGCTGCTCAGATCAACTGCCCAAGGATGCAGGGTTGCGATGGCGCTACGGATATTTTCAGGGCCAATTCCTCCTGCCAGGAAAAAAGGGCCGTCTGACAGGTGGTACCAGTTCCCAGTCGAAGGTCTCTCCTGTTCCGCCGTTT
>ENA-OQCX01000643-OQCX01000643.1-human-gut-metagenome-genome-assembly--contig:-NODE-643-length-17925-cov-3.112372_pt1 | contig 17925 bp, 25 predicted proteins | sample MGYA00242762_ERZ504587 | MGnify/ENA primary metagenome ERZ504587 (study PRJEB26092, sample SAMD00036337) | human gut metagenome | host: Homo sapiens | study: EMG produced TPA metagenomics assembly of... | reverse complement strand
TGTGATCATCAATATTTCCGGAGATATCTCTCTCATGGATGCAAACGACGCAGCAAGCTACGTACAGGAGCTCACAGGAGAGGATCCAATATCATCTTTGGTGCTATGTACGATGACTCCGTTGCAGATTACGCAAGAATCACAGTGATCGCAACAGGACTTTCCGATCTGGAAGCAAAATCCACACCGTTTGGAAACAGGAGCAGTGCATCACCGTTCAGTGTCCGCAAACCTGCAGCAGCATCAACAACAACTGCCCAGTCACAGCCGACAATGAGCATGCCAAGCTTCAACCTGCCGAACATGCAGTCAGCTCCGTCATTCAATACCAAGGTGCCGACAAGCACTGTTCAGAAGAAGGACATCCAGATCCCGGATTTCCTCAGAAACAGATAAGAATCAGAACATACAAAAGACGCTGTGTTTCCACAGCGTCTTGTTTTGTTTTTAGGAATGAGGGCAGTTAAGAGAAATCAGCATTTGCAGGAGAAGGTACTGCATTTTGTCTCGTTGCATCCTTCTGTGCTGCATCCGGAGACATCAATAGCGGAGGCGGTACATTTGCAGTGTTCGTTGTAGGTACATTCCTGGGCTTTGCAGTCGATGTTGATCTTTTCGCAGCCGCAGTGGTGAGCTTCGCTGTTCATGGCAGCACCGGAAGCACTGCGTTCACGGAACTTCCGCAGTTTGTTTCATCTGCATTGCGTGCACCTGCACCGGTAATCTCGATATCACCTCTGGAACAGAGTTCGTTTTCGTTGTACATACATTTGGTTGCAGAACATTTGAGAATTGTCATAGTTCGTTCCTCCATGATTGATTTTGCGGGACGTATGTCCGTATTCTAGTATTCGCAAAAAAATTAAAATATACAAAAAACTTCTTGACTTTCTCAGGAAGGAATAGTATATTGTTAAAGTACGTAAAGAAAACAAAGCAGAGTTTCACTCTCACCTCAGCACAGAGATTGTGTCTCAGGTTTATATGCAGAGATAGATAGCAGAATCTTCCTGGATTCTGGATATTGCATGGCATTTTGCTCATGCATCACTGGGTATAATAGAGTGTGGATTCTGTCCATGCTCTTTATTTTTTGAAGGGTGACTGAGAGTCAGGCATATCATTTATTCACAGGTATGGAGGTGTACTACAATTAGCAATTTAATGATTAACGAACAGATCAGAGACAGAGAGGTGCGTCTGATCGGACCGGACGGAGCACAGCTCGGAATCGTGTCAGCCAGAGAAGCAATGGCGAAGGCACAGGAAGCAGGACTTGACCTTGTAAAGATCGCACCACAGGCGAAACCACCGGTGTGCAAGATCATCGATTACGGTAAATACCGTTATGAGCTCTCCCGTAAGGAAAAAGAAGCTAAGAAGAAACAGAAGACGATCGACATCAAGGAAGTACGTCTTTCACCAAACATTGATACAAATGACTTAAAGACCAAGGTCAATGCAGCAAGAAAGTTCCTCTCCAAAGGTGACCGCGTAAAGGTTACACTTCGTTTCAGAGGAAGAGAGATGGCGCACATGGCAAGCAGCAGACACGTGCTCGACGATTTTGCAGAACTTCTCGCAGACGTTGCAACCGTAGAGAAAGCGCCTAAGATCGAAGGAAGAAGCATGACCATGTTTCTCAGCGAAAAGCGTTAAGCAGTTATCAGAACACTGTGCCATTGGTGCATGAACCTGGTAATGTGAAATAAAAAACAGAACCACGAATCAAGGAGGAAATAACAATGCCTAAGATTAAAACTTGTAGAGCAGCAGCAAAACGTTTCAAAAAGACCGGAACTGGAAAGATCATGAGAAATAAAGCTTATAAGAGCCATATCTTAACAAAGAAATCTCAGAAGAGAAAGAGAAATCTGAGAAAAGCTACTGTTGTTGATTCTACAAACCTGAAGAATATTAAGAAAGCTCTGCCATATTTATAATTAACAGGCAGCGGACGATATCAGAAGACAAACAGGAGGAAATATAAGAAATGGCAAGAATTAAAGGCGGATTAAACGCAAAAAAAAGACATAACCGTACATTAAAACTGGCAAAGGGCTACAGAGGAGCTCGTTCCAAACAGTATAGAGTAGCAAAACAGTCTGTTATGAGAGCACTTGCAAGCTCTTATGCAGGACGTAAACAGAAAAAACGTCAGTTCAGACAGCTCTGGATCGCTCGTATCAACGCAGCAGCCAGAATGAACGGACTTTCCTACAGCAAAATGATGCACGGACTCAAAGTAGCAAACGTTGACATCAATAGAAAAATGCTTGCAGAGCTCGCTGTAAACGATGCAGAGGGATTCGCAGCACTTGCTGAAATCGCTAAGAAAGCAGTAGCATAAGTTAATATGCCTGAAAAGACCGCAGAGTTTATAACTGCGGTCTTTTTGCGGCAGTTTCAGGGAGAGAGAAGATGAAGATCAAAGATAACAGGGTAAGATATTTTATTTATGCTGCATTTTTTATGTTGTTTGTATATTTGGGATATAAAGTCCCATACTGCCTTGATGAGTGGAAGTGGGGACTTCCTCAGAGAGTGGAACTGATGAAGAGAGGCTTTTCAGGATATAATGGAAGATATCTGGGAAATATTCTGGCATTGCTGATCACAAGGTCAGAAGTGGCAAAAACACTTGTAATATCCGTATGTATGGTGCTGATCGTATGGCTGATGGAAATGAGTGTGCGAAGAAAAAACTTTTTCAGAAAAAGATAAGTCAGACCCGATTCTTCTTCTGAGCCTCATCTTATTGTTACTCGCTGTCCCGGCTTCCCTGTATGGGCAGAGCTATGGATGGCCGGCTGCTTTTGTTAATTACGAAGTTCCGGTGCCATTGTTTCTGGTCTATTTTATATGGACAGATGAGCTTTACAGAAATAAAGTGGAAAAATACTCATGGTTTCAAACTTTGGCAGTCATCCCACTGGGAATATGTGTCCAGCTATTCAGCGAAAATATAACGATCATTGTTGTTGCATATGCAGTATGGATGATGATTTACACTGGTGTCAGATACAGAAAGATTTATTTGATAGAAGTGAATTATCTGTGGTCCGCAATTCTGGGGGCGGTGGTCATGTTTTCTAATTCGGCATATTCCAGTGCGGCAGTGCATAATGGAAAAACCTATAAAAGCATTGATATGAGTGCAGGAGTACTGCTCCAGAGGTTTGTTGTCAGGATATGGACAAACCTGGTTCTGAATAACTGGGTACTGACAGTGATACTTGCAGTTTTGCTGACTGCTCTGATCCTGAAAAAAAGAAAACAAAGTTTTGCAGCAGCAGAGATGCTGGTCGTTTTCTGGGGGTACAGTGTGTACAGTATTTTTCACAGAATTTGTCCAGAGTGGACATTTGATGGAAACCAGGCGGTGGACAGAGGGATTATGGCACTTCTTTCCATGCTGTTTTTTATAAATGTGCTTCTGTGTATCTGGATGTTTACAGAAAAAGAAGAACGAATTTCGATCTGTATTACATATCTCGGATCTCTGGCTTTTGCAGCACCGCTTATTGCGGCAGATCCGATCGGTCCGAGATGCTTTTATATTTCTTATGTATTTGAAGTGCTGACGACAGCAAAAATTCTTCAATATTTTTTGAAAAACAGAGGAGAAATACAGGTTTTTTATCCGGCACTGATCCTTGCAGTAACAGTTTGTATTTCAGCCGTATTTTATGTGAGAATTTTTATGATAATAGGGAAGTACAGTGATTACAGAGCAGAGCTGATCGAAGAGGCAGTCGAACAGAATGCAGAGGAACTGACACTTCCGGTCATGCCATTCAGTGATTATACAGGATATACGGAACCGATAGATGAGATCTGGAACGAAAAATTCAAGGAGTTTTATCATATTCCGGAGAATATGACAGTCAGATTTGAATAGAATGTCCGCGATACAAGGACACATATCCTTGTTAAATAAACAAATTCTTAAATAAATCTAAAATTTTCCCTTGCAATCAGCTATAGCCAATGCTATAATCAAAAACATTAAAGCTTTAGCGAATGAAAGTGCGCGGGCTAAAGATTAAAGGAGGAGCTTTATTATGAAAACATGGAAGAAAGCACTTAGTTTAACAGCAGCAGTAGCAATGACAGCAACAATGATGCCTGTATCTGCATTTGCAGCAGACGACGAGACTTTCAAGATCGGTGTTATCGGACCGATGACAGGTGACAACGCACAGTATGGTCTTGGTGTATACCATGCAGCACAGGTTGCAGCAGAAGAGATCAATGCTAACGGCGGATTCAACGGATACAACGTAGAGATCCTTGACGCTGGTGATGACCAGGCTGACCCGGAGAAGGCTGTAAACGCATACAACGACCTTCTGGACAAAGGAATGCAGATGCTTTGTGGTACCGTTACATCCGGTTCCTGTATCGCTGTAGGTGCAGAGGCAGCAGAGGATACATTCCTGTTCACACCATCAGCAACAGCAGTAGACAGCATCACATCCGGATCCAATGAATTCCGTATGTGTTTCACAGACCCGGCACAGGGAACCAAATCCGCACAGTACATCGGAGAGCATGCACTTGCTACAAAGGTAGCTATTCTCTATGATTCATCCGCAGACTACAACTCCGGTATCAACGATGCATTCGTTGCAGCAGCAGACGAGAACGGTCTTGAAGTTGTAGCTGACGAAGCATACACAGCAGACAGCAACACAGACTTCTCTGTACAGCTCAAGAAGATCAAAGACAGCGGCGCAGAGCTTCTGTTCCTTCCTAACTACTATGCAGACAACGCACTGATCCTTCAGCAGGCACATGACGCTGGTATGGACGACGTTAAGAAATTCGGTGTAGACGGTATGGACGGTATCCTTGGAGTAGAAAACTTCGATACATCCCTCGCAGAAGGCGTTATGCTTCTGACACCATTCTCTGCAACAGCAGAAGATGAAAAATCTCAGGCATTTGTTAAAGCATATGAAGCTGCAAACAAAGATGAAGTTCCGAACCAGTTCGCAGCAGATACATACGATGTACTCTATGCTATGAAAGCAGCAGCAGATGCAGCAGAGATCACACCGGATATGGAAAATGCAGACATCAGTGCAGCTATGTCTGAGGCAATGCTCAGTGTAGAACTTGACGGACTTACAGGTAAAGCAAAATGGACAGAAGATGGCGAATGTGACAAAGAGCCAAAAGCTTTCGAGATCCAGGACGGCGCTTACGTAGAAATGGACTAATAAGATACTATATTCAGAGGACGGGGGACGGTTGCCTGTTATCACAGGACTGTCCCCCCCTTTCTTGCACTAATAAGCCAATCAGTTAATAATTTAAAGAGGTGCATTATGAGCTTTTTATCATACTTAAAAGATGGAATCAGCCTGGGCAGTATCTATGCGATCATTGCCCTGGGGTACACAATGGTGTATGGTATTGCAAAAATGCTGAACTTCGCTCATGGTGATGTCATCATGGTCGGTGCATTTGTGATTCTTACCGCTGTTACCAAAGGAGGCATGTCTCCGGTGCTGGCTATCGTACTTTCTGTAATCTTCTGTACCGTTCTTGGATGGTGATCGAGAAAGTCGCATACAGCCCGCTTCGTAAGGCGTCTTCCAACCTTGCAGTACTGATCACCGCGATCGGTGTCAGCTATCTGCTTCAGAACCTGGCACTTTTGATCTTCGGAGCAGATGCCAAGAGTTTCGTAACTGTTATCGATGTGCCGTCCGTGTCTTTATTTGACGGACAGCTTGTGATCAAAGGAATAACTATTGTAACGATCCTTACCTGTATCGTGATCATGGTCGGTCTGATGCTTTTTGTTCAGAAGACAAAACCGGGACGTGCGATGCAGGCAGTATCTGAGGACCGCGACGCCGCACAGCTCATGGGTGTCAATGTCAATGCGACAATCTCCATGACATTTGCGATCGGTTCCGGACTTGCAGCGATCGCAGGACTTCTTCTCTGCCAGACTTACCCGACACTGACTCCATATACAGGAGCAATGCCTGGTATCAAAGCTTTCGTTGCAGCCGTATTCGGTGGTATCGGATCCATTCCGGGAGCCATGGTCGGAGGAATCCTCCTTGGCGTGATCGAGATCTTTGGTAAAGCATATATTTCTTCGCAGGTTGCAGATGCTATCTGTTTCGGCGTCCTGATCGTAGTGCTTCTTGTAAAACCTACCGGACTGTTCGGCAAGAACATCCAGGAGAAAGTATAAGGGGTGGTCAGAATGAAGAAAACAATGAACAAAACAGTAAAAAACAATATGATCAACTATGGGATCGTGATCGCACTTTTTGTGATCGTACAGATCCTTTCCGGTACAGGACATCTGTCCAGACTTCTTACAGGTCTTCTGGTTCCGCTGTGTGTTTATGTGATCGCAGCGATCTCCCTGAACCTGGTAGTAGGTTTTTCCGGTGAGCTGAGCCTTGGTCATGCAGGATTCATGTGTGTCGGCGCGTATTCCAGTGCATTATTTTCACATATCGCAAGCGATATCCCGCAGGTTCCGAGATTTATCCTGGCGATCCTGATCGGCGCAGCAGTAGCAGCCGTGTTTGGTGTGATTATCGGTATCCCGGTACTTCGACTTCGTGGTGACTACCTTGCGATCGTAACCCTGGCATTCGGTGAGATCATCAAGAACCTGATCAACATCCTGTATATCGGTTTTGACGAAAAAGGACTTCACGTAGCAACAAGTGCCGCAAGTCTCAAACTGGAAGCAGGCGGCAAACAGATCCTCAAAGGTGCGCTTGGTATCTCCGGAACAGGTGCTCTTTACAAAGATGTCAAACATTACTTTTTCCCGATCGGAATCTTTCTGGTTCTTCTTACACTGTTCATCGTACAGAACCTTGTAAACTCCAGAAGCGGACGTGCTATCATGCAACCAGAGATAACCGTATCGCAGCAGAATCCGTAGGTATCGATGTTACCAAGTTCAAACTTCTTGCATTCACGATCTCCGCAGCCCTCGCAGGTGTTGCAGGTGTTCTCTATGCACACAACCTTTCCATGTTAAAGGTATCCGGATTTGACTACAACATGTCTATCCTGATCCTGGTATATGTCGTACTTGGTGGAATCGGAAACCTGAGAGGTTCCATGATCGCAGCGATCATCCTCTATGCACTTCCGGAACTTCTCCGTGGATTTGCAAACTATCGTATGCTCATCTATGCGATCGTCCTGATCGTTATGATGCTCTTTAACTGGGCACCGGCAGCAAGAAACTGGAGAGCACGCGTAATGGAAAAGATCAAAGGCACTAAGAACAAAAAGGAGGCAGCTTAACCATGGCAATGTTGGAAGTAAATCATCTGGCTATCCAGTTCGGCGGTCTTCGCGCAGTTGACGGATTCAATGTATCAATCGAAAAAGGTCAGCTCTACGGACTGATCGGACCGAACGGTGCCGGCAAAACAACAATCTTCAACCTTCTAACAGGTGTATACAAACCGACCGAGGGTATCATCAAACTGGACGGACAGGATATCACAGGTAAGAGCACGATCGAGATCAACAAAGCAGGTATCGCGCGAACATTCCAGAACATCCGTCTGTTCAAGGATATGCCGGTTCTTGACAACGTCAAGGTCGGACTTCACAATCATCATTCTTATTCTACCCTGACCGGAATCTTAAGACTTCCGAAATATCACAAAGTAGAAAAAGAAATGAATGAAAAAGCAATGGAGATCCTCAAGGTATTCGACCTCGACAAAGAAGCAGATACCCTTGCAGGAAACCTTCCATATGGTAAACAGCGTAAACTCGAGATCGCCAGAGCACTGGCAACCGATCCGAAGCTTCTTCTTCTGGATGAGCCGGCTGCAGGTATGAACCCGAATGAAACACAGGAACTGATGGATACCATCCGTTTCGTACAGAAACATTTTGATATGACCACTCTTCTGATCGAGCATGATATGAAACTGGTCGGCGGTATCTGTGAAGAAGTAACCGTACTGAACTTCGGACAGGTGCTTGCACAGGGCGAGACTCTGAAGGTTCTGAAAGATCCGGCAGTAGTCACTGCATATCTGGGAGAATAAGGAGGAAAATCAAATGTCAATGTTGGAAGTAAAAGATCTCCAGGTTTATTATGGTGTTATCCAGGCATTGAAGGGAATTTCCTTTCATGTAGAACAGGGAGAAGTTATCGCACTGATCGGCGCGAACGGTGCCGGTAAGACAACCACACTGCAGACACTGACCGGAATCATCCCGGCAAAAGCAGGAAGTATCATGTTTGGCGGCAAAGACCTCACAAAGACACCTGCACACAAGATCGTCGAGATGGGTATGGCACATGTACCGGAAGGAAGACGTGTATTTTCAGACATGTCTGTATACGAAAATCTTCTGATGGGTGCTTACACAAGAAAAGACAAAAACGAGATCGCACAGAGCCTCGAGATGGTTTACAAGAGATTCCCGCGTCTGAAAGAACGTACAGGACAGCGTGCCGGTACACTTTCCGGTGGTGAGCAGCAGATGCTTGCAATGGGACGTGCTCTGATGAGTAAACCGAGCATCATCCTGATGGATGAGCCGTCTATGGGGCTTTCCCCGATCTTTGTAAATGAAATCTTTGATATTATCAAAGAAGTAAGTGAAAGCGGCACAACCGTTCTCCTCGTTGAGCAGAACGCAAAGAAAGCCCTTTCTATCGCTGACAGAGCGTATGTCCTTGAGACAGGAAGCATTACTCTGGAAGGCAAAGCAGATGATCTGCTTCATGATGAATCTGTCCAGAAAGCATATCTGGGAGAATAAGGAGGAATCAATAATGGATCAGGTTGTAATCACAATTGCAAGACAGTATGGAAGCGGCGGACGTACCGTCGGCAAAATGCTAGCAGAGCGTCTGGGGATTTCTTTCTATGACAAGCAGATCATTCAGATGGCATCTGATGAGAGTGGAATTGACGTAAAACTTTTCGGCAAAGTAGAAGCGGGAGATAAAGTCAAGACTTCTCTTTTTGGCAGCAAGGACAGCATCTACAAGGGAGACCTGCACCAGCCAGGCAGCAAGGATTTCATCTCCGATGAGAATCTTTTTAACTACCAGGCTAAAGTAGTCAACGACCTTGCAGAAAAAGAATCCTACGTGATCGTAGGACGCTGTGTAAACTATGTATTCAAGGATCGTCCGAATACCTTGCGTGTATTCATCCATGCACCATGGGAGTTCCGTGTAGAGCAGGCTTCTGAGAAGATCTCCGGATCAAGAGAAGATGTGGAGAAATTCCTTCTCAAGGATGACAAGCGCAAACAGGACTACTACCATAAATTTGCAGGCGGTGTCTGGAACGATGCGACAAATTACGACCTTTGCCTGAACAGCGGCAAACTCGGATTTGAGAAATGCGTTGATGCGATCGAAGCACAGTTAAAGATCATGCTTGGAAAATAAAAGCCAGTTGGGGGCGGTGTTTTTAAAACACTGTCCCCGTTCTTTTTTTATGCTTTCATGCATATATTGAAGGGAGTACAGGGCAGGCAGGGTAGATATGAGAAAATTTTTTTCAGGGATAGTTGTTGTACTTCTATTGCTCATGGGAACTGTCTGGTCTGCAGGAAAAGAACCGGAGGCTGTACAGACGATCGGAAATAAGGCAGCCAGGCTTGTTGCAGGAGAGGGGATGCTCCGGCTGATGGAACAGGAACTTATGGAGCAGAGCCAGGCACATCCTGAAGTAGCACTGACCTTCGATGACGGTCCAAGTCCGAAATATACACCGCTTCTTCTGGATGGACTGAAAGAGAGAAATGTCCGGGCAACTTTTTTCTTCTGGGCAAAAATGTGAAGGAGAATCAGGAACTGGTGCAGAGGATGCAGGCGGAAGGACATCTTCTGGGAAATCATACGTATAATCACGTACAGCTCAACAAGATCCCGGAGACTACAGCCCGGCAGGAGATACTCAAAACAAACAATGAGATCTATGAGGCGACAGGAAAGTATCCGGAATACATGCGTCCTCCTTATGGAGCCTGGAAGAAAAACATGGAGCTCTGCGTCGAGATGCTGCCCGTATTCTGGGATATTGACACACTTGACTGGAAAAGCCAGAATGTGGATGCGATCCTCAAGGCAGCAGGAGAAGAACCGGAGGACGGTTCGATCATCCTTATGCACGACGAATATCAGACCAGCGTGGAGGCAGCCCTTCTCATTATCGACCGGCTGAAAGAAAAAGGTTATGAGTTTGTGACAGTAGATGAACTGATCGTACCATGACCATATCGTGAAAGGTTTGTGTTACTGTTCACTCCGTTCACAGTAACAGGTTTGTCATTGCTTTTTCTGCTCAATTTCGTTATACTGATATATAATGAGTTTATCAATTCAGCAGAAAAAGGAGTAAAAAATGGACAGATTTTTCAGTATGGATAATAAGTTTTTTACATTTATGGGAAAGGTCGCAGATTTATTTATTTTGAATATCCTATGTCTGATCTGCTGCATCCCGATCGTGACAGCGGGGGCATCGATCACAGCGATGTTTTATGTGACCATGAAGATGGTAAAGAACGAAGAGTCCTACATAATCAAGAGCTTTTTTAAATCTTTCAAACAGAATTTCAAACAGGCAACGGTGATCAACCTGATCATGCTTGTGCTGGCAGTGATCCTTTATGTGGATATGAGAATCGTAAAGCAGATGGGACAGCCGCTTGGACAGATCATGAATATCATTTTCCTTGCATTCAGCGTTCTGTATGTGATGGTATTCCTGTATATTTATCCAGTTCTGGCGAAATTTTATAATTCTACCAGAAATACGTTCATCAATGCGGTGCTGATGTCTGTTCGTCATCTTCCGTATACGGTCCTGATGGCAGCAGTCTGTGCATGTCCGATCATTCTGGTATCTTTTGCACCGACATTCAGGATGCAGGCGACGATCGCACTGATCTGTCTTGTGATCGGCGGGGCAGTGGTTGCATACTGCAACTCATTTTTCCTGGTAAAGATCTTTGAGAATTATATTCCGGAAGGCGCAGAGGACGGAGGAAAGGCAGAATGAGAAACTGGAATGGTAAACCGTACCATTCACTTGACTATATGCTGAGAGAGACCTTTGGCGAAAAGGTATACAAGGTGACGCTGAACGGCGGTATGTCCTGTCCGAACCGTGACGGGAAACTCGGAAGCCGAGGCTGTATTTTCTGCAGTGAGGGCGGAAGCGGTGATTTTGCGGCAGATGCGGCACTGACGATTACAGAGCAGATCGACAGCCAGATCGCTGTTTTGTCCGCGAAACGCCCGATCCATAAATATATTGCTTATTTTCAGGCATATACCAATACCTATGCCCCGGTGGAATATCTCAGGAAGATTTTTACAGAAGCGATTCATCATCCATCTGTGGTGGCACTGTCAATCGGGACAAGACCGGACTGTCTGGGAGAAGATATTCTGGATCTTCTTACGGAACTGAACCAGATCAAGCCGGTATGGATCGAACTTGGGCTTCAGACGATCCACGAGCGGACGGCCGCATATATCCGGAGAGGATATCCTCTTTCGGTATTTGAGACAGCGGTGAGAAATCTTCGGGAACGTGGGATCGAAGTGATCGTTCACACGATCCTGGGGCTTCCGGGGGAATCCGAGGAGGACATTCTCGCTACCATGGAATATTTGAACCACAGAGACATACAGGGAATCAAACTTCAGCTTCTCCATGTGCTTAAGGGCACCGATCTTGCACAGGAATATCTGGAGGGCAAATTCCACGTATACGAAAGAGAAGAATATCTGAATCTGCTGATCCGGTGCATCGAGCATCTGGATCCGGAGATCGTCATACACAGGATGACAGGAGACGGACCGAAGGAACTTTTACTTGCTCCGCTATGGACAGGCAGGAAGAGAGAAGTCCTGAATCTTCTGCATCATCAGATGAAGGTATGTGACAGTTGGCAGGGGAAGCAGTATAATTTTGACCAAGTTACTGTGAATGGAGTGAACAGTAATAAGCAGTTTCACACCCTGTCAGAATAAGAAAGAGGTGACTCAAATGGCAGATCCATTTACAACGTATAAGCTGATCGTATTATATATGGCGAAGCACGCGACACAGGCACTGACAAATTCACAGATTTCAGAGTTTATCCTGGACCGGGAATATACCGATTATTTCCAGCTGCAGAAAGTACTGTCAGAGCTGACAGAGACAGAACTTCTCCACAAAAGGACGATCACGAACAGTTCTTACTATGAACTGACGGAAGAAGGACGCAAGACGCTTTCCTACTTCGAAAAAGATATCTCACAGGATATCAAGAATGAAGTCAAGGAATATCTGGAAAGTCGTGGCTGCAAAGTACAGGAGCGGATCCTGACCCCGGCTGACTATTATACGACCCCGCAGCGGATATGCCGTCCGCTGCCAGATCATAGAGAAGGATTCCTCTACGATCATGGATCTGAGCATGGCTGCACCGAACAAAGAAGCCGCCCAGGAGATCTGTCGGAGCTGGGCAGCGAAGTCACAGGATATATATGAAATGTTGATGGGAGAGTTGATCTCATAAAATAAGAGGGTGGAGCCGTTAAGCTTCACCTTTATATGTTTCATATATTCGTTGAGAGTTTTCTCATATCCAAGATCCCCTGGTTCATAGAACTTCTCGCCCTCGATCTCCGATGCAGATACTGCTGATTCACATAATGATTTGGATAATCATGCGCATATTTATATCCGATCCCTTTACCAAGCTTCTCATGCCCGCCATAATGTGCATCCTGCAGATGAACAGGAACCGTAGTCCTGGTCTTTTTGACAGAGTCCATGGCAGAAAAGATCGCGTTTACAGCGGCATTGCTCTTTGGTGCACATGCCATATAGGTGACTGCCTGTGAAAGAATGATCTGTGCTTCTGGCATGCGACACGCTCAACTGCCTGGGCAGCAGCAACAGCCACACAGAGTGCTTGCGGATCTGCATTTCCGATGTCCTCAGAGGCAAGATCATGATCCTGCGCGCAATAAACTTGATATCCTCCCTGCGTAAAGCATCTTGGCAAGATAATAGACAGCCGCATCCGGATCGGAGCCACGCATACTTTTGATAAAAGCAGAAATGATATCATAATGATTATCCCCCTGCTTATCATACTGGACCACACGCTTCTGGATGCATTCAGAAGCGACATCAAGCGTCAGATGGATATAACCGTCATCACTCTTTGGAGTTGTCAGGATCCCGAGCTCCACGGCATTCAGTGCACTCCGCGCATCACCGCCGGCCATATCAGAAAGAAATTCAAGCGCGTCGTCATCGATCACAGCACCATAATTCCCCATTCCCTTATCACAGTCATTGACTGCACGCAGGATCAGCGTGCGGATATTCTCCTGACTCAGAGCCTGAGCTCAAAAATAATAGAACGGGAGAGAAGAGCACCGTTGACCTCAAAATAAGGATTCTCCGTCGTTGCACCGATCAATATGATCGTTCCATCCTCCACAAACGGAAGAAGATAATCCTGCTGTCCTTTATTAAAACGATGGATCTCGTCGATGAACAGAATGGTCTTCTTACCATACATACCAAGCTGTTCCTGCGCTTCCTTTACGACCTGCTCCATATCCTTCTTGCCCGCAACCGTAGCATTGATCTGAGTAAAATTGGCACGGGTCGTATTCGCGATCACCTTAGCAAGCGTCGTCTTACCAGTCCCCGGAGGCCCATAAAAAATAACAGAAGTCAGCTTATCCGCCTTGATCGCACGATATAACAATTTATCCTTCCCCACAATATGCTCCTGCCCGACAACCTCATCCAGAGTAGTAGGACGAAGCCTGGAAGCCAGAGGCGACTCCCGGTCCAGAGTCTTAGATTTGGCATATTCAAATAAATCCATAACAATACTCCAATCTGAAAAATTCGTACATTTGTTCCCAGTATACCTGCTTTTCAAAGGAAATTCAACTATCCACACCGTTTTGTTACGAAAATCACAAAATCCCTTGCTTATCACAAGTTAAAGTGTTAAAATACTAATATGTGAAATATAACAGAATGTAAGCTAAAGGAGCAGGAAAATGGGTAAAAAAATCAGGACGGAAGAGGTTGACCATCTTTTTGAGGCAATCCTTTGTTTGAAGAATAAAGAAGAATGCTATACCTTCTTCGAAGATGTATGCACGATCAACGAACTTCTTTCTCTTTCACAGCGTTTTGAGGTAGCTAAAATGTTAACTGACAAGCGCACATATCTGGACATCTCCGAAAAGACCGGGGCCTCAACCGCAACCATCAGCCGAGTAAACCGTTCCCTTAACTACGGAAACGACGGCTACGAAATGGTCTTCGAAAGAATGAAAGCCAAAGAAAATAAAACAGAAGAATAAATAAAAACGGAGCCCGCAGGATCGAAGATCCCTACGGCTCCGTTTTTCTTCTCAATAATTTCCCCAACACCCAGGCGACGCCGCAGGCACGCCCGTCCCCAGTCTAAAGCCGCGTGGCCAAGAAGGGGGGAGTCTGAGGGGGGAACTTCGGCCTTCGCAGACTCCGAGATACTTCCCCCCTCAGGGGTTTTTCACTTCTGCGAAGTCATAAACTCATAAACATCTTTAGAAATCTTCGCAATAGTATTTTGCGCATCCGCATTACTTTTAACATCATTGGAAAGCACCGCAATCACATAAGGGTGCGTGGCATCGAAAACAATAGCAATATCGTTTTCAACCACTCCCAGCTTTGCGTCAGAAAGCTCCCCCGTCTTATTCGCCGTCTCAACCCCATCCGGCACCCCAACCGGGATCTTCGTCTTCACAGTCTGCCCCTTCAGCAATTCCAGCATATCGGAATCCGCCTTCTCATTAACGAGCGTTCCATTATAAATATCCGACAAAAGCCGACAACAATCCGAAGCACTCACATAATTATCATCCGTCGGTTCATTCGCAAGGAACTCCCTCCCAAGATGAGTACTGGTATACTCCCTCTCCTGACAAAATTCATTAACCACAGCCGCCCCCGCAGCAAAATCCTCATTTCCAAGCTGTCTCACCAGCTCATTTGCCGCATCATTATCACTAACCGTGATCATCTTCGTAAGCAGCGGCTTCAACGTCTTCTCATACTCCTCAGAAGCCGTATCCGCTCCATCCGGATAAACCATCTTATCATAAACCGCCGCATAATAAACGCCTTAATAACACTCGCAGACTTCATCGCCTTCTCCGCATTCACCGTACTATACGCTGCGTAGAAAGATCCATCACAGAAACAGCCCAGCTTTCACCCTTCTTTTCCTGCACATCCACATAATCTTTTTCAATCTTATCTGTAAGTGCAGAAAGATGCTTCCCGATCGCAACCGTATCCGGTGCAACAATATTGAAATACTCATCAATACCATCGCGACTGCCTTCGCCATCGTCTCATGATTTGCAGAATTGGTGATATACAGATCATCATTCTGATTACTCATAAATCCCATCTCAAGGATCGCAACAGGAACAGTACTCCAGTTGGTTCCTGTCATATTATCAGAAGAGATCACCCCAAGATTTCCAAGCCCGGTCGCATCACAGTAATGATTGATGATACAGCTTGCAAGCGTATTACTTTTCTCAATGATATCCTGATCCAGATACTGATTGGAAGAAGTAGGAGCCATCGTAAGCGCACCGGAAGAAGTAGAACTGTTATCGCCATTTGCATGGATACGCACCGTGATATCAGCACCTTTTTCCGTAGCAAGTTCCGCGCGTTCCTTGTTGCTGATAGCCGTGTCGTTATCCTCACGGGTCATAACAACATTATACCACGTGAGATCAGCTCTTTCTGGAGTACAAGAGAAACTTCCAGATTCACTTCATATTCTGGAACTTTGGAAAAATTTCCGCTGGTTCCTGTCGTAGCTTTGTTTTTCGTCTGGGAAGATCCAGGAGCCATTGGTTCCTGTGCGCTCATATCCACCCAGGATCCCTGATGCCCGGCATCCACACAGACTGTGAAATTTCCCTGATTGGAAGTTTTGCTGTTTTCGGTGTTGGCAGCAGACCAGTCCATGCCAGATGAGGAATCAGAAGAACTGATAGTACCCTCTTCTTCCTGCGCGTCAGTTTCATCTGTCGTTTCATCCTCTGTTTCAGATGACTGTTCAGAAGAAGACGGCGGTTTGATCATGGCCTGTCCTTCCTCACTTTCATAGGTGGTTTCCGAAGAAGCCGAAACGACTGCCGGTGAAACAAAGATCAGGCTGCCAAGCAGCAGTGCTGTCAAAAATTTTTCATAAAGTACCTCCTGAAAACTGTTTTTTGTATATAAAAATTACAAATTTGCGAAACACTCTGCTATAATAAATATATACAGAGAGCAGAATTGATTTTCAAAAACTGCCGCTTTTATGATAAGCTATAATCAGTATTTTGGCAAGATACGAAGTAAGGTATAAGTTACCGTAAATGGTAACAAATTTCTTGCAACTGTTATACAAAAAACTTATAATAAAAGTATCTGAAAATAAGGAAGAGAGAAAATGAAAAATAAGACTTTAACCAGAATCGCAGTAAGCAGTTTGATTACAGCATGTCTGATGGTGCAGCCGTGTTATGCGGCAGAAGCCACAGCAGAGACACAGACAACGGAGGAATCCGATCATCATCGGAACCGGCACCGGATGAAACAGCTACAGTACAGGAGGGACAGGGAACCCTGTCACCGCCGTCAGAGTCAGAGGGAGGAAGCGTATTTGGAAGTTCTGCATCATCAGAGACAGCCGGGACTGATGAGAAACTTCAGAGCGTTTTGTCAAGTCTTGCACTTCCGTCAGGAAATGGAACCTGGTCCGTATATGTATGTGACCTGGAGAAAAATACCGAAGGAGCCATCCAGGATGCCAGAATGCAGGCAGCAAGTCTGATCAAGCTTTATATCATGGGAGCTGTTTATGAGAATTATGACAGTATTGTGGGACAGTATGGACAGTCCAGCGTAGATTCCAACCTGAATTCCATGATAACAGTCAGTGATAATGATGCGGCAAACACACTGGTAAGTTATCTGGGAGGCGGAGACAGCAGTGCAGGAATGAATGTAGTTAATAATTTCTGCAGTGATAAGGGATATTCCAGCACACATATGGGAAGACTTCTCCTCGCAAGCAATCAGTACGATGACAATTATACCTCTGTTTCAGATTGCGGACACTTCCTCAAGGAAGTTTACGATGGAAATCAGCAGTCTGATGCACACGCACAGGCAGAATTTGCATTACTTGCAGCACAGAGCAGGAGAAACAAGATCCCGGCACAGATGCCGTCAGGCGTCAGCGTTGCAAACAAGACAGGAGAACTTTCGGATGTCGAGAATGATGCAGGAATCATCTACAATGACCTGAATGACCTGATCATTGTATTTATGTCAGAGAATGTTCCACAGCCGGGGGCAGCTCAGAGTACGATCGCATCTCTGAGTAGACAGATCTATGATTCTTACAATTCCTGAGAGAATTGTAAAAAATAATATTCCCAAAGGAGGGCATCACTATGAAAGAAAAATCAACATTTTTAAAATGGACAGCACTTTTTGTACTTGTTTTCACTTTATCCCTGCCATTAACAGCAAGGGAAAGCCTTGCAGGAACCATGTACACAGTCAGCGTAAGCAAGGGATATCTTGCACTGCGTACCGCCAAGGCATACGATGATAAGAATGAGATCGGAGAGCTTTACACAGGAGATACCGTAGAAGTTACAGATACCAGCGACAGCACTTACTGGTATGTATATTCTGCAAAACTGAATAAATCCGGCTATGTAAACCGCAATTATCTGGTTGGCGGCGGAAGCAGCACAGGAGGAAGCAATTACACAGTCAGTGTAAGCAGGGATATCTCGCACTTCGTACAGCCAAGGCATACGATGATAAGAATGAAATCGGAGAG
>ENA-OQCX01000642-OQCX01000642.1-human-gut-metagenome-genome-assembly--contig:-NODE-642-length-17932-cov-3.735636_pt1 | contig 17932 bp, 16 predicted proteins | sample MGYA00242762_ERZ504587 | MGnify/ENA primary metagenome ERZ504587 (study PRJEB26092, sample SAMD00036337) | human gut metagenome | host: Homo sapiens | study: EMG produced TPA metagenomics assembly of... | reverse complement strand
AAAAACTCCCTCACCCACTTTTACGGCGGATGAGGGAATATTTTTGCAATTATGTGTTCGGTTTAAAACTTATTTTATTTTTGCGGTATAGTCGAGGGCAATCCAGCCTGCGCCGCTTTTGAGTTTGCCCCACTTTTTAGCGCCTGTGCCTGTTTTTTCGGCAACAATCGTATATGCTCCGCCCTTGGGGATTGAGCCGCACACGGCATAGTTTGTGCCTGCGCCTTTGCGGATGTTCGCCCCTACTAAACATCGGTAACTTACTGACATCTATATAAATTTGTTTTACATAAATTCTGTGCCTTTACTTGCGTGTGTCCGATTAACTCCGCTATATTTTCTGTTTTTCAATTTTTAACTTAATTTGAATCAATGTCCGTTCTCCGTAATTCTGATTGCAACGGCGGTGACATCGTCCTCACGGTCGGCTTTACGGTGCTTTACCGCCTCGTCAACAACAGCCTTTGCAAGATCCTGGGTACTGCCTCATTCCATGTGCGAATAAGCTTTTCGAGCCATTTGTCATCGCCCGTAATTACACCGTCTGATACCATAACAATCATATCCCCCGTTGTCAGATTTACCGTGTCGGTTGAAAATTTTATACCGTTTAGAATTCCTGCAGGGAGCGACGGCATTTCACGAACCGTTACCCTGCCGTTTTTCTTTACAAATGTTACGGGTGCGCCTGCTTTTTTGAAGGTGGTTTTGCCGGTGTAGAGGTCAACACTTGTGACATCAACCGTTGAAAGCGATTCGTCCTCACTTTTCACCATGAGGGCGGAGTTCACAATCTGCAAACAGCTGTCGGCTGAAAGTCCCGCCCTTAGCAGTCTTGTCATAACAGACGCCGCCATATTGCCGTCAACGGCAGCTCTGCCGCCCGTACCCATACCGTCACACACGAGCGCATATGTTTTGCCGAAACCGTCATTGAAATAATTTATGCAGTCACCGCAGAGCTTACCGTTGTCGGCGGTGTGCTGGTCGCTTCCGATTTCAACATCAAACACGGGCATTTCGCACATTGCAATACGGATTCTGTTGCCCTCACGGCTGATTGTCGGAAGGTCAAATCTTCTTCCGCAACAGCGTGAAATCTCACGCATAACCTCGCCCTTAGAAAGCTTTTCGGACTTATTCGAGAGCGTAAGTTCCACGCTCATTCTTCCGCCGTTTGACACAAGCAGATGCACTCCTCAACAATTGCACCGAGGCTTGTGAGGGCGCTGATTATGCGTTGTGCAGATTCGTTATCGCACCGCATTGTGTTGCGAAATTCATCAGCCAAATCGTGGAGAATATCGCCGATTCCGGAAAACTGCCCTGCAACAACACTCCGCACATCGGTAATCCTCTGTTGTGCCTCAAGCGCCGACTGATATTCACGGTAGTTTGCGTTCATTGAACGGGCAATTTCGCCTTTTTTACAGCAGTTTTTTACAAAAGATTTTTCAACATCTCTTTCGCCTATTGTGCCGTTCGATTCAAGATACTCTTCAAGCCTTGCGAAATCGTCACGGGTAACACCGCCCTTGTGTTCATAGCAGTACATTTTCAGTCCGCAGGTTTCGCAGACTTCATTTCTTGTACCCTCACAAACAGCGTCAAATGTGGGCGAATAGAGCTTTTCATCTTTTCAGAAACTTTTGAGACATCGTTTTTCACATTGCCGACTGCCTTTGAGGCAAAGTCGAGTCGCATAACAATATTTTTTCGCAGAGCCTCTCCGAGCGATGTATTTTTGTCGCTTGAAAACACGGGCGAAATCACATTGCCGACCTCTTTCGGAAGAACCATAAACACCGCACTTGCGGCAAGGCTTTCAACAAGCACACCCGACGGTGTTCCGAACTGCGAACCGAACGCAAGGCACATCACACCGTTTGAGATTACAAAGGCAATCGCACAACCCAATTTTCCGAGCTGTGAAAAAAGCCCCGCCATAAGTCCTCCGAATGCAAAACCTCCGCAGATGTAGCCGTTCTCCCTTGACGCAATGCTGAAAATCGCCCCTGTTGAAATTCCGCTGATTGCACCGCCCGTAACCGAGCCGTAGCGTGAACAGAGCAAAATGACGAGCATTGCAATAATTCTGCCGAACGAGATATTCTGCCACGCAATACTGCCGAAAGCCAGAATCAGGATACACCCCGACATAACTACGCTTGCGGTTTCCTGTTGCGAAAAAACTTCAAAACTTCTGTTGTCGCCTGCAAGGTGCAGTGCCGTGCTGATAAAATATGCCGCCGCACCTGCAATTACCGCCTCGGTTACGCAATCGGCAAAGGTTGTCAGCGTGCTTGTACTTACGAAAAGCAACGAAACACCCGTTGCAAAAATCGGAACAAATGCCACAAGCGGAGCAAAAACCTTGCTTTTTGTAACCTTGTCAAGATCACCGAGCAGCCACCGCAGACCGCCTATTGCCGCCACAACGGCAAGGTAGCGAAAGCTGTCCGAGGGTTTGAGCAGGACATAGCCGAATGCCGTGCCTAAGAGTGATGACAAAAGATACTTCTAGGAACTGCCGCCGCAAATGACGCCCCGAACGGTGCAAGGCTTCCGAGAACCGCTCCCCGTGACACCAAAATTCCGCAGAGTAGACAACCTGCGTTTGTAAGCATTTTCCGCATAAAATCGCCCTGAACAGCGTCCTGTCTGCGAGCCAAAGTAGTTTTTGCTTCCATAAAAATCAACATCCCTTTAATGATTTACTTCTTTTTGTATTTTTATATTATAGGATATTATGGGTAACAGTTTTGTCTTTTTGTGAATGAGAATTTTTATATTCTTTTGTAGAAACAAAGCTTTGAAAAAACTTAATAAAGTAATTACGCAAAAGATTGTTCAACATTAAAAAAAGCCGTTGTTAAAATTCTGATTTTGCATTATAATGGAGTAAACCAAAGTGAAAGGACAAACAAAATGATTATAATGTCAGTTGACCTCGGAAAAGCACGCACAGGCATTGCCGTATGCGACAAAACCGAGTTTTTAGCGTCGCCATATACGGTTATTTTTGAAAAGTCACCGAAACAGTTGCTTGAAAAGGTGTCAAATACAGCCAAAGAAACAAAAGCCGAGCTTATTGTTGTGGGACTTCCGAAAAATATGGACGGCAGTGAGGGCGAAAGCGCACAGAATGCCAGAGCGTTTGCCGAAAATCTGAGCAATGAAACAGGCATTGAATGCGTTATGCAGGATGAGCGTGGAACAACAATTACGGCTCACAATTTTCTCAACACCACAAATACAAGAGGAAAAAAGCGTAAAAATGTCGTTGACGAGGTTGCCGCCACAATAATTCTTCAGGATTATCTTGACAAAAGAAAATCGGGCTTAAACAAATAAAATCATAAAAGATTTACCTTCCGATGATTTTGGAGGGTTATTTAATGTACATTTTGAGAATTTTGTTGATTATTGTAATTATTTATGGTAAAATTTCTTCGGAGATTTAATCTCTGATTTTACTTGAGAGAGGGATTCTATGTTTTGTCCTAATTGCGGAAATCAATGTCCTGACGGCACAAAATTCTGTCAGTCATGCGGTACACCGCTCACAAACAATCAACAGCAAAACACTCAGCCTGATTTTAACAATCAGCAGGCTAATTATCAACAACCTAATCAGCAATATCAACAGCCAAATTACAACCAATATCGGCAACCGAATCAGTATCGGCAACCGATGTACAATCAATCGTATCAGCAGTACCACAGTATCCCGATAAATTTAACGGGCATCAGATGGGTTGGTACAAATTTCTGATTTACTTTGCACTTTTTTGCAGGTGCGTTTTTTAATGCATGCTATGCTATTTTGTACATGACAGGCAGTATTTACGAAACCGAGCAAATTGATCCGCTTACCGTATATTCACTTTTTCCGGGTGTAAAAGCGGTTGACATCGTGTATGGCATATTGCTTCTTGTACTTGCCGTTTTTATGATTGTAACCCGTTTTCAGCTTTCAGGATTGAAAAAGAACGGTCCGAAAATGGTTGTTGCACTTTACGGTCTTAATATTGCCATTGCAATTATTTATGCCGTTTTAATTTCATGCACAACAGATTACATGGCATTCGATGCGTCAACAGTCAGTCAGTGCGTTTTACCGATTGTTATGGCAATTGTCAACAAGGTTTATTTTGACAGAAGAAAAGATATTTTCGTGAATTAAATTATATTGGAAATTTTATAATCTAAAATTCAAGCACGCCGCAGTTTCAAGTGAGCAAACTGCGGCGTGCTTTTAAGTTAAATGCTTTAGTACTTTTAAGTACTATAAAATCATTGTATCACCCATTTATGATAAAGTCAATAGTACCGATAGATACTATACAGGGTGATAATATGTATTTTAAAAGACTGCGTGATTTGCGAGAAGATCATGATATGAAACAAAGTGAAGTTGCCGAATATTTAGGAATTCAGCAGACGGTCTATTCACGCTACGAAAGAGGATTTCAGTCAATTCCCGTTGAGCATTTAATTAAACTGGCTGATTTGTACAAAGTTTCCACAGATTACATTCTCGGCAGAAAATAGTTACAAATTAAAAATTAAAGTCGGGCAGCAGATTTTCAATGTAAAATTTCTGTTTCCCGACTTTTTTATTTGTGATACGGCGTGCCGCCGTTCCCTGTTCGTGTAAACAGTATATTATTGAAAAAACATATTATGCCAGAGCGAAAGTTTTTTAAAATTGAAAGTTGAAAATGGAAAATTGAAAATTGCGGTCGGGCAGACAGTTTGCAAACAAAAAAATACACGGTATGTACCATTTGGCACATACCGTGGTTTTTTATACATTATATGTTTTCAGTTAAATCAGAAGTCCATAATTTCATCGTCTTCAAGAGCAACGATAACATCGTCTGTATCGTCATTCTCAACGATTTCTGCCTCAGAATTACTCTCAAGCTGAACATCTGCATATCTCTGCATACCTGTACCTGCAGGGATAATCTTACCGAGGATAACATTCTCTTTAAGACCGACGAGCGGATCAACCTTACCCTTGATAGCGGCATCTGTAAGAACTCTTGTTGTTTCCTGGAATGATGCGGCTGAAAGGAAGCTGTCTGTTGCAAGAGCGGCCTTTGTGATACCGAGGAGGAGCTGAGTGAATGTTGCCTCACGAAGACCTTCTTCGCCGTTGGCAATACGCTTTTTAATCTGCTCATTCTCGTAAAGAACTTCGTTCTTGTCATAGGTCTGACCTGACATAAAGCCTGTGTCGCCTGCGTCCTCAACCTTAACCTTACGCATCATCTGACGAACGATAACCTCAATGTGCTTATCGTTGATTTCAACACCCTGTAAACGGTAGGTACTCTGTACTTCCGAAATAAGGTAGTTCATGACTGCCTCGGGTCCGAGAATATCGAGTATATCGTGCGGATTAACAGCACCATCGGTAATCTTGTCACCCTTTTTGATGTGGTCGCCGTCAAATACCTTTACACGGAAACCGAAAGGAATGAGGTAAGCTCTTTCTTCGCCTGTTTCCTTGTTAAAGATAACAGCGTGCTTTGCGTTTTTGATTTCTTCAAAACGAACATCACCGTCGATTTCACTGATGATTGCAAGGCTCTTTGGTTTACGAGCCTCGAAAAGCTCTTCAACTCTCGGAAGACCCTGTGTGATATCTTCGGCAGATGCAACACCGCCGGTATGGAATGTTCTCATTGTAAGCTGTGTACCCGGCTCACCGATTGACTGAGCGGCAATAATACCGACAGCCTCACCGACAGTAACAGGCTGACGGTTGGCAAGGTTAGAACCGTAGCACTTACGGCAAGCGCCGTGTTTTGCACGACATTCAAGTACCGAACGAATCTTGATGTGGTCAACACCCGAATTAACGATGATGTCAGCCTCTTTGTCGCCCATCATAACATCCTTTGAAACAAGAACATTACCGTTAGAATCGCAGAAGTCATCAAGGAGATATCTTCCGATAAGACGCTCGTGGAGTCCCTCGATAACATTCGATTCGCCTGCTTTGATGTCAAAGATTTCAAGACCTTCTGTAGTACCGCAGTCCTCTTCACGGATAATAACTTCCTGTGATACATCAACAAGACGGCGGGTAAGGTAACCTGAGTCGGCTGTACGAAGAGCTGTATCGGCAAGACCTTTACGAGCACCACGAGATGAAATAAAGTACTCCAAGATGTTAAGGCCTTCACGGTAGTTAGCTCTGATAGGAATTTCGATTGTTTTACCTGATGTATTGGCGATAAGACCACGCATACCTGCAAGCTGTCTGATCTGGCTCATACTACCACGGGCACCTGAATCAGCCATCATGAAGATCGGGTTGTAGCGGTCAAGGTTTTTCTGGAGGGCGTCGGTTACATCGTTAGTAGCCTTTTCCCAGATACGAAGAACTTCTTCGTAACGCTCCTCGTTTGAACGAAGACCCATCATAAACTCATCACGAATAACATCAACTTCCTTCTCTGCCTCGCAATAATCGCCTTCTTCTGAGGAGGAATAACTGCGTCACAAACGGCAACGGTAATAGCACCCTTTGTAGAATACTTATAGCCCTGTGCCTTAATGTGGTCAAGAACAACGCTTGTTGTTACGGGACCGTGAATTTTGATACATTTATCAATAATCTTCTTAAGACCCGATTTACCAACGAGAAAGTCAACCTCAAACTTGAATCTGTTTTCGGGGATACTTCTGTCGATAAAGCCGAGATCCTGAGGAATAGGATTGTTAAAGATAATCTTACCGATTGTTGTATCTACAATACCGGATTCGATTTTTCCGTCAATTTCAAGCTCACGGCGAACCTTGATTTTTGAGTGAAGCTCGATGACGCCTGTCTGATAAGCCATCATAACTTCATCAACATCACGGAATACCTTTCCTTCGCCTCTCTCACCGTCCTTATCAAGTGTAAGGTAGTAAGAACCGAGGATCATATCCTGTGTAGGAACTGTAACAGGCTGACCGTCAGAAGGCTTGAGAAGGTTGCCTGCTGCGAGCATAAGGAATCTTGCTTCTGCCTGTGCCTCTGCCGAAAGAGGTACATGGACAGCCATCTGGTCGCCGTCAAAGTCAGCGTTGTATGCTGTACAAGCGAGCGGATGAAGTTTAAGAGCACGACCTTCAACAAGAACAGGCTCAAATGCCTGAATACCAAGACGGTGAAGTGTTGGAGCACGGTTGAGGAGAACGGGGTGTCCCTTGATTACAACTTCAAGTGCGTCCCAAACATTGTCCTTTGCACGCTCAACAGCTTTTCTTGCTGATTTGATATTCTGCTCTGCTTTAGTTTCAACAAGGCGTTTCATAACAAACGGCTTGAAGAGTTCAAGTGCCATTTCCTTAGGAAGACCGCACTGATACATTTTGAGTTCAGGTCCTACAACGATAACCGAACGGCCTGAGTAGTCAACACGCTTACCGAGAAGGTTCTGACGGAAACGACCCTGCTTACCTTTAAGCATATCCGAAAGTGACTTGAGGGCACGGTTGTTAGGTCCTGTAACGGGTCTGCCTCGTCTGCCGTTGTCGATGAGTGCGTCAACGGATTCCTGAAGCATTCTTTTCTCGTTGCGGATGATGATTTCAGGTGCGTTAAGCTCAAGGAGCTTTTTAAGTCTGTTGTTACGGTTGATAACTCGGCGATAGAGGTCGTTAAGGTCACTTGTTGCAAAACGACCGCCGTCAAGCTGAACCATAGGACGGATATCCGGCGGAATTACCGGAACAACATCGAGAATCATCACTCGGGACGGTTGCCAGACATTCTGAAGCTTTCAACAACATCAAGTCTTTTAAGGAGTCTAACTCTCTTCTGACCCGATGCAGTTTCGAGTTCTTCTTTAAGTGAAGCGGAAAGAGCATCAAGGTCAATCTCGGCAAGGAGCTTTTTGATTGCCTCGGCACCCATACCTGCTTCAAAGTCATTTTCATACTTCTCACGCATATCATTGTACTCACCCTCGGTAAGACACTGATACTTTGCAAGGTCACGGCAGTCGCCGGGATCCGTTACGATGTACTGTGAGAAATAGAGTACATTCTCCAAAAGCTTGGGAGAAATATCAAGCATAAGGCAATTCTTGAAGGAATTCCCTTGAAATACCAAATGTGCGACACGGGAGCGGCAAGCTCAATGTGTCCCATACGCTCTCTTCTGACCTTTGAACGAGTTACTTCAACACCGCAACGGTCACAGATTTTACCCTTAAAACGGATTCTCTTGTATTTACCGCAGTGACATTCCCAGTCCTTTGTCGGTCCGAAAATGCGTTCGCAGAACAAGCCGTCTCTTTCAGGCTTGAGAGTACGATAGTTAATTGTCTCGGGCTTTTTAACTTCGCCGTAAGACCATTCTCTCATCTGCTCAGGAGAAGCAAGTCCGATTTTAATTGAGTCAAAAACATTATTATCTATCATTGCATTTCCTCCTTACATATCGTCACTGCCAAAGTCATCGCTGAAATCATCCGATGTGTAGCTGTCCTCTTCAACATCGGCAAGTGAATCGTCAAACATATTGCCTTCTTCGCCGCCCTCGTCAAGAGTGTAGCCGTCCATTGATGTCATTACATGGTCTTCTTCAAATTCCGGATTTGTTGCATCAACAATATCCTCGTCCTCATCAAACTTCTGCTTAATGTCAATTTCTTCACCGTCAGAGTTAAGAACACGAACATCAAGTGAAAGTGACTGGAGTTCCTTAATAAGAACTCTGAATGACTCAGGAATACCCGGAGCAGGAATATTCTGACCTTTAACGATAGCCTCGTAGGTCTTAACACGGCCGACAACATCGTCCGACTTAACTGTAAGAATTTCCTGAAGTGTATAAGCAGCGCCGTAAGCCTCAAGTGCCCAAACTTCCATCTCACCGAAACGCTGACCGCCGAACTGGGCTTTACCGCCGAGTGGCTGCTGTGTAACGAGAGAGTAAGGACCTGTGCTTCTTGCGTGGATTTTTTCATCAACGAGGTGATGGAGCTTGAGGTAGTACATATAACCTACTGTTACAGGGTTATCGAAACGCTCGCCTGTACGACCGTCAACAAGCCATGTCTTACCGTCCTCGCTGTAACCTGCGTCTTTAAGACACTGGAAAATGTCCTGCTCATGACGCCGTCAAATACAGGAGTCATAATCTTCCAGCCAAGTGCCTTTGCGCATAACCGAGGTGAACCTCAAGAACCTGACCGATGTTCATACGAGAAGGTACGCCCAACGGGTTAAGTACGATGTCAAGCGGAGTACCGTCAGGAAGGAACGGCATATCTTCCATTGGGAGAATTCTTGAAATAACACCTTGTTACCGTGACGACCTGCCATCTTATCGCCTACGCTGATTTTTCTCTTGAGTGCAAGGTAAACTCTTACAACCTTGTTTACACCGGGCTGGAGTTCGTTTCTGCTGTCTGCACGGGTAAACACCTTAACATCAACAACAGTACCGCATTCACCGTGAGGCACACGAAGAGATGTATCTCTGACTTCTCTTGCCTTTTCACCGAAGATTGCACGAAGGAGTCTTTCCTCGGCTGTAAGCTCTGTTTCACCCTTTGGAGTTACTTTACCGACAAGGATATCGCCTGCTTTAACCTCAGAACCGATCTGAATGATACCGTCCTCGTCAAGATACTTGAGAACATCTTCACCTACATTCGGGATATCTCTTGTAATCTCTTCGGGTCCGAGCTTTGTATCTCTTGCCTCTGTGTCATATTCTTCAATGTGAATTGATGTATAAACATCATCACGAACGATTTTTTCGTTGATAAGAACAGCATCCTCGTAGTTGTAACCTTCCCATGTCATAAAGCCGATGAGAGCGTTCTTACCGAGAGCAACTTCACCGTTTTCGGTAGCGGGACCGTCTGCGAGAACTTCACCCTTCTTAACTCTCTGTCCTCTTGACACGATAGGACGCTGGTTGATACATGTACCCTGGTTAGAGCGGAGGAACTTGATAACCTCAAAGTCCTGAACTCTGCCCGAGTCATACTGTACACGAATGTTACGGGCGTCAACGCTCATAACGATACCGTCTTCCTCAGCGAGGATACAAACGCCTGAGTCTGTACCTGCCTTGTACTCCATACCTGTACCGACGATAGGAGCTTCACTGCGGAGAAGCGGAACTGCCTGACGCTGCATGTTCGCACCCATGAGAGCACGGTTTGCGTCATCGTTTTCAAGGAACGGAATCATAGCCGTAGCAACAGATACAACCATCTTAGGAGATACATCCATGAAGTCGAATCTTTCGGGAGAATACTCTACGAATTCGTCACGGTAACGACCTACGACTCTTGAATGAACAAATCTGCCGTTTTCATCAAGCGGTTCGTTAGCCTGTGCAACAGCGTAGTTATCCTCAACATCGGCTGTCATATAAACAACCTCGTCGGTTACAACGCCTGTTTCCTTGTCAATTTTACGATAAGGAGCTTCGATAAAGCCGTACTTGTTGATACGGGCAAATGAAGCAAGATATGAGATAAGACCGATGTTAGGACCTTCAGGAGTTTCAATAGGACACATTCGGCCATAGTGTGTGTAGTGTACGTCACGAACCTCAAATCCTGCACGATCTCTTGAAAGACCGCCCGGACCGAGGGCTGAAAGACGACGCTTGTGGGTAAGCTCTGCAAGTGGGTTACCCTGATCCATGAACTGTGAAAGCTGTGAAGAACCGAAGAATTCTTTAATTGCCGCTGTTACGGGACGGATATTGATGAGTGAGTTAGGTGAAAGCGACTCCATATCCTGTGACTGGGTTGTCATTCTCTCTCTTACAACTCTTTCAAGACGGGAGAAACCGATTCTGAACTGGTTCTGAAGAAGTTCGCCTACGCAGCGGATTCTTCTGTTGCCGAGGTGGTCGATATCATCTGTATTACCGACACCGTGAGCAACACAGTTGAGGTAGTTGATTGTTGCAAAGATATCATCAACCGTGATGTGGTTAGGAACAAGCTCATCTGCACGGCTTCTGAGCATTTCCTTGAGGTCATCCTCATTCTCACAGGAATCAAGAATTTCGCAAAGAACATCAAAACGAACATTTTCCTTGATATCACACTCTGCTTCTGCGTCAAAATCAACATAGCAAGCGATGTCAACCATACCGTTTGAAATAACCTTAACGATTGTTTCATCGGCAGCCTTTACATAGGCAATCTTAACACCTGCGTTTTCGATTTCAAAAGCCTTTTCCTTTGTGATTTTTTCATCACGAAGAGCCATAACCTCGCCTGTGCGTGGGTTGGCAATCGGCTCTGCAAGAACCTGACCTTCAAGACGGTTTGCAATACCGAGCTTTTTGTTGTATTTATATCTGCCTACTCTTGACATATCATAACGACCGGGGTCAAAGAACAGGTTGTTTATGTGTGTCTGCGCACTGTCAACTGTCGGAGGCTCAGACGGACGGAGCTTTTTGTAAACCTCGATAAGACCTTCTTCAACATTTGAAGCGGCATCCTTTTCGATAGTAGCTCTCATTCTTTCATCGTCACCGAAATAGTCGAGAATTTCGGCATCCGTGCCGAGACCGAGTGCTCTGATAAATGATGTAACGGGAAGCTTACGGTTCTTATCAATACGAACATAAAAAACATCGTTTACATCGGTTTCATACTCAAGCCATGCACCACGATTCGGGATAACTGTTGTTGAATACAGTTCCTTACCGGTTTTATCGTGATCCTATTTATAGTACGCCGGCTTCTTACAAGCTGTGAAACGATAACACGCTCAGCACCGTTGATAACGAATGTGCCGCTTGCGGTCATCAGCGGGAAATCGCCCATAAATACATTGCTCTCTTTGATTTCACCCGTTGACTTGTTCAAAAGTCTTGCGGTTACTCTGAGAGCAGCTGAATATGTTGCATCACGAACCTTACACTCAATTACGCTGTAGTTCGGGTGATCAACATCAAGTGTGTAGTCGATAAAATCGAGAACAAGGTTGTCCTGATAATCGGTAATGCCCGAAACATCTTTAAATACTTCTTTAAGACCTTCGTCAAGCAACCATTTGTATGACGCTTTCTGAATGTCGATAAGATTAGGCATATCAATTACTTCATCGATTTTACCAAAACTCATTCTTTCGGTGTTGCCAAGCTTTACGGGTTTGACATTAACCATAGGCGTATCACTCCTTAAAAAATCTATGAAACGGGGCAAGCGGTACTGAAAATCTGCTCATAAAAAGCTCTTGACACAAAAGGATTTTTGTGATAATATCCCCTTGTCGGATAAAGTTTTTTGCGGATTTTCCCGACCTCTTCGGTACATATCCCCATTATGGTACATTTTATTATTCTATATTGAAATAATCAATAAGTCAAGAGAATTTTCGGATTTTTTTCGGATTTTACTGACTTTTTTATATTTTTACAGGTTTTATTTCCCGAAAAGAATTATTTTTCTTTTCGGGCTATTTTTTACATCTCAATGCAACGCCCGACACGGTGTATGATTTTAAGCAGTTGTGACTGATATTATACGCCCGCACGGTGAATCACCGTCCCCGGTTCGTGAAGACAGTATGATATTGAAAAAACATATTATGCCAGAGCGTAAAATTGTAATTGTTCGCCGCTACAGTATTACAATCGCTTTGTGGTATTTATAAAGTTTGTTTTTAAATATAATTTCTACTATTAGCTATTAGCAACTGGAATCTGAGTAAAAAATTACGGCATAACCGAAACTTAATCGGTTACGCCGTTTTTGTGTTTATATACCTGAATATCTTTATTTGAGTTTTGACTTTAGATAGTTTTCAAAAGCTTCTTTGATAATTGAATGTTTTTCGTCTTCATCTGCATCACTGTTCCAATCTGTTCCATCTGTTGCATTTCTTACCATATATGAAGTGCTCCACTCCTTAATATCGTGGTCATATATATCATAAGTTATTTTCTCCATTGTACCATCGTCAATATTAAGATAATAACCGCATCCATAATAACCTCCGATTGGGTAATTGATGTAAAATGCCATTTGTTCTCCGTTGGCAAAATTATAAAAGCTGATTTTGTCGATTGAAAATGTTTTTGCGCTCTCATCCTTTGTAACATCCCAATTTTCAATATTATCATAAACAAGTTCAATATATTTAGCATCAGCGTCTGTAATCACGACGGAGTTTTCTGTATTTTCTGCTTTTCCGCAGGCAGAGGTAAGTAAAATAATAGACATAGCTGTTATTAAAATTATAAGTTTTTTCATTTTGGTTTTACCTCTCCACATCCGCATGTTCCGACATAATTCTGATTTATCTTTCCGCATTTTGGGCATTGCCATTCACCTGTTTGCGGCTTGGTAAAGGTTATTACTTTTGGCGAACTGCAATTCAAACAATATTTAACACTATCTGCATTTAAGCGTCCACATTTAGGGCATTCCCATTGATTAGATGGAAAAAGACATTCTTTGTTATCAATATTATTTGATCGCGAATTTATATTGTTTAAGTACATATCATATGCTTTGTTTGCCGATGAGTTTACTTTTTGAATTGCACATGCAAAAATTACGGCAATTATTTCGAGAAATGCAGCAATCATCATGCCTGTGATATTTTCATCACGGTGATGATCTATATAAGATGATACATTCATTATAAAGACAATTGTTGCAGCAATTTCTAAAATAATGAATAGAACTACATACACCATTCGTTCAGGGTGTTTTGTATGATAGTCATCCATAAATTCTTCTTTACTTTTAATTCGCTCAGTCTTTCTCTCTGTATGCTGTACATTAAAATTCAGATTTGCATTTCGGTTAGAAAAATTATCCGATACAGAATTTCCTATTTGTGCACCGCAGTGCTGGCAAAACACACTTCCCTCATCAATTTGTTTTCCACATTTTTGACAATACATAATTCTCTCCTCAATCCATAATATATTATTTGTTGCTTTAATTTGTTTTTTCAACAATGTTCAATTAACGATTACAATAAGATTATATACTATAGTATAGGCATTGTCAACACTATAGTGCATATTTTATGCTTTTTATTACATTGTGTGCAAAATAAATGTGTATTAGTATAATTAAAAAGTACCCTAAAGAGCAGGATGAAGCATATGGAACGCACCGAACTTAACAAAAAGATAGGACAAAACATTCGGAAATATCGTTTAAAAATTGATATCAGCCAAGAAAATCTTGCTATGTCGGCAGGTCTTTATCCTGCATATCTCGGCAGACTTGAACGAGGTGAAAAGTGTCCCACAATAGACACACTTTATAAAATATCCTGTGCGCTCGGTATAACAATCAATGAGCTTATTTGTTTTGATTCCAAAATCAACTCATCGCCAACTAATAATCAGGCAAAAATGCGAATTGAAGAAGCGTTAAAACAAATTCCTGACACACAACAATTGCGAATTGCAGAAATTGTTGAAAATATCGCAGTCATAATAAAAGAAGAAAAAAATCAGTAGTAGCGGCAGTCAGTGACCACCGCTGCAGTATTACAATCGCTTTGTCGAATTTATAAAGTTTGCTTTTAAATATAATTTCTACCGTTACTAACGGGAGAACACGGTTCTCCCCTACATTTAAACAACAGCTTTTACACAAACAAAAACAGTCGGGAAGACATTGCTTTGCATTTTGCAAACTGTCTTCGACATTCATTTTCAATTTTCAATTTTTAATTTTTTAATTACTTGCCTTCCCCATATCATCATATCTGTCCAGAAACGAAACTTTATTATCGCCTTGTTTATATGAAATAATCGTATCGAGGTTGACATTTTCAACGCTGTGGAAAATGTTGCTTTCAATCTGGGGATTGATTTTCTTCAGATTTGCTATAAGCTGTTTTATTTCCTGTCGTTTTGAGCCTGTGTTGCTGTTCGGGGAACAGGTTGTGCAGGTGTCCGTAAAACGGCACGCACATTGAATGAAATTCAGCTTGTTGTAATCTCGCCAATGCTTGATTTCAGCCTCACGAACGAGGTAGAGAGGGCGGATAAGTTCCATTCCCTCATAGTTTGTGCTGTGTAGCTTAGGCATCATCGTCTGAACCTGACCGCCGTAGAGCATACCCATAAGAATAGTTTCTATAACATCGTCATAGTGATGACCGAGTGCGATTTTGTTACAGCCGAGCTGCTTTGCCTTTTTGTAGAGATAACCTCTCCTCATTCTTGCACAAAGGTAGCAGGGATATTTGTCAACATTGTAAACAGAATTAAAAATATCTGTTTCAAAAACAGTTATCGGAATGTTCAGCCTACGGGCGTTGCTCTCGATTACATCACGATTTTCAACGCTGTAGCCCGGGTCCATTACAAGAAAAACAAGCTCAAACGGAAATTTATTGTGTCTTTTCAACTCCTGAAAAAGCTTTGCCATCAGCATTGAATCCTTGCCCCCCGAAATGCAGACGGCAATTTTATCGTTCGGCTCAACAAGCTTGTACTCGATTATCGCCGCAGTAAATCTGCTCCAAATCGTCTTGCTGAACTTTTTGCGGATGCTTTTTTCAACATCGGTTGCATAGTCCTCATTCTCGAATTGACTTCTCAACCAACTGTAATAACCGCCCTCAAGATTCACGGCATTGAATCCGTCATCACGCAGATTTTCTGCAAGCTCGTCACTTATCTGACCGCTTTTGCAACAGAGGACAACAAGCTTGTCCTTTGGCAAAAGTGAATTATCCTCTTTGATTTTTGCAAGTGGAATATTCTTTGCACCGTCAATGTGACCGTATTCAAACGAAATTTCATCTCGGATATCGACAAGAGTATATTCCTCGTCAAGCTTTCTCACCTGTTCTATTGTAATCTGATTGTTTTCCGATTTAAACATTCATAACCCTTCAATCTCTGTTTTTGCTGTTTTTTATTGCAACAATTGTTATATCGTCAAATTGCTCCGCATTTTCGGTAAAGTCCGTCAAAGCGTCATAAACTCCGTCACACACACCTTTTGCAGTCTGTTCGGCATTTTGACAGGCAGACACAAGTCTATCGTTGCCGAAAAATTCATTATCCGCATTTGTTGCCTCATTCACACCGTCGGTGTAAAGGCAGATTATATCACCGTTTCCAAATTCAGCGCTGTTCACAACATACCTTGCATCATCAAACACACCGAGCATTATACACGGCTTACATTCTAAAAATTCAGCCTTGCCGTTAATCACTGCAACAGGCTTGTTATGACCTGCATTTATGTACAAAAAGCTGTCGCTGTTTTTGTCAAAAATCACGGCGAATGCAGTTACAAACATTCCCTCGGGATTTGACGAACAGAGTTCCCTGTTGATTTCTTCAAATGCCCTGTCGGGTTCTGCATTTTCGGTCATTTTTTCGTGGATAAGAGTTTTTGCAAAAGCCATAAACATTGCCGCCGCAACACCCTTGCCCGACACATCACCGACTACGGCACATATTCTGCCGTCAGGCAATGCAAAGCAATCGTAAAAATCGCCGCCTACCTGTCTTGCAGACTCCATTCTTGCCGAAACATCAAAACAATCGGCAAAGACAACATTCTTTTCTCTCGCAATTATTCCGTACTGAATCCGCCTTGCAACCTCAAGCTCGGTTTCATTTTTAGCCTTTTCACTCGCAAGGGCGGAATTTTTTTCAACATAAGTTTCTACATCGTGAGCCATATCGTTGAAATAATCAGCCAAAAGCTGAATTTCATCGTCAGAGCCGAGTTTTATCGGCACAAACGCTTTCTTTGTATTTGTGCCGTCAGCCTTGTCGGAAAAGTATCCTCGAATTTTTTCAAAAATCAAAAGTATCGGATTATACATCTTTTTTCTGACAAACCGCATTACAAGTAGGAATACAATTGTCAGCACAACAAACAACGCAAGAACTCGCATTGCAGTATAGAAAATGATTTCCGTATAAATCTGCGTCAGCGAATAGTCCGCACCGATTAATGCAACAGGCTTGCCGTCCTTGCCTTGAATCGCTGAAAATGCCGTGTAAAAACTGCCGAAGCTGTCGTTCTGATATTCGTAAGCCGTGACAAGGTTAGGATTTTTCCACGCCTCTTTTTCAGCGTCCCACAAGCTGTGGTCAACCTCTGCACCTGCACTTCTCACATTTAAAACATTCTCGTTTTCGCTGTCATCATCGGCAACAGTCATAACATATGTAACCTTGTTTTCGTCAAAATTCGGAATGTAAATGTACATATATTCAAGGTGATTCGTCTGACAAATCCACCTCAAGGTCTTAACGGCTTTCCGATATTCTTCGGAATCGGGATTATCAAGCAATGCGTTTATATCGCAGCGTTCAAAGTTTCTGTTGCAACCTTTGACGCACTTTCGGTCAGCTGTCGTGTAAACCGCCTTGTGCGCTGAATGTTTTCAATGCAATTGAGCGTACCCGAAACAATCACCGCCAAAATAAACAGCACAAGTATGTGAAAGAAAAGCCTTTTGAAAATCGACTTTTTGACTTTTATTTTGTCGATTGGTTTTTCGGATTTTTTCATTAACAGTCACCGCTTTCTTTCCACACACTTTTTCATCTTGTATTTTAACACGAATGTGCAATAAATGTCCACATTTTTATTCGTACGGTATGTCGCCATTCCCCATTCGTGTCGTAGGGGCGTGATATTTATAAAATTTGTTTTGGCATACAATTTCTGCCTTTACCTGCGGTCGCAAGGCTACCCCTACAAGTATACATTTACTTTCATATAAAGCAATATAAAGCAAAAATTGCATCAATGCCGTATTCGGGCATCTGATGCAATTCCTTTATCCGAGTATCTTCTCGAATAGATTGCGGTGGCACACCGCCGACCACAATTTTCCATTTTCAATTAAGCAAAAACAGCCGACTGCTTTGCAATCGACTGTTTAATAATCGGATTATATATCAATTACCATCTTGTGTCAAGTTCGGCTT
>ENA-OQCX01000641-OQCX01000641.1-human-gut-metagenome-genome-assembly--contig:-NODE-641-length-17940-cov-2.205692_pt1 | contig 17940 bp, 23 predicted proteins | sample MGYA00242762_ERZ504587 | MGnify/ENA primary metagenome ERZ504587 (study PRJEB26092, sample SAMD00036337) | human gut metagenome | host: Homo sapiens | study: EMG produced TPA metagenomics assembly of... | reverse complement strand
GGACATGTATCGGAAAAGAACGAGACTTTTGTTTTCAGAAGCTATCTCGATCCTGACAACCTTCAGAAAACGGGATCCATCTGACTGTGGCGTATAAAAACGATCTGATCAGGCGGAGGACTGATCATTACAAAAACCGTCGATCAGATCGATCCGAAAAAAGATCATACATATAAATTTCATGTTCATTATACTGACGTAGCCGGAATGAGCCTTGAAGGAAATCTCGGATCGGGAAGCATGTCGGAAAGCGGAAGCAGTATTGTTCAGGAAATCGACGTAACTGTTCCGGCGGGAAAACAGACTGCAAGCGTAGCAGTGTACGGTATTCCGAAAGAGACTGTATATACGATCCACGAGGAAAATGAGATACCGCAAAATATCGAGATCGGCGGGAATTATACTTTATCCTCAAAACGTGGCAAAAAATTTCGTGCAGACAGATCCTGACAGAGGCGGTGTACGCACAGGTGATGAGTATGACCACAAGGTGAAGGTGGGAACAAAGAAATATAATGTGAACGGAACGGAAGTCGAATATAAAACGGCGGAAGGTACAATGAAAGAAAGCGTACAGGAAGTTACGTTTGCGAATAAACAAGTGCCTGCTCACGGAGAAATTAAGATTACGAAAAAACTTCAGGGAAAAGCGTATGGGGAAGAGCGGGGGTATTTGTTCCATATCCATTATAAAACAACGGATGAAAACAATAAGGAAAAGGTCGTTGTCGTTCCGCAGACTGTAGTTGTAAAAGCAGGGGAATTGACAGGAAGTACTGTCTATGAAAATATCCCGCTTGGCGCACAATATGAAGTACATGAAGTAGATGAAACCGCTCTTCTGACTTTGGAAGCGGACGCAGGATCAACGGTATTGGGAAGTGATGACCCACTTTCGGATACCGAACAGAATCATTCTCATACAGATGTAAAAGCAGAGAAGAAGCATATTTCGATCATTCCGGAAGAAGAAGGGGCGATCGGAAGCGAATGTGCGAAGAAAGGGTTTTGGACAGCGCAGGGCGGAACGGGAGAAAGCCGTCATAATTTTACGTTTACAAATATCGGCTCTCATAATGTTGCGGTCTTGAAAACAGACAGTTCCCGAAACGTGCCTTTGGAAAACGCAGGTTTTACGCTTTATGATACGGAAGATAATATCGTTCAAAACCGGACGGCCGTTTATATGTGGCAAAATGAGATCAGTATAAGCGATCCGAATTATGACAGTTCGAGCGGAAGGTATCATCGGGGAGATACGTCTTATACGGTATATACGCTGAAAGGCGATCCGGCTGAGAAAACGTTTATATGTACCGCTGACGAAACGAAGAGATTGCCGCATATAAAAAGGGAATGGAAGATCCTGAAGCGCGGAAGGAATGGATGCACAGAATCGTGAAAAAGTTCGCGCGGCGGCATGTTTCGAGAACCTTGCGGCAGGAGAATACGTTTTAAAAGAGACGACGCTCCGAACGGATACGGCGCGTCAGATCCGATTCGGTTTAAATTATCGATACAGGAGGGAGAGGAAAATCAGTTTGTACTTCCTTACGGAGTAAGTTTGGAAAGTCCTCTCTCCAATAAAGAAAATGTGACTCTTCAGGTGAGAAATGAAAAAACAGCGGAGTCGTAAGCTTTACAAAGGAAAACCGAAAAGGAGAGCCTTTGAAGAACGCGAAGTTCGCTTTGTACCGGCTGATCTGCAGCGATCCGTCTCATGGAGGAAAGCATGATAAAGATCTGATCCGGCACGATGAAAACGGTAGTCTCGACGCCGGATATGCGTATAAAGATTGTTGGAAATTGCAGGGAACGGCGGTTTCGGATGAAAACGGAACAGTCGAATTCCTAAATCTTCCGGCAGAAGAAGGCACAGAGTACCGTCTGGCGGAGTTGAAAGCTCCGAGCGGATACGTGACGGCGAAAGGTCAGTGGAAAGTCACATATGAGAAAGAGACTCATGAACTGAAGATAACCGGAAGCGTAAAAAGGCCTCCGGCATTTTCGGGGGAAGGAACGGATGAGAATCCGTATAAAGTGATCAACTATACTTATGCCGAATTTCCGTTATCAGGCGGAAGGGGATACAGCTATCTTGCAGGCACGGTTCTGATCGCGGCGGCAGCCGGGTTGTGGTTTGGTATGATTCGAGAAAGAGAAAAACTGTAAGATCACGCGGCATGAGAAAAGGGGGATATAAATAATAAGGAGGAAAAACTATGGCTTATATGTCAGAAGAAGCTACAATAAGTTGTTGGCCGATTTGAAACAGTTGGAAACGATAGAACGCCCGAAGATTGTGGCAGCTATCGCTGAGGCACGCGATAAAGGTGACTTGTCGGAAAATGCAGAATATGATGCTGCAAAAGAAGCTCAAGGTCTTCTTGAAATGAAAATCAATAAGCTGAAACAGGTTATTGCCGATGCAAAGATTATTGATGAATCTAAATTGAAAACCGACAGTGTACAGATATTGAATAAAGTGGAACTGAAAAATGTGAAAAATGGTATGAAGATGACTTATACCATTGTTTCTGAAAGTGAAGCTAACCTGAAAGAGGGAAAGATTTCTGTAAATACTCCGATTGCACAAGGTTTGCTTGGCAAGAAAGTGGGTGATGTTGCTGAGATTAAAGTACCGCAGGGTATCATCAATCTGGAAGTAGTGAACATATCATTTTAGAGGAGGGGCAGGTCTGCATGCGGGCTTGCCTCATTTTATATAAGTAAAATTATGGCGACAATATTCAGCAAAATTATCGCAGGTGAAATACCTTGCTACAAAGTGGCGGAGAATGATAAGTTCTTTGCATTTCTTGATATTAATCCATTGGCGAAAGGGCATACGCTGGTCATTCCTAAACAGGAAGTGGACTATATCTTCGATTTAAGTGATGAGGATTTGGCTGCGATGCATGTTTTTGCAAAGAAAGTGGCATTGGCTATTGGCAAGGCTTTTCCTTGTAGGAAAGTGGGTGAAGCAGTTTTAGGTTTGGAAGTTCCTCATGCACATATTCATTTGATTCCTATGCAGAATGAAAAGGATATGCTTTTTTCCAATCCAAAGCTGAAATTGACGGATGAAGAATTTAAGGCGATAGCCAAAGCTATCACCATGGAGCTCTAAAAGATTTTATTTCCTCCCATTATAAAAAATCGGCAGTTGGAAGTAGCAACTGCCGATTTTATTTTACTTTTCTGTCGTAGAAAAAACTATTTATATATAGTCCTCTCCCAATTTGATTTGAGCATCATTCACATACTTACGTATGGAATGCTCTTCATCTTTTTTACAAATCAGCAGGACATTGTCGGATTCGGCAATGAGGTATCCTTCCAACCCGTCGATGACAGCAAGTTTGTTTTGCGGAAGTACGACAATATTGTTTTTACTATTGTATAATAAAGACCTGCATTTCAGAGTGACATTCTCCGATTCGTCTTTTTGAGAAAGATCGTACAGGGAACCCCATGTCCCTAAATCAGACCATCCGAAGTCGCCCAATGACACATATACGTTATCTGCTTTTTCCATAATGCCGAAGTCGATGGATACGTTAGGGCATGCAGGAAAGTTCTCATCTATGAATTTCTTTTCTTCCGGCGTTCCGTATACATCTTTTCCGGCTGCCAATTTAGTGGCCAATTCCGGTAAAAGCAATTCACCAGCTTTGATGATACTGTTTACATTCCACATGAAGAGGCCGGCATTCCAATAAAACTCTCCGCTTTCTACAAAGACTTTGGCTAATTCCAATTCGGGTTTCTCTGTAAAGGTTTTTACTTTATAGAAGCTGCTGTCTATATGTTCGGCTACCTGTATATAACCATATCCTGTTTCCGGGCGGTTAGCTTAATGCCAAGAGTTAGAAGCTTATCAGATTTTGCAACGAATGCCAGCCCTTTCTCTATGGCTGAAAGAAATTCGCTTTCTTTTAGAATAAGATGATCCGAAGGAGCTACTACGATATTTGCATTGGGGTTTAATGCGCGGATATGGTAAGCAGCCCATGCAATGCACGGGGCAGTGTTTCTGCGTGTAGGTTCTAATAAAATCTGTTCGGAGTTTAATTCGGGAAGCTGTTCTTTCACTAAGTCGGCATATAGGTCATTGGTTACAACCAGTATGTTTTCTGTAGGGATTACTTGTTTGAACCGATCGAATGTTTGTTGCAATAATGAACGCCCTGTGCCGAAAAAATCCAGAAATTGTTTCGGAAGAGTTTTGCGGCTGAAAGGCCAGAAACGGCTACCGATACCGCCACCCATGATTACACAGAAATTATCCTTATTGGTTATCATATTAAATGTTTTAAAAGTTTCTGCTAAAGTACTGTATATTTTATAAACGCGGAATGCTTGGAGAATATTTTCTCGTTTTTTTCGCCTTTTTTTAAGGAAAGTATTGTAGTTTTCAAAAAAAGCTGTATCTTTGCACCGCATTTGAGAAATCAACATGCCCAGATGGCGGAATCGGTAGACGCGCTGGTCTCAAACACCAGTGGATTCACTTCCATCCCGGTTCCGACCCGGTCTGGGTACGAAAGAAAAAGCTAAGTATTGAATAATCAATTACTTAGCTTTTTCTTTCGTTTAAATTTTCCCCACATTTTCCCCACACGTGCAAAAAAATGTAGCAGTAAGTCATTGTTTTCTTTGGCTGAACATAGTAAATACATTACCTTTGAAAAGAAATAAAGCCTTTTATAGAAAAAAAACGATGGAACAAAGTGTTTGGCAAGATATAGAACAATTATATCAAAAGTTTCAAAAACTTGGTATTAGTGAAGCGGTGGACTATGATAAGTACTACCTCTACTCTCTTATCACCCATTCCACAGCCATCGAAGGTTCAACGCTTACTGAACTTGATACGCAGCTTCTCTTTGACGAGGGAGTGACAGCTAAAGGAAAACCGCTTGCCCATCACTTGATGAATGAGGACTTGAAGCAAGCGTATGAACTTGCCAGAACCGAATCCGACCGACTTGCTCCAATAACGCCTGCTTTTCTGCAACGATTAAATGCAACGCTGATGCGTGCTACAGGCAGTGTACATAGTGTAATGAGTGGTTCTTTTGATTCATCTAAAGGAGATTTTCGCTTATGTGGTGTCACGGCTGGTGTCGGTGGACATTCTTATATGAACTATCTAAAAGTTCCTGCTAAGGTGGATGAACTTTGCGCTATTTTACAAGAGAAGCAAAAGACCGTGGGAACATTACGGGAACAATATGAATTGAGTTTCAATGCCCACCTTAATTTAGTAACCATACATCCGTGGGTCGATGGTAACGGAAGAACGGCTCGGCTATTGATGAACTACATCCAATTCTGCTATCACCTCTTCCCCGCCAAGATATTCAAGGAAGACAGAGAAGCCTATATCCTTTCCTTGCGCCAATGTCAGGACGAAGAAACCAATCAACCTTTCTTGGACTTTATGGCAGAGCAATTAAAGAAATCCCTTTCTTTGGAGATTGAACGGTTCAATGCTTCACAAAAGAAAGGGTTTTGTTTTATGTTCTGATATTATATTAAAATAAGATAAAACAAGGACTACTATTTACGAGTTTAGAGTAAACTTGCATTTGGAAAAGTTGATATCCATAGGAAGAAAAGAACTGTACTTACCTTGCCGCAATACGAGTTGCCTGCATATCGAGGATAATCCACTTTGATTTATAAGGCTTGAACTCCCTGTATTTCCGATCCTTTGCATTATGCTTGTGCTATTTTAGCGGCTTTTTATCAGCAATTAGTATCCGTTGTTATACACTGAGAATTTCCGCTGTTCTCATTAATGGCATTCTATTATTTTTGCATTTGGATATTTCTGTTTTGCAATCCGTTTAATATCTTCTTTCGCATCTTGTGACATGTTTTTTCCTAAACGGATTTCAACAAGACTTTTCAATCGGGAAATGTATTACATCTTTCATTATTGGAAGCATCTGACTCCCACATTTTATTGTAATCTGTATTCTTGTTCAAAGCTCCATTTGTTTTCTTTAAAAAAAATGTTTTTAACGTGTTTATTCAAAAAGTCATCATCTACAAAATTTATCGTAGGTAACTTATCTATATATTGAACTTCTCCACCTCCTCCAACACATTCAAACAGAGATTTTGCATTAAATCCAAAACATATACCCTTATGATTGTCTGCATATTTTTCCCACATCGCATTGTTGTCATAATTGGCAGTTAAGCTTAAAACTCCAAATTTATTATTGAACTCATTATTAAAACGTTCTATCAGTTGCGATAATTGTATAGGATTACCTAATGGTGATTTATCTCGCCAGTAGCGAGCATATTGGCGATGTTCACTTCTGCTTCGATTAGGATATTCAGTTTTTGATTTCTTTAGGAAAAAATCATATAGTTCGGATTTTTTGGGAAATTTTTTTAGGAATATTGCAATCATGAATATCTTCAAAATCCTTTGGAGATGCCATATATAATATGTTATCTGTTAAAACTTTCTTATGTAGTTCGTTATCCCAATTTCTGTATTTATATAAAATATTTGGATGTGTATTCTTTTTATTGTCAATGATTCTAATTTCCATTTTCTACAATTTTAATGCGTTTTCTAAATCTTTTTTTCCATCTTTCTTTTTGCCAATTGCAATTAAAGATTTTCCTCTAAAAGTAAGTGCAGACTTATGAAATTCTTTAGCAGGACAAGATAAACATTTAGTCATTGCCTCAATACAATCCTCATATCTTTTTAAAAAGAAATACAATTCGCCTAAAGTTTCCCAACTATAACCATGTTCAGAATTGAGTATCACTGATTTTTCGGCAAAGGATAATCCTTTTCATATTGTTTTAGGCAGCAATAAGTCCATGCGATATTATTATACACTGTTGCATAATCGAATGTGCGTGGTTGAATTTGATATTCATATTTTAGTATTTTTTGTAATAGCTCAATCCTGCAAATGTCGTTGTCGGCCATGAGTAATGATAGGGAAAACATTATATCTATATCAGTTGGAAATAGTGTATTTGCCTCTTTTAAAATAGACTGTGCTTTACCTGTGTCCTTTAAATGATGATAAGCAGTCGCTAAGTTTATGAAATCTTGGGGCTGTAATTGCTTTTCTGAGGGAATTTGTATAATACTAATTATAATTTGAAATGGACTCTTGAGGTGATTGAGCCAATCTAGCGAGCCATAATGTGGAATTCATCGAATACAATATGAAATCTGTATACGTTTTTTGCACATCTTTATCATTTGAATTCATAGCTAGTTTAAATAACTCTTCGTTTTCTTTCATGACTGAAATACAAGCATTAAATGCATTGCGTGCATTTTCATATTGTTCTGCATAAAAATAGGAGAGTCCTAATTGATTATATCGTTTTATATTACTCGGTCTATTAGGCTCGTAAGCTATTCCTTTTTCATAATATTCTGCAGCTTTTGCATATTCTTTTTGAGCACTATATACATCCCCCAATCCTAAATATGCCATTGAGCTAACAGAAACGTTTAAACTTTTGTGATAATTTGTCTCGGCATTTATATATTCTCCATGATTGTATTGTATATCAGCTAAATAAGAAAACGTTGCAGCACGCATATCCTTATCGGTTGGTGAAAATTTTATCGAATTTTTGAAATTTGTTGAAGAATGCATTCTCTGCCTGTTTCATTTCCCCCATTTCATATAAATATACTCCTAAATTATATCCTACCTGTTCATTCATAAAATCTTTCTCCTAGACTTGTATGACAATATTCAATAGCTAATTCTTTTTGGTTGGTACGATAATAAGCAGTAGCCAATTCACCGTATAAAAGTGATTTCAATTTTTTATCTATTGCATGTTTAAGGCCTTCTTTTAAAATAGATATTGCTGTTTTGTAATTTTCAGCTTCTATATATTGGAAAGACTTATAATACAAATCCCACGCTTGCTTATCAGATTTAAGATTCTTTCCATTTTGAATAATCAGTTTATTACCGTCTAATTGAATCGGTCCTAATTTTTGTATTACTGATTGACCTAATAAGAGAGGAGCGTCCAAATTATGAGATATGGATGCTGTTACATCTTGAATTTTGATACCACCAATTTCAACTTCTCTCAATAAAACAGTTGTGTTTTCTACTATTTCGCCATTTGCTATTTGTGAATAACTTATACCCGTAAAATCATTTTGCGCTAGATAACCATTTTTTAACATGAATATAGCTTCTGTCATTGACAGGTAAACATCTGATGCTCCAGTGTCAAATATGAAATTTAATTCCAAACCATTAATCTTGCCAGATAAAGAATAGACATTACCTTTAGGAGTCATTTCAATAGTTATTTGCCCAAATGTAAATGTAATATCTATAGCTAATACAATAAATAGTAATAATACTCTTTTGGGTAAAAGTAAAGTTTTTATATCCATTGTTTTACAATTTAGTTTATTATTATACACGAAGCGTGATACCACAATATCACATCTAAATTGAAGGTCTAGGAAACCTGAGATACGGATGTGACTATAGTGGCTCACGCTATACATGAGAACCACTATGCCAACTCTTGTATCTCATTTGAAAATTTCCTACGTTTTCAATTTACAAGATAAGCATAACGCTTCTAAAAATTCTAATATGTCATGGAAAGAGTTCCCTCAATCCGTTCGCAAAGATACGCAATTTTATTGAAATCCAATTAAATGCTATCGGATTACATTCGGAATCCCCTGCTTTTCTTCTCAGTTTGCACGGATTTACGTATAGCTTGCTGTAATCTTTCCCATTGTTCCTTGAACCACTCACTTATTGGTTGCCTGTTTATTGTCAGCACCAATTTATTATCATTAACTGAACTTTTTTCTACCTTGAAAGTGTCATTTTTGATTTCAAATCTTCGTTTATGCTCTTCTGAATAGATTTTTCCATTGCATCTGATAGCTTCCTTTTTTTGTCAAAAGGCTGTTTATCATGTCTTTGGTAAAGCCAATGGCATAACACATTTCTTCCATTCTCAACATTTCTTTGAACATTGGAAACCACTTGAATGCCTTTTCAAGCAGGGCGTTCAGTCGTGATATTTCCCTCTCTTTGGCTTCAAGTTCTTGGTTGTGTACCCCTTGTAGATTGCGTATCTGTTTGCCATGCTGTTCTTGTATCTGTTGCATCTTAACTTTTAATTCATCTATACCTTTGTCGCGTTTAATGACTTCAAGACGCAATTTTTCGTTGGCTTGCTCCAAATCTTTCAGTTTTCCACTTCCGAAAAGAGAACCAACTCCGCTTGCTATGGCGGTAGCAGCATCAGTGGCTATGCTTTTGAGCTTGTCCGTGCGTATCTCTGATTTTACCTGTTTGAGTTCCTGTTCGGCAAGATTTACTTGCTGCTCTTTATATCTCTTTACAGCATCTATGTGTTGAAGTTCAGTTTTTTGTTTCTCAATGATGAAATCGTTTCGCTCTAAATGTTTCTTGCCTGTCTCAACTTTGGATTGTCCACGTTTCATGGAGAGAATGTCGGAAGCCAAAGTCTGCATCACTATCATATCATCGTTGTTGAGCTTTTGGCTTTTGCCAGTGTCGTGGTTCATCCAGTCGAATACAATGTGTGCATGGTAATTCGGCTTGAACCATTTTTCACCTACTTGGAAGCTCTCCTTGTCCTCTACATCAGGCTGTCCGTTCAGCCAATGCCCCTCGTCCTTATGCAGGAAGATTTGAAGCGGAGTGATGCCCCAACACTTTTGGCACTCCTCACCAAATTTCTTCACGTCTGCCAGTGTGGTGTCCGGTTTGATGAGCAACACACCCTCACGGATGGGCGAGCATCCCGCCACTTTTATGATTTTTCCGTTCTTCCCTTTGCGTTCACGCTCTTTCTCCTGCATGGCACGACCTGTCTTTTCCTTTACCATTTGTTTGATGTTGTCGTAGTGTGTTTGCAAATTAGGATTGCCAAAGTCTGGGTTTATCCATTGCTCGTTGTCAGCGGATAGTTCGGGTACGATGTAGATTCTGGACTCTCCGATATTACGCATATACTCGGCAGTCCTTCGGTTGTGAGCCTCGCTTGATTTGGTGTTGCAAGGTTTGATATGTATGCTTGATTTTATTGCCATACTACTATTCTGATTTATTGTTTACGATAGATTACTTTGTTCGCTTTCGCAGAGGGGTTCTTAGGGGTGCGACCCATAAGCGGAGTTTCCAAAGAGAGGGTCACTCTTTGGTCTGGGTTCTCAGGGGAGAAACGCCCTGAGTGGGTCATTAGGCAAAGCCCTAATCCCCTCGGGAGAGCCCACAACTACGAAAGCGAAGCGTGTAGTTATAGTGGGCTATAACCGGAAGCCTTTCGGTTTCTTGGATAGTGTATCATTCCTCTTTTTGACAGATTGCGCTTGCTCTTTCCTATCGGCTATTCGTTTCTGTAAATATTCGTTCAGATCTTTACATCCACTGTAGATTTGCGAGGCGTCACGTATATACCGGGTAGCATCATACTCCTTTCTGATTTGCTGTATTGCTTCCATTCCTGCACGGTCATTGTCAAAGAAACAGTGGATGCGCTCATAGCTTCCCAACGGATAGAGTGCCTTGGGAACATTGGCTACGGAATTAAGAACTATGTAATCCTGTCTGTCGAAGTCGGGTGATTGCGGACAGCTTTCCAGTCTTAAGGTCAGAAAGGAAAGGTAATCCATAAATCCCTCAAAAACGTAACATGCACTCCTTGGCTTTCCTGACTGTCTGATATGGGATATTTCTTTTGGTGCGATACATCCCTTGAAATATCGGTTGCGGATTTCATATCCACCCGATATGTTCGGAAAAGCAATGGCGAAATAACGTTTGCCGTTGTGGGTGAAACGGGCTTCCTTACATTCTCTTTTCGCCAGTGCCGTGTTTATCCCTCTTTCCTGTAGATAGGCAAGCAGGGCAGGAGAAGTCAGCTGTACAATGTCCAACTCCTGAAAACTCGGTTCGGAAAATGACTGCTTGCCAAAAGAGAAAGATACGGGACGGATGTGCGGAGTCTGTTCCTCGATTTTCTGTAGAAGATAAGGTACATAGTCGGAATAGTAGAGTTCCTGTGCCAGTGCAATGATATTTCCACCTTTACCAATTGCAAAATCATACCATTGGTTGCGTTCGGTATTTATTTTAATCGAGGGCTCTGTCTCTTCCCGTAACGGGATTTATACCACAGGTTGATACCTTGCTGCTTGACGGGAGAATGTCCCAAACTGTACAGAAAATCCGCTATCCTGATTTGTTTTGCTGTTTGTATATCCATAATAAGATGAGTGTTTGAATAATGGTTGGAATATTTATTTCTCTTTTCGCCCGTACCTTTTTATGAAGTACGGTCTGTATAATCACTTCACTTTATTTTCGTATATATAGGATACGGTAATAAGTGAAGCGGTTTTACATTCTCTGCAATCGCTTCGCTTTATCCTTAATATATAGACCTGCCGAATAAAGTGAAGTGATTACAGGTTAGACGGTCTAATAGTGAAAGTCTGGCTTGAACGTGTATTTCCTGCCGTTCTCCTGTACTATCATCCGTTTGTTCCGGAGCATGGTGATAAGTGATACCGCCTTTTGATGGTTCAGTTTTACACCTACTGACATATAAGACTTGATTAAGGCGGTTTCCAGATCCTTGTAGCCGTATTCCTCTTTCAGTCCGAAAGCCGCTTCTAGTGCTATGCGGTGCTGTTGTTCGGTAATATGCCTGTAAGGGTCGAACTTTTCCTCTTCCGGTCTTCCGGGTTTCTTCGCTTCGGGTCTGTACCCCTCTATGAGTCAGGCAATGCATTGTCGTTGATACGGAAAGCGAAAGGCTCGAAATCCATTGCACGTATGTGCATGGCCGAAACATTGCTTATATCCCCGTTGCTCTTGTCCTTTTCCACGAGAAGAACGGTTTCCGCCTTGTTGTTCAGCTCCGTACCGATATGCCTCTTGCGTTTTCATCGCCTTTTGTTCTGGTGGAGTATCGTATGGATGTGTATTTGCCTGTCATCCGTCCACTGCATCAACTTGGATATGATGCGTGTCGATTCTCCCGGACTGTTGATGTCATATACCATATCACGGATGCCGTCTATGATTACAAGCCCTATGTCCGGTGTATTATAGATAGCCTGTTCGACAATCCTGATGCGCTGTTCGGGCGTGTATTTCCTCAAAGCGAGAAACTCCAGATGTTCATTGTCCCTGTCATCAGGAAGACCGGCCAGCCGTAAAATACGTTTCATGACTTTCAGGCAGTGATAATGGCTTTGTTCCGTGTCCACATAAAGGACTTTCCTTTTGTTCTCCGGAAGTTCTGCCACATACCGTAGTACCGTACCGTTTTTCAATGAGGCGGCTACAATAGCCGACACATTGAAAGTCTTTTTACTTTTGGCTTTGCCTATGGATGCACTGAAATTGCCCAGTGTGCCAATGACCGAACCTTGCACTTTTAAAATCTCAGGTGCTTTCTCATAGATTTTCGATAGGCTCAGACGTGAGGCTTGCCAAAGGATTATCGCCTGTTCTGCAGATATTTCCTTTATTTCTCTCATATAGTCCATAAGCATACCTCCCATTATTTCCGTCCTCCTGTTTTCTTTCCGGCAAGTTCAAGAGCCAGTTCTGCATCAACTATAATCTTGCGCCCTATCTGGGTAATCGCCTTGTCTATCTTACCGCTTTTCTTTATGCGGTTGGCAGTGGGCAGACTGCACCCGAACAGTTTGGCTATACCGAGTATTCCGTACACATACTTCTTTTCCGTGTCTGTAACGGGTTGCGGCAATGCTTCGGCCTGACCTGAAGCGTGCTTACTCAGGAATATGAATTCTTCGCCTGTCATTTGCCAGACGGGTTTTGATAATAATTCTTGGATATTTGTCATCGTCCAATCTATTTAGTCGTTAAACAATCAGCTGCGCACTGGCTGTTATTTCTGTTCTCGAACGATGCAAAATTAGGTAGGGTTATGAGTGGTAAGGATGGGGACGGTACAAACTGAATATCATTGTATCTTATTGAATATCAGAAAACAAAAATACCACTCAAAAATTATTTTGAGTGGTAAAAGTGGAACTTTCGTAAAGTATCAGGATATATCACGGATTATCTGAATATATGTTCCATTTCCTTGGCGAAATTTTGGTTGCTGTCACTGGGGAAATCTGAAACAGGCTCCTTGTACTTGGATTTGTAGTAGCTGTCGTCAATATCCAGCAGTTTCAGTATTCTGTCTTTCCATTTGTCCCTGTCCTGTTTGGAGAGTTTCTCGCTCATCAGGAATATCAGATAGCATACACGTATTTTCTCTCTCGGTTTTATTTTCAGCTTACAGTTGCAGGGGTGAAGATTCATATTGGCATAGAAATCTGGTGCGGAAATTTCTTCGAACTGTTCTCCTTTGCACACCTCATGAATGAGCGAAAGTAATTTCATGCTGAAATATTCCTGTTGTTCTTCTGTCGTTTCCTGCTGACTGATTGGCTCGCTTGATTTATTCTCTTGCTTTCCGTCAGGAATGTATTTCTTCAATATATCCAGAAAAAGGCAGCTTTGACGGTATATGTCCGCACAACAGTTCTTCATATATTGGAATGCCTCTGTTCTTGTAGCCTTTTGCTGGTCATAGAGTTTGTTCAGTTTGGCTTTTTCCCTGTCATATTCAGCCTTGCAGCGTTCATATTCTTTCTCTGCCTGTTTTTCCTCTTCGGCTGTATGCTCCCTGTAACCAATGGATCATACCTGTTGTTGGCTTCATTCAGCGGCTTGCTCAGACTTCTTGTAACATCCAGCTGGGCTTCAATTTCCTGAGAATACCTTTCCATGTGCTGATAGCAAGCACGTTCTATGGCTCTGTCACTTAACGGGCGTATCTCATAAGCTGTATGCTCTTTTCTATTTCAGTTTTCAGACTGTTGAGTATCAAGGTGTATTGCTCTTTTTGCTTGTCAAGCACCAGTTCAAGGATAGCGGCTTCAAAGGATTTCATGTCATTATACTCCTGATAGAAATCCGATATGAATTTCTGCCTGTCAAAAGAAAAAGCGTAATTATCTATATAGTCTCTGTATATTCTGTTAAGTTCTCCATATTGGGGAATCATCGTCTGTATCTTTCCTGCCATATACTTTATATTATGGGTTCTTGTCCTTGTCAAGGAATAAGGTCAGTTCTTCTTCCACTTCTTCTATACTCGGTAGAGCAGATTTCAGATTTTCGGGTACTGCCTTGCTCAATTGATAGTCGCTGATACCTATCGGCTGGTCATATCCAGCCAAGGCATATTGTGCCACGACCTCATCCTTACCCCTGCACAGCAAAAGACCGATGGTCTTGTTATCATTTTCTCCCCTCAGTTTATCATCTACAACATTGATATAGAAATTTAACTGCCCTGCATATTCCGGTTTGAATGGCGTTGCTTTCAATTCCACGACGACATAGGCGTGGAGCTTGATATTATATAGAATCAGGTCGGCGAAAAAGTCACTGTCCCCAATCTGGAAATGTTTTTGTCTGGCAACAAAAGCAAAGCCGTTACCCATTTCCAGCAAGTAATGGGTTACATGCTTTACCAACTGTTCTTCTATATCCCTTTCGTCAGCCTTTTCCTTTGCTCCTGCCAAGTCAAAGATATACGGGTCTTTTAACAGATAATTGGCAAGATCGCTTTGAGGTGCCGGAAGTGTGGCAGTGAAGTTGTTTACCTTGTTACTCTTGATTTGTCTGTCATACAGATTACTTTCAATCTGCATTTTCAGCACATTACTGCTCCAACCCATTTCTACAGATTGTTTCATATACCAATACCTTACACCTAATGGTAGCGGATTATTGAGTATGACCATATGGCTTGCCCAATTTATTCTTGCAATCGGTGACGCCAAGAATAAATCTTCTATATCCTCTATTTTTATTTTATAGATGGTTGCTACTGTTTTTTCTACATTCTGAAATTGCGCAGGAACCTCCTGCGTAATTTCTAAAGATTGATTATCAGCTGATTGTATTTGCGCAGTAAGCTCCTGCGTAAATTGCCCGCTGTTGAGTTTAAGGACTTCATTAGTAATGTTTTGAATATTAGGGACTGACAGTATTGATCTGTTTCAATAAAACTACGAAGTACATTTAACGGATATAAACGGGCAAACTGGCACATATAAGTAAGATTACGCTCCGAATATCCCTTCTTTTCAGGATAATTGAATCTGATTGCCTGTGCCAACTTCTTGATAATTTTACCACCCCAGCCATGCAGGTTTTGGTGGTACAGTATATAATTGCCCATTTTCCAGTAATGGAACAACATCTGGGCATTGGCTGCGGTAATGAGCCGGACTTGTGCCTGTTCTATTTCCGAACCGACAGCATGGACAAAGGCATCAAAATGACCTTTCTTTATATTATGTTCGTTGTTATTTTCCATATTACTAACTATTACTTAACAAAGATAACTCTAATAATGGATAATCTGTGAAACAGACTGATACTTTTATAGTTGGTTAAACTTGTTCATTGCATTAGCCTTAATATCATCGGCTATGTCAATGTAGGGCTTCATGGCTTTATAATCACTGTGTCCTGTCCATTTCATTACAACCTGTGCCGGAATACCTAGAGCCAGCGCATTACAGATGAATGTTCTTCTTCCTGCATGAGTACTGAGCAATGCGTATTTCGGGGTAACTTCATCTATGCGCTCATTCCCTTTATAGTAGGTTTCACGTATAGGTTCGTTAATTTCTGCCAGTTCTCCCAGTTCTTTCAGATAATCATTCATTTTCTGATTGCTGATAACAGGCAATACCATGTGGTTTTCAAAATGGATGTCCTTGTATTTTTCAAGTATGGCTTTACTGTACTTGTTCAGTTCAATACTCAGACTATCTGCCGTTTTAACGGTGGTGACTTCTATATGGTCGGACTTGACATCACTTCTCTTTAGGTTGCGAACATCTGAATAACGCAGACTGGTAAAGCAACAGAACAGGAAAACATCCCGGACACGTTCCAGATACTGTTTGTCTTTGGGTATCTGATAGTCTTTAAGTCTGTTCAGTTCTTCCCATGTCAGGAAGATTACCTTCTTGGGGGTGGTTTTCAATTTCGGTTTGAACGTATCGTATGCTATATTCTGGTGATAGTCTTTCTTGAAGCTCCACCGCAGGAACCATTTGAGGAATCCCATTTGTTTACCGATGGTACTGTTCCTCATATCCTTTTTGTCGCGCAGGAAATTGACATATTCGTTCAGTCCGAATTCATTGAAATATTCAAAGGTTAAATCTTCCTTGAACTCCTTGAGGTGATTTTTAACGGCTGCAAACTTTTCGTATGTGGATTCAGTCCAGTTATTCTGGTTGCCGCATTCTTTTACAAATTCATCGAATACCTCCCAAAAACTTATCTTTACGTCTTCCTGGTCTTCACTTGTATCTTTCATCCGCAGGTTGAATGCGTCCTTTAGCTGTTGGGTAGTGGGCATGGCTTCCTGTACCTCAAATTCCTTGAACACGTTTTGAATTTCGGTATAGTATTTCAGCAGATCGGCATTGATTTCAGATGCACTTTGCTTTAGTTTGTTGGTACACCCGTTCTTCACTCGCTGCTTGTCAGCATCCCACTTGGCTACATCAATGCGGTAACCCGTTGTAAACTCAATGCGCTGACTTGCGTATATGACACGCATACGGATAGGCACGTTCTCCACGATTGGCACACCGTTCTTCTTCCGGCTTTCCAATGCAAAAATGATGTTTCGTTTGATATTCATAATTGGGTGTGTTTGAAATTCTACACCCAAATATACACCCAATATTTGGAATAGCAAAAGATATTCAGAAAGATTTAGATTTACTATGTACTCCAAATAGTGCTTGATTATTAATGATTTGCAATTTTATGATATTTCTTGAATATGTAGGTTCGAGAGCCTCTCTCTCCGCTGAAAGCAGCAAAAGCTGCTTTTTACGTTTTATGGAGGCAGGTTGCTTCTTGATATACATAATCAACCGAAAAGGAGAGATGCTCGAGTGGTTGAAGAGGCACGCCTGGAAAGCGTGTAAACCCCTAAAGGGTTTCGCGGGTTCGAATCCCGCTTTCTCCGCAAAGTCCTGATGATTTATTATCGTCGGGACTTTTTCTTTATGGGATTAATTAACGGTATTTTGAAATAAGATATGGATTCTTTATCTTTGCAAAAAGTTTTTTAGGGAAGGAATGTTAGTAACTACCGTGGATAAAAAGATAAGTTTTACCAGCGTGTGATTTTGATGATCATGTTGGTCTTTATGCCGTTTTATTCAGTTGGCAGCGATTTCTTTCTGGAAGGTTTCCCAAGTTCTTCCATCGAGGTGGTAGAGAATGGAGTGCATGATGTACTTGATTTTGACGATAATGCCTCGTTGCGTACTGTCCGGCAGGAACAGATTCAAATCCAACAGTTTGTTGCAGACTTTATAGCCGACTGGCTGACTATAATAAATGTGCATGAGCTGATTCATTCTCTTGAATTGCAGCAATGTGCATTCTTACCTATATTTTATCAACTTCATAAAACCAGAGTTTGTCTGGTTTTGTTCCTATCTGATTTAGGTCTTATCCGATTCTTTTTATTTTTCAGAGCGTGTATGGGTATGTTGTGCCGGTATGCGGAAGGCTTTGTCGTATCCCTGATATTGCACGCTTTATCATGTTTATAATTATAACCTAAAAATAAACTAATCAGAAACGATTTATGACGAGAAGATTATTTTTTAAACTATTTACCTTTTTTTGTTTTTTAATAGCCAGCTTTTTTACCTCTTGTAACCGGAGTCATGAAAAAAAATCCGGAAGTAAAAACAATACGCTGGTGGTGAAGCTGGTAGCTACGAGTATCGAAGTGGCCCAATCGTAATGTGGCTGATGTTCAGGCTGTCCA
>ENA-OQCX01000640-OQCX01000640.1-human-gut-metagenome-genome-assembly--contig:-NODE-640-length-17942-cov-2.432613_pt1 | contig 17942 bp, 20 predicted proteins | sample MGYA00242762_ERZ504587 | MGnify/ENA primary metagenome ERZ504587 (study PRJEB26092, sample SAMD00036337) | human gut metagenome | host: Homo sapiens | study: EMG produced TPA metagenomics assembly of... | reverse complement strand
AGCGTAGACCATGCCACACCGGCTGCTTTTTACGCACACCAAGGACAAAGAAGCAGCTATTACAACGTGGGTCTGGATTTGATTGATGCCAACTTCGATTTCTATGCAGGATCAGACTTTTTAGATCCCACCAACAAAAAAGCCGCCGGTTCAAATTCAGAAAGTCTGTACACACTGGTGGACAAAGCCGGATATACCATAGCCCGTGGCTACAAGGACTATCAGAAAAAAGCAAAAAAATCGGACAAACTGATTCTCTTACAACCTGCAACAGCAACAGACAATAGTGCTATCCCCTATGCTATCGATCGAAAAAAAAGGCGATATGACTTTAACTGAAATCACCCGTGCCGGAATCAATTTCCTGTCTAAAGATCTATCAAAAGGGTTCTTCCTGATGGTTGAAGGAGGTAAAATAGACTGGGCTTGCCACAGCAACGACGCCGCTACCGTATTCCACGAAGTGATGGATATGGACAATGCCATAAAAGTTGCTTACGAATTCTATGAACAACATCCTGATGAAACCCTGATTGTAGTAACAGCCGACCACGAAACCGGAGGAATCGTTTTAGGAAAAGGTCCGTATACTTTGAACCTGCAAGCTTTAAAATCACAAAAAGTAAGTGAAAGCGGATATACTAAAATTGTAAACGAATTAAGAAAAAAATACAAGAATCAAGTACCTTGGGAAGTTATCAAGCAATCATTGAAGGATAATTTCGGATTTTGGGATAGTATTCAATTGAATGAAAAGCAAGAAGCATCCCTGAAGAAAGTATATGATGAATCATTTAGCGGTAAAGAGATAGATTTAACCAAAAGTGAATATCAACAAGACGAACCTTTGGCAGCTGAGGCCAAAAGAATTCTGGATGACATCGCTCTGGTAGGTTGGACCAGTGGTGGGCACTCTGGAGGTTATGTACCCGTATTCGCTATCGGAGCCGGCGCCCAACTATTCCAAGGTCGCATTGACAATACCGAAATTCCGGTAAAAATAGCAGAAGCTGCTGGTTATCCCAACAATTAATCAAAAGCAAGATAGTGCGACAAACGTTCCAAGTCTTTCTCAGTGAATTCCTCATACAAGGATAACTGGGAAAGACTTTTTAATTTTCCCTTTTTCCTCCTATATTCTATAATTACCTTTGCCTGATAAAAATTCATATAAGGATGAGAGCGAAGTTTGTCAAGCCCGGCCTTATTGGCATTTATCCGATGATTGGTGCATTTCCGAGTTTAAACCATCTCAACATATCCTCATCTACATAGTTCACTTCCTTCAATTGAGCCATATCATAAAAACCTCCCAAACGTTTCCGGTAAGCCACAATCATGCGTGCAATGCCACTGCCTATTCCCGGAATCTTTTTCAACTCGGTAGTGTCCGCTTCATTCAAATCGACTAAAGTTCCTTCCGGATATTTATAAACCGCCAACGTATCTTTCTCCGCCTTTTTGATAAAGTGCAATGTATCCTGTTTCCGCCGAAAAGCCTCTGATATCTGGATATAAGGTTTTAACATATTAAATTTCTCGGACGACAAGCCATAAACACGAGAGAAATCATCCGCTGTCCTGAATTTACCGCCGGCTCTCCGGTATTGCAAAATAGTATGTGCAATAAAAGGAGGCAATCCACGTTGCAAAAATTCGATGGAATCGGCTGAATTTGGATCAAAAGCAGCCAATACCACCTCTCTTCTTTTAGGCTTATCATAGGAATATCGCAGAGATTCCTTCTCCTCCATCTCATGTACTCCGGCCAGAAAGTTTTTTATTTCTTCTATCCCCTCTTGATCCTGTTCCAAAGACTCTTCCTTTACTGGAAACAGAACCCATATACACATAAATATGAAAAGCAAAGTCAACAAAAAAAGTATAGCTCTGCGTTCGCTTTTCGAAAAATAGAAGAAGTCTTTCCACATTACAATTCTAAATTAGCCCTAATTCATTGATAAAAATCAAAATGATAGCACAGGTGCCACGTATCTCAACAAGAAGATATAACAAATTGAAAAGACCATGACTTTCAGTTTTCCCCCATTGGTCAATTCTTCATAAGAAACGGAACGTTTCAAATACCATCCTACAAAGATACATACCAGCAAGCCACCCAAAGGAAGCATTATTTTTGCAGTGACAAAATCAAGTAAGTCAAAGAATCCCTTATCAAACAGCGTATATTTCTGCATAACTCCCAATGACAAGGAAGAAATGATTCCAATTATAATGCACCCGAAAGTGACCAATCTAGCAGCACGGCCACGAGTTAAATTGAATTCCTCGTGCAGAAAAGCCGTCACCACTTCATGTAGAGAAATAGTAGAAGTCAATGCAGCCAAAGCCAACAAGACATAGAACATCACCGAGAAAATATAAGCTAATATCGGCACACCGCTAAAAGCTTGCTGAAAAACATTAGGCAATGTAATAAAAATTAATGATGGTCCCGCATCCGGCTGGATACCTACAGAAAAGGCCGCCGGAAAAATAATCAATCCGGCCAAGACAGCCACAAAAGTATCAATCACACCGACACTCAGAGCCGTATTTCCCAGTTTGGTTTCTTTCCCAAAATAAGAAGCATAGGTTGAAAGACATCCCATTCCCAAACTCAAGGAAAAGAACGCCTGCCCCATAGCCCCTAAGAAAACATCTCCGTTCACTTTACTGAAATCAGGCTTCAGCAGAAACTCCAAACCTTTTTCCGCATTGGGAAGCGACAATGAGCACCCCACCAAAACTACTATCAGTACAAACAAAACAGGCATCAGCACCTTCGAAGATTTCTCTATTCCATCTTTCACTCCCTTTACTATAACAAAATGGGTGGCCAATAAAAAGATGACCAGCCAGATAAGCGGACGAACAGGGTCCTTCGAAAAACTCTGGAAAGCAACCACAAAATCTTCCGGCTTCTTATCTGCAAAACCATTCATTCCCGCTTCCAATATATATTCCAAAGTCCATCCTGCCACTACCGAATAATATCCTAGAATAAGAAAACCGGCCAAAAACCCCCAAATATCCCAACCACTTCCAATGAGTTCCGGGTGCCAAAACCTTATAAGCACGTCCCGTACTTGCTTTTGAATGACGACCTACTGTGAATTCGGCAATCATAATAGGCATTCCCAACATAAAAACACACGCCAAGTATACTAAGATAAATGCCGCACCTCCATGATTTCCCGTTTCATAGGGAAACCTCCATATATTACCAAGTCCTACAGCCGAACCTGCCGCCGCCAGAACAGCCCCAATCTTACTTCCGAAATTTACTCTTTCGCTTTTTTGCATAAAAAACTATCAAATTATTATAAATCAACACTGGTTAGCCTGCAAAAGTATAAAATTAATCGTACTTTTGCGACGAATCACAAAAAAAATTAAAGTATGCTATATTATTTTAGAAAATATCCAGTATCCTTGATCATTGTAGCTATCATCTTTTATCTTTCCTTTTTCACTCCTCCTAAAACAGATGTGGAAGAAATCCCCTACATAGACAAAATAGTGCATATATGCATGTATGGAGGACTCTGTTTCATTTTATGGATAGAATACCTGAGGAATCATAAGGCCATCAATTGGAATCATGTAATATGGGGAGGCATCATAGCTCCTGTAGCTATGAGCGGGTGTATCGAACTGATGCAAGCTTATTGCACAGATACCCGCAGCGGTGACTGGCTGGATTTTCTGGCAAACAGCATTGGAGTCGGACTAGCCGCCTTAATAGGATATTACTTACTTCGCCCCCTTATATGGCGTAAATCCTAAAAAGAAACGCCGACGATTCTTCGCGAACAGTCGGCGTGATGATAAAAGTCAAAGTTATATAATAAAGATAGAGAGTCAACTTAACGGAAATCTTTCAGATCATTCTGCAACCTCTGACGAGTGAAAAAGATACGGCTTTTCACTGTTCCCAACGGAAGTCCCAGTTTTTCGGCAATTTCCCTATATTTAAATCCTGATACATACATAGCAAACGGCACACGGTAATCTTTAGGCAACGCATTCACGATACGATGTATCTCTTTCAAATCATAAGCACCTTCTGTAGAATCGAATCCTGAGTCCTGTGGAAGATTCAAATGGAACAAGTTATCTGTCTGATCGACGAAAGTCTGATCACGCACTGTTTTACGATAATTATTTATAAATATATTACGCATGATGGTGTACATCCATCCTTTAAAATTCGTATCTGGAGTAAACTTCTCTTCGTTGTCCAAAGCTTTAAGTGAAGTTTCCTGCAACAAATCATTAGCCTCTTCTCTGTCAGCTGTCAATTTAAATGCAAAGCGAAATAATTCGGTTTGTATACTTAGTAAATGCTGTGTAAAGTCGACTGTCTTCATATTAATCTATTTTTAAATTGTTATTTTCTGTTTTTGCTTTCTGCTGCAATATTAACGACTTCTCGCAAAAGTCACGACAGAAAAACTAACAACAAAGGGGGTATAAACTATCAAATAACAGTTTTTACCCCCTAAATTAACAGTTAACAGGTGGTTTCGTTTTAACTTTTAATTAGCCGGTATCCCTCCACCGGTTCCAGCATTACCTCCTCCACTTTTCAAATCATCATTATTAATGCTTCGCGCAGCTTTTTTTACCTGAGCCTTCAACTCCCCAAAACGCCAACTGATATTAAATCCATAATAACGCATCGGAATTCTGGTAGCAGTAGAAGAGCAGAAAGTAGGAGTATTGATGTTATTCTTAAAAGTAATATATTTATTAAATAAATTGGACGAGTTAAGAGATATAGTCAGCCTCTTTTCCTTCAAGAAAGAACGACTGAGCCTATCGCATAATAATAGAAAGAGGAACTTTTACCTTGCAAAGAGATATGCGGAGTACCACCCCTCCGTTCAGACTCAGACGCAGATCCCAAGGCAGAGTCTGCTGGAAGCTTCCGAAGACATTTCCTTCCCAGCCATGATTCTTTAAATCAAGCCCTGAACTTCTATAATCCACATAAGCTCCCCGTCCATTGATATTAAAGCGGGTTTTAGGAGACATATTCCAGTTCAAGAACAAAGACAAATTAATATTCTTACTTTTTCCTATATTATCATAGGTAGAATTCATCACACCATCTTTTATAAAAGAGTATTGCTCTATACCATTATTGACAAAAGAATAATTAGCACTGACATTTACATTAAATTTCTGCGAGAAACTACCGAAAGTAACACTAAGCGAATGGGCCTTTTCACTTTCCAAATCAGGATTACCGTAACTGATCGCAGTAGGGTTGCTGGTGTCAGTAAACGGATTCAAAAACCAAATACCCGGCCGGCTGATACGCATATTATAAGATGCCCTCAAACTTTGAGTAGGAGCCAATTGGTAAGAGAACATCAAGGATGGAACCAAATCATCAAACTGAGCATCAAACTTCTCATCCTTATTTTTATAATCCGCATCCATAAATGTATGCTCATAGCGAATTCCCGCCTTTCCACCGAGTTTTTTGTACTTCAGCTGATAGCCCAAATAAGCAGCCAGAATATCCTGCTTATGATCATATTGCGTACTCATATCCTGATCATACTTATATTCTCCGGTTTTATCGGCCAGATAATATTTACCATCACTTTTACTTCTACGAAAAATATACTTTATACCAGTTTCAATGCTGTGTATCGAATTTATCGGATTGGTATAGTCCAATTGAGCCGTATGCTCTTGTGTGCTGGCATCATTTTTAAAATATTGGTTTTGCAAAAGATAAGGAACATTCAACGTATCCTCATAATCCGTATTCGCTTCACTGTTATTGGGGGAATGGCTAAAACGATAAGAGAAAGTAAGAAGTTCCCCTTTCTTTTTAAACGAATGCTGATAATCCATGTTGCCCCCCACTTCGCCAAAGCCCGATTCATTATTTCCCAAAGAACCGTAACCGTAAACCGGATTACCGGCATGATTCGTCATCTGGGTATTTCCAATCCTCTTATTCGTAAAATTGCCAGTCATCAGATTCATAGAAAAACTAATCAGATTCAAAGTGTCAATCTCATAACTTCCTTCCAGACTGCCAAATTGAAAATTGCCATAGCTCTTGCTTCTTCGATGCGACTCCAAAAATTTATTTTCCTGAGACGTGAAATCCTCACGATATGAATCTTCAAATCCCTTTTGAGATCCCTGGTAGTTATAAGAATAATTACCGGTAACAGTGAACTTGCCCGACTGCACCGTACCATAACCGCCACCATACACACGCATATTGCTTGCACCACCATTCAATGTCACCGTATATCCTTCCATTCCTGCTCCTACAGTGATAATATTCAAGATGCCCGCCACCCCTTCCGCGTCATATTTAGCCCCAGGCTCGGTGATAACCTCTATAGATTTAATGGAATTGGCCGGCATACTCCGCAATACCTCGGTAGGATTATTGCTCATCATGTTATTCGGCTTGCCATTAACATGCACTTTAAACTTACTGCTACCGTTTACTTGAATTTTATCCTCTCCATCTACAGTCACCAGCGGAACTTTACGGAGCATTTCAAGAGTCGTATTGGTTTTAGAATCCGGATCATCCTCTATACTATACGTCACTTTGTCTATTTCCGCCTTTACCAAAGGTTTCTGCGCTACCACCTCCACTCCTTTCAACATTTCAGTCGCTTCTGCTATCAGAATCTTACCCAAATCAACATTCCTACGATTTGCCGATATCGAGAACTCCTTCTGTACAGGAGACTTTCCTACAGAAGTAAAATGAATGAGATAAGTCCCCGGCACGGCAAGCCGTTCGTCAAACCTGCCGTCCGCTCCTGTCACAGCCAGTTTCACCGGCTTTGCAGGATTGTTCTTCAATGAAATACGGATTGTAGAATACGGTTCCCCTTCATTAGACAAAGAATCTAATAAGACTCCCTTGACTGAGAACTGGCCTTGGACAGCCTTTTGCGCCTTCGCCGTAAATGACAAACTTGCCACAAGCAAGATAATGCCCCATAAAATGTTGTGTTTCATATATCAATAATGAGTTTGTGTTTGTTGCAAAGGTAGGTAAACGATAGCAAGTAGTTTATTTTCAGACGTTAAAGAAGCCTATATATTATCTACCAGCGAGTATAAGGATTCTTCATCAAAAAAGAATTATAATAACGAATATCTCCCGTTACCTCTTTTTCGATGAAATGGGGCTTTTTGAACAATTCGTCCTCACTATTCAATTCCACTTCCGCTACAGTCAAGCCTTCATTCTCACCATAAAACTCATCCACTTCAAAGATATGCTCTCCACTTTTCACCAAATACCGGATTTTATCAATCACCCCAGCTCACACAGTTTCATCAACTCTTCGGCCTCTTGCAAACTGATCTCCTTCTCCCACTCATAACGACTTGTACCGGAGTCATTGGAAGCCCCTTTGATAGTAAGATACCCTTTATTATCCCGAATACGCACCCGGACAGTTCTTCCACGAGCACTACAGATATAACCTTGCACAATATGACTATGTGCATAAGCCTCTAGTTTATAACTGTCGTCCTTTACTAAAAATTTTCGTTCTATTTCTTGTCCCATAGCGTTTTAATATATAAAAAAGCCCCGCAGAGAATAACCTCAGCAGGACTTCACTATTTATTTTCCGTTTTTATCCATACATGGCATAGCCTACCATAATAACAAGGGCTAATACAATTAATCCGATGAACAGACCTTTTACAATCCTATTTGCTTTCTCTTCTTCCCGCTTACTATAAGCAGCTTTCTTATTCTTTCCCATAAGTATTTCATTTTTAAGATTAAACCATCTCTTTTGAATATCCCAAAAGTACAAAGTTTCTAGAAGAAAACAAATAAATTACGAAGAATTTACTAATTCTCCGAACCGGAAAACTCCATCAAGTATGCCTTGATAAAGCCATCAATCTTTCCATCCATCACTCCGTTCACATCCGAAGTTTGAAAATTAGTACGATGATCCTTCACACGACGGTCATCAAAGACATAACTGCGTATCTGTGATCCCCATTCAATCTTCTTCTTGCCAGCCTCCACCTTGGCCTGTTCTTCCATGCGGTGCTGCAATTCCTTATCATATAAAATTGAACGCAACTGTCTCATCGCATTTTCCTTATTCTTCGGCTGGTCACGGGTTTCAGTATTCTCAATCAAGATTTCCTCTTCCTCACCGGTATACGGATCTTTATATTGATAACGCAGACGTACTCCTGATTCCACCTTGTTCACATTCTGTCCGCCGGCCCCTCCCGAACGGAAAGTATCCCAAGACATACGGGCAGGTTCAATTGTCACTTCAATACTATCATCCACCAACGGCGTTACAAACACAGAAGCAAAAGAAGTCATCCGTTTCCCCTGAGCATTATAAGGAGACACGCGCACCAAGCGGTGGACTCCATTCTCACCTTTCAGATAACCATATGCAAAACTGCCCTCAATATTCATAGTCACCGTCTTGATTCCGGCCTCATCCCCATCCTGAAGGTTAGCCACGCTCACTTTATAGCCATTGGTCTCCGCCCAACGCATATACATACGCATCAGCATGGAAGCCCAATCCTGACTTTCAGTACCACCGGCACCGCAATTAATTTTCAATACACAATCCATTTGGTCGGCCTCCTGGCGAAGCATATTCTTCAGTTCCAATGCCTCCACCGCAGTGACAGCCTTTTGATACGCTGCATCCACTTCTTCTTCGGTAACCAAATCATCTTTACAAAAGTCAAAAGCCAATTCCAGTTCATCTGCCATCGTCTTTACCTCACGGTAACCGTCGATCCATTTTTGCAGATCTTTCACCTTCCTCATTTGTGCTTCTGCTTTCTTGGCATCATCCCAAAAACCGGGCGCCTGCGTACGCAGTTGTTCTTCTTCCACCTGAACCAGTTTATTTTCTATGTCCAGATATCTTTCAAGTGCCGCAGTACGTTCTTTTACGTCTTTCAGTTGCTCTATTGTTATCATCTTGAGAATTTTTGCATTTCAAGGTGCAAAGATAGTGGAAATCTATTCATTTTCCCATTATTCTTCGTACATCTTTTCTATTTCGGCAGCATAGTTCTTGTTCAGCACATTACGTTTTATTTTCAACGTATTGGTCAGCTCACCACGTTCCATACTGAAAGGATGGGGCAACAAGGTAAACCTCTTGATCTGTTCATAATGTGCAAACTGCTGCTGCAGTGTATCAATCCGCTCTTTAAACAAATCGATAATTTCCGGTTTCTGCAACAGTTCCTCCATACTTTCATAGCGAATACCTTTTTTTGCGGCATACTCTTTCACCAGTTTATATTCAGGAATTATCAAAGCAGAAACAAATTTACGTTCATCGGCAATAATAGAAATCTGATCGATATAACGGTCTACCACCAATTTGGCTTCAATGGCTTGAGGAGCGATATACTTCCCGTTTGAAGTTTTAAACAAGTCCTTGATACGCTCTGTAAGGAACAAATGCCCATCTTTTATATAACCCGCATCACCGGTATGGAACCATCCGTCTTCAGTAAACGCTGCTTTCGTAGCAGCTTCCTTTTTATAATAGCCATGAGTGATTCCCTCACCACGTAGCATTATTTCGTTATTCTCCCCTATTCTGACCTGCACATGAGGCATGATACGCCCCACCGAACCAACCACATGGTCATTATCATTCTCACAAGCAACCGTTGCAGTAGATTCCGTCAATCCATAACCCGCTACCATATTAATTCCCACCGACAAAACAAACTCCTGTACAGCCGGCGGAATAGCCGCACCGGCAGTAGGGAAGAAACGCCCGTTTTCAATGCCAATAGTCTTTTTCAACAAGCTATAGATCGTTTTCTCATAAAATTTATATTTCATGTGCAATACAGGCGGAGGAGTCAGCCCTTTGTACACATATTCCAAATTATGTTCACGTCCCACTTTAATAGCATCCAGCATCAACTTCTTTTTCAATCCGGTTGTCTCATTGATTTTTTCTTGCACGCCGGCATACACTTTCTCCCAGAAACGGGGAACACTGCACATAGCCGTAGGACGGATCTCCTTTATTGTCTTCTGGATATCAGCAGGACGCAAGTTGATAGACAAAGTACACCCCATCGAAAGACACCAGCAAGTCCATGCACGCTCAAACACATGAGTAAAAGGAAGGAAATTCATAATCACATCCTGATCACCCAATTGAGGGAAACGTTCATCGTGTGCCGGAATGGCCGCCTCATAGCAAGAATGATGCAACATCACCCCCTTGCTGTCTCCGGTTGTTCCACTGGTATAAAGAATATTGGCAAGATCACCATTACCCGACTCTGAAGTACGCTTGTCTACCTCAGCTTGATGCGGATGCGCCTCGCCCAATTTCAGAAAGTCATCAAAATAAATGGAAGTCTGGTCCCGCTCATCACGTTTTACCTCCTTGTCGAAAATTATAATCTGTTTCAGTTGGCTTCCCAGTTGCATAACCCGGAACGCCACATCATATTGCAACTGTTCACCTACAAAGATATAACGTATTTCGGCATCACCTACCATATAATGTACCTGCGCCTCGGAACTGGTAGCATAAAATGGTACAGTAACAGCCCGTACCCCAAAAGCTCCAAAGTCCACATACAGACATTCCGGTTTATTTTGAGAAAAAACTGCTATATTTTCCTGTATGCCTATACCTAATTCTATCAATGCATTCGAAACTGTTTTACAGTTGCGGCAAACTGGTTCCAAGAAACCGGAATCCATGTTTCTGTTTTATAATCGCGGTAACGCAACGCTACACGATCACCATATTTCCCTGCCTGACGTTGTATCAGGACAGATAAGAAAGAACTACTCATTCCAAAGATTTATTTTTAATTCATCGGCAAAGTTATCGTTTAATTTGGAATTATCCTCTATAAACAGGCATTAATTTTCCCAACCAGTCAAAGAGTTAGAAGAAATCAGCCGAAAGTTTTAGTTGCATATCTAACTTAATTACCTACTTTTTTCATCACCGTTTACCACGCAAAAATAGTATCTTTGCAACACATTAAATTATTAAAATCAAGATGATTGATATAGAATATTACACTTCCGAAGCAACCACATTGCTGAATTCGTTAATCGGTATCCCCTCATTGAGCCGGGAAGAAGAAGCTGCCGCCGACTTTCTGCAGAACTATATTGAAGAAACAGGTATCATGACCGGTCGTTCGGGCAACAACATTTGGTGTATCAGTCCGATGTTCGACCTCAACAAACCGACTATTTTACTAAATTCCCACATCGATACCGTAAAACCGGTAAACGGATGGCGGAAACATCCTTTCACTCCGAAAGCCGAAAACGGAAAGATTTACGGTTTGGGAAGTAATGACGCCGGCGCCAGTGTAGTATCCTTATTTCAGGTGTACCGCCATCTCTCTACAACCGAGCAGGCATACAATCTGATCTTTCTTGCCTCATGTGAAGAAGAAGTTTCCGGAAAAAACGGAATAGAAAGCGTATTGCCCCAACTACCTCCCATCACTTTGGGCATAGTGGGTGAACCGACAGAAATGCAGCCTGCCATTGCCGAAAAGGGATTGATGGTGCTGGATGTTACCGCATACGGAAAAGCCGGACATGCCGCACGCAATGAAGGAGTGAATGCTATTTACAAAGTACTGGAAGACATTCAGTGGTTCCGTGATTATAAATTCCCGAAGGAATCCTCCTGCTAGGCCCCGTCAAAATGAGCGTGACACAAATAAATGCCGGCACGCAGCATAATGTCATCCCCGATACTTGTACTTCGTTGTGGATATCCGCAGTAATGAATGTTACTCTAACGAAGAACTATTCAAAGAAATAAGTGCCCATCTAAAAAGCGAGGCGAAAGCTCGTTCTTTCCGCTTGAACTCATCTCATATCAGTGCCGAGCATCCCTTTGTGAAACGCGCGGTAAAACTAGGACGTGTACCTTTCGGTTCTCCTACTTTGTCCGATCAGGCGTTGATGAAGTTCCCGTCTGTCAAAATCGGTCCGGGAAAGTCCTCCCGTTCACACACGGCTGATGAATATATCATGGTTTCGGAAATTGAGGAAGCGATAAGGCTTTATATCGAGATGCTGGACGGACTGGTGCTGTAAACGACTTACAAAGACGCTATTTCCCCTATAGACAGACCGGTAACCTGTGCAATTACATCAAATGCAATACCGGCCTGTTTCATTTTTTTTGCATTCTTGAAGCATTCTTCCTTACGACCTTGCTCAAGACCTTCTTTAAGACCTTTTTCAATACCCTCTTTAAGACCTTCCTCATGCCCTTTTTTCAACTGGGTGGACATCACGCTGTACCAGTCGCGGAAATTCTTCAAACTTTCCCAATACTCGCCTAATTCCTTAGGATTGAACTTAGCTATCTCGCAGCCTCGAAAAGTTCCTTGTTCATTGCCGTGCCGAAAAGCAGCTTGAAGCCGAAATCGGCATAAGGGTTGATGTATTTATCCTGTATGCCTTCTGTTCCCATATCTATCCGAGGTTTAATAAGTTATGATACAGGACAAAAGTAATCAATATACTGCAATTCCCCGTCTTAAAAGAAAGATTTAACTATCTATCATTCATAGTATTTTCTAGATAAGGTTTAATAATTCCTCATTATTCCATCTTTCAGCATATTCACTGCTTAAGTCTGCCGTGATACATTCGTGCATATTTTCCCCTTTTTGTAAACCGATAACTCTGATGTCAGGAACAGTTTTAGCATACTTCTTATTGTGAGTTCCAATAAAATTCCTAAGCTTATCGATTTCATATTAGGCGGATAAAACGGTTCCGCACTTTGAGCGTCATTTAAACAGGAAAAAATAACATCTATTGCCTGTTCCCACGTAATAAAAAACCGGGTAGCTTCAGGATCTGTCAATATAAGCTCCTTCCTATTTTCTAATGCATACTTCCATTTTACCAAAACAGACCCTGTAGAATGCAATACATTTCCATAACGAACTATCCTATAAGCGCAATTCGATCCGTTTATTTGCTCAAAATCCCCAAAAAGATTCTCCATAAGCAATTTAGTAGCCCCATACGTTCCTGAAACTTGAACAGCTTTATCAGTGCTTGTTGCCAGAATAAATTTTATGTTCTGTTCCTCAACAGTTATTTTAAGAAGATTCAACGTACCAAGAATATTAGTCTGAACAGCTTTCAGAGGATGTTCTTTTGCCAAAATGACATCTTTAAACGCAGCCAAATGAAATATCCCATCACAACCATTCAATGCCTTTTTCAATAAAAGATAATCTTCAACGGGGCATGGAAAGATTTGAACGCTTTTAAATTTCCCCCTCAGAGCAATCAGTTTTCCTTCATTCCTGGCTATCGCATGAATAGTATGTCCTTGGGTAATCAACCGTTCTATCAATTTCTCAGCCAAATAACCGGTAGCCCCCGTTACTGCAATGGTTCCCATATTCAAGCTATTTTTTATCATTCATCAACACATCCCTCGCAACATAAGGCTGTGGAGAAAACTCAATAGTCAACACATTCGACTCTCCTAAAGCTGTTAATGTATGGACGCACCCCGGTAAAGTCCGTACCAAATCCCCCTTTTCCCAAATCTCTTCTATTACAGCCTCACTATCATCATGTTTCTGAAAAGTGGCATGCATACGCCCCTGTAAAATAAGCATATATTCCACCTTTCTAAAATGATAATGATTGCCTCTAAGAACCTTTGGGACGAATTGCAAGAATCCTATATATTTAGCGGCTTCCACCGCTGGAATTGAAGCACTCAAAGTAGTATCCTCGCCAATTACAAAACCAGTTCCCGCCTCCAGCAAGCTATAATTTTTCACATCCCCTACGGATTCCACTTTTATCAAATCCCTGACAGTTATTTCATCAAACATTTTTTTTGATTGCTCACGCACGTCAATTTTACATAATCCGGCACGATATTTTAATAAAAACAACTTATGATGAGGAGCAAGGTTCTCCAATCTCAAACACTCATCCATATCCAGCAAGACAAAAGATTCACCTTCCAAAATACGGATATCCGCTGCATCGTCCATCAAATAAGTATGATGAATATATTCCCATCTATCATAGTCTGCTCTATACTCAGACCCCAAATAGGTTATAGAACTAAAATGCACCTTTTGGGATTTCTTGTGTTCAAATTCTTCCTTCAGTTCTCTGATAATGCCATCTAGAGGGGTTTCCTCCTCCTCAAGGTAGCCAGAAACAAGAGAATAATATCCGGAGTACTCTATATCCGGGTTCTCATCTCTTTTTTGCAACAATACTCTATTATCTGTTGTAGTAATAATCACAGTAGTCGAATCCATCATCTTTTTCATCTTCATTATTTTTTAAATTTTCATTCTGTTGTATTTTCACCACACCCACGTGATGAATAATATTTTCCTTATTCAGCATATCAGTATAAATAGCATGGTTTAACACCATAATAAGCAACCAAATAAGAGACAATATGGCAAAAAAAAGGTTGGGTGTATGATTTCAGCCATAACTCCCAAGACTTTTTCTCTCTTTTCAAATTAGAAGGAATCTTTGTGAAAAGTTTCACATACTCATCCGGAAAAGCCTTTTCCGCTTCACATAACATATTCTTCCAGTGCTCATGATAACTCCATAATCTCTGCATTACGTAAATAGACCATATTGAAAATGACAATCCGCCAAATGCAATAATAAATGTCAGATATTCAGAAGTTTGACATATAGAGTTAAACAAGACGGTTTCCAATCCGAATAAAGAAACATTTATTCCGAACATAATATTAAAACGGCTCCAGATACCAGCTCCTTCATACTGTAATTGACCAAGAAGGTGAGTATAATGTTCCATTAATTTAGTGTTCTGCAAGGCATCCCTATCATTTACCGCTTTTTTATTATCTACATCCGCATAAAAGTTTATACCGCATCGAACTAATTTCGTCATTATATCAAGAATATATTTTTATAATAAAAAAGGAGAGGATATTCTTCTGTAATCAGATTCATATCCCCTCCTCGCTTGAAGTTATCAAGAAGAAAGCATATCAAATTTAAACTATACTTTCTATCTTAGCCCGAATGTTTACTGTACTTTTCTTGTTACAGTTACCTTGAATGTCTTGGTTACAACACCCCAGTCGTGAGTATAAGTGATGATGAATTGAACATCATGCTCATAAACAGTACCTGTAGGTTCGCCATTCCAAGTAAGGATACCGTTAGCATAGCTGTATTCAGCCTTGTCTGCTTCAGAGATATCAACTTTAACACCTGTAGATTCAGAGTCCTTCTGATACAATGTAGCTGCAATAGGTTCTGCTTTAGCAAGATCATTGGCTCCATCATATACTACCAACTTATTACCAACAGCATCTTTCAAAGTCAAATCTGTCCATTTCTTCTTGTCAGCAGCAACTTTCAAGCCATTAATCAAATCAAAGAGATTAATTTGTTCACCAGTTGCTAATGCAGGATTGTTATACTTCAAGTCAACAACATCAGAGAATGCCAAGATCGGTGTTTGCACAGTCCATTCTTCTGTATCGAAGAGTACACGTTTAGAATCAGTATCACCTGCTGTAATATCGTAAATATCAACTTTCAGTTTGCCAACCTTAGCCAAATCTACACGTGGAGTAAATACAATCTGGTTAGTAGTAGCCCACTTGATATCACCACTCTTCATCATTTCCTGAACATAAGCGTTCTGGTTCTTTGAAGCCATATCAAATTTCACTATAGCATCTTCAGGAACAACATCATACATTTCGTCAAATACCTGAGATTGCATAATGAAGTCTGTGTAATTTGCTCCACTCTTAACCCATTCACCCATGATAATGCGTTCTTATACTGATCCTTAATCGGACAATCGAATGTATAAGTTACAGAGAAGTCGTTGATTGTAACCTTGAACAGTTTATTCTCATACTTGTTGTAAACACCGTAAGGAGTGTTGATACCATCGGTCATCACCATATCATAGTCACTGTTCCAATCATAGTTATTATATGAATAGATTGACCCCATCAACAAATTAGCCTTCTTGATTTGTTTCTGACCAGCACCTGGTGTCAAAATTAAGAATAAAGAATCTTTATCTGCATTATTTCCACCATTCTTATAGTAGAGAACAGCTTCATTTACAATGGCATTATCTTCAAAATATTTAGCAACTTCAGTTACATCTTGATTTCGTACATTCCAGAAGGAATTGAAACATTGACTAGACTTGTTAGTATAACCTACCAACTTGTTGGCTGTGTCATATTCAGGTATATACAATTGAACAAAAGTAGAATACACCGTATTGTTATATGAAACAACATCACGTCCTCGATAGCATTTTCAAAGTCACGAACATCCAAAGTGATAACTTGAGATTTTGCACTATTGTAAGTAAATGTGAAGTTGTCTGTAGCGTTCAACGGTTTCAAAGCAACAGTTGAGAAGTTAGGATTAACAGCAGGACGAACTGCTTTGATAAATACTACATTCTTTATCTCATAATCTTTAATTCCTTCTTCTTGAGCCTTAACAGTAGTAGTTACTTCAATAGCTGCATATTCATCAATAGCAGAAGCTTGGTTAGTTGATTTCACAGACAAGACATTATCTTTCAGTTCAAAGATACCTTGATGAGTCTTGATAGTTTGACCCTTAAAAGTGTATTCTTCATTCTGATCCAACAGTCTGAAAGCCTTTTCATAAACAATACCTGTTTCTTTTACCCAAACCTTAGCACTTTGAATATAAACATCAATAGAATCATTTACATTGTAAGTACCTTGATAGTTGAATTTACCAAAATCATATCCATCATAAGCATTCCATCCTTCAGTAATAATCTTCGGATAATTGTTACCCGTTACGGTAGTGGAAGTGAATGCGTTCTTGATATTATCAGTAGTAACATTTGTTCTTCCTACTGTAAAGTAATCAGAAGCAGAAGTGTATTGACCATACATAGTTACATCTAAAGAAGTTGCAACTACTGTTCCTTCACTTATTCCTTCATTAGGTATCATGGCAAGTTTCAATACTCCGTTTGCTAAAGTAGCCGAACCATCCATATATACCAAAGCCGGTTCTACACTACGACTCAATTTGTATGTATCAACGAACGAGAATTTAGCATTGTCCAATGAGAAATCACCCGGATAAACCTTGAAAGAAGCATAAGCAGGGACAGCTGCAAACAATTCATTATCTGTATTATACACATTATAAGCATAACAAACATCATAGGCATCATCAACAGCCTGTTTTCTGTAAACTACAGTCTGCAACCCTTTGAATGCAGAACCTTCCTGCAGCAAAGTATAGTTCTGTCCGTCGATAGTCACGATTACAGTCTTGCTTTCAGCATCTACAGCAATGTTAGGAAATTCATTGTTCTGCTTCAAATCAGTAACTTTGTCACCGATCTTGATGTATTCCACACCATCCACTGTCACCCAAGACACGTTTGAACCGGCAGCTTCACCATCCTGACCTCTGGCCGGAACTTGTTACCTTCGGTATCTTTCACATCCACAAGTAGCACCTTTGTCTGTGCTGACCTGCCAGTAATTGCCTTCCACACGGAATTCAGGGATAACAGTAGTACCGGCTGCTCCATTTGTTCCATTCGTACCATTCTTGATAGTAATTTTGGAACCGTCAGTGAAAACCAGTTCATATCCACCGGTAACCTCATTACATGACTGAACGAATTTACCTGCCTTAATTGCCGAGTCAAGACTTGCAATGGTTTCCTTGACTTCGCTCAATCCTTGTCGATGCGGTCAATGTCATCATCATAAGTCCTTACAAGACACAAATGTTCCTGTCGAGGTCACCATTAAGGCTCCGAACAGGATTGCACTTAAAAACTTTTTGTTCATAATAGAAAAACTTTAAATTTATAAATTTAAAAAACTAAAATTGG
>ENA-OQCX01000639-OQCX01000639.1-human-gut-metagenome-genome-assembly--contig:-NODE-639-length-17958-cov-2.256800_pt1 | contig 17958 bp, 23 predicted proteins | sample MGYA00242762_ERZ504587 | MGnify/ENA primary metagenome ERZ504587 (study PRJEB26092, sample SAMD00036337) | human gut metagenome | host: Homo sapiens | study: EMG produced TPA metagenomics assembly of... | reverse complement strand
GGGCATGAGCATGCTGATCTACACCGTCATCCTGCCCAAGTGCGGCGGCACCTTTAAATCAGGACTTCCTCAGCACGGTCTGCACCATCGTGCTGATCATTGCCGGTATCGACCCTGATCGTCTGCGCCGGTATCTCCGCCTACGATAAGCCCGAAAACTTCGAAGGCACCAGCAAAAAACACGAGCCGCTGAAAACTGCGGATATTCTTGAGGTGCTCAAGCACAACAAGCCCCTGCAGTGCTACATCGCCTCCAACGCTTCCGATAAGCTGGCACAGCAGGTAGGCAGTCAGGCCATCATCAACACGATGCTGAACGGCATCCTCATCGGCAACATGGGTCTTGCTACCACCCTTGGCGTGATCAGCATGGTGCCTTCCATCTTCTTTGCGGCCTTCGGTGCAAAGTATGTGGGCAAAAATGGCAGCAAAAAGGGCATCGTGACCTGGACCTGCGTCAGCATGGCCATCGCTCCGTGCTGTTCCTGTTCTTCATCTTTACCGACACTCGTCAGATCGGTGTGATCGGCAGCTGGAACATGATCGTTTACGTCCTGCTGACTCTGCTGCAGAACGGTTCCATGATGTGCATTACCACCTCCAACACTTCTTACATGGCCGATACCATCGACTATGAGCTGGACCGCAGCGGCCGCTATATCCCGGCTGTCGTTTCTGGTACTTACAGTCTGGTGGACAAGCTCATCACCTCGGTGGCTGCTGTCATCGCCACCGGTGCGGTCGCCCTTCTGGGTTACACCACCACCATGCCCCAGCCCACGGATCCCTACACCAGCGGCATCTTCTGGATGACCCTTGCCATCAAGTTCGGTCTGCCCATGCTGGGCTGGGCCATCACCCTGATCGCCATGCTGGGCTGCCCGCTGACCAAGGAAGAAATGGTCAACGTCCAGAAGCGCATCGCAGATAAGAAAGAAGCCTTTCGTCATGAAGTAATTGCAGAACAGATGCAGTAACACCCTGCAAAGACCGAAAGGCTCATACGCTCTTTCGGTTTTTGCTGATTCTATCCATCTTTTATAAAGGAGTTTTTACCATGAGCAAGACCATCCTGTTGAATCAGAGCGACTGGCATTTTACCAAGGAGAACCCCGGCATCCCCACCGCTGTTATGGGTGAGGCCATTGCTCTGCCCCACACCTGGAACGCAGTGGACGGTCAGGACGGCGGCAACGATTACTACCGCGGCACCTGCTGGTATACGCTGGCCCTGGCAAAGCCCGCCATCCCGGCAGGCGGCAAGGCTGTTTTGCAGCTGGACGGCGTAGCCATGACCGCCGCCGTTTACCTGAACGGGGAAAAGCTGGCCGAGCACAAGGGCGGCTACTCCACCTTCCGGGTAGACCTGACCGACCACCTCAAAGAGGAAAATCTGCTGGCCATTTCCGTGGACAACCGCGACAACGGCACCGTGTACCCCCAGAAAGCGGACTTTACTTTCTACGGCGGCATTTACCGGGATGTGACCCTGCACATCGTCCCGGCAGAGCACTTTGCCCTGCCCGCTAATGGCGCACCGGCACTGAAGGTGACCCCCATCGTCACCGACCTTTCCGCCAAGACCTCCGAGGTCACCGTGGAAGCCGCCGTGGTGGGCGCACAGACCGTGACCTTTGCACTGGAGGTCAGACCCTCACCGCCCCGGTGGAAAAGGGCACCGCAAAGGTTGTTTTCACACTGAACAACGCCCATCTGTGGGATGGCGTGGACGATCCCTTCCTCTACACCGTATCTGCCAAGCTGGACAATGGCGAGGAGACCTCTGCCCGGTTCGGCTGCCGCAAGTTTGAGATCGACCCCCAGAAGGGCTTTATCCTGAATGGCAGGGAATACCCGCTGCGCGGTGTTTCCCGCCATCAGGACCGTAAGGGTGCGGGCAATGCCCTGACCAACGAAATGATGGAGGAGGATATCTCCATCATTCTGGAAATGGGCGCCAACACCATCCGGCTGGCACACTATCAGCACGCACAGTATTTCTACGACCTGTGTGATGAAAAGGGTCTTGTCATCTGGGCAGAGATCCCCTACATCACCATGCACATGCCCAACGGCCGTGCCAACACTCTGACCCAGATGGAAGAGCTGATCGTCCAGAACTACAACCACCCCTGCATTGCCGTGTGGGGCTTGTCCAACGAGATCACCGCTGCTTCTGCTGTCAACGAGGATCTGCTGGAAAACCACCGTCTGCTGAACGAGCTGGCGCACAAGCTGGACCCCACTCGCAAGACCACCATGGCAAACGTGTTTATGCTGGAGACCACCAGTCCCATTCTGGAAATTCCCGATGTGAACAGCTACAACCTCTACTTCGGCTGGTATCTGGGCGAATTGGAGCAGAACGACGAGTTCTTTGACAAATACCACGCCGATTACCCTGATCGCTGCATCGGCTTTTCGGAGTACGGCGCAGATGCCAACCCCCAGTACCAGAGCAGCCACCCGGAAAAAGGCGACTACACCGAGAGTTATCAGTGCGTCTACCATGAACATATCGCACGGATGATCGCCGCTCGTCCGTGGCTGTGGGCGACCCATGTGTGGAACATGTTCGACTTTGCCGCCGATGGACGCGATGAGGGCGGCAAGCATGGCGAGAACCAGAAGGGACTTGTCACCTTTGACCGCAAGATCAAAAAAGACCCCTTCTATCTCTACAAGGCCTATTGGAGCAAGGAGCCGTTCGTGCACCTGTGTGGCAGCCGCTATGTGGACCGCGCCGAGGATGTGACCGAGATCAAGGTCTACTCCAATCTGCCGGAGGTCTCGCTGTACAAGGACGGTCAGCTGGTGGAGACCAAGCAGGGCGACAAGGTATTCACCTTCCAGCTGCCCATCACCGGCAAACACAGCATTGAGGCACGCTCCGGTGAGCACAGCAGCGTGATCCTGGTGAACAAGGTGGACGCCCCCCAACCCGGATTACGCTATGGACAACCGCAAGAACGTGACCAACTGGTTTGACGGCGAGCTGGACGAAAGCTGCTGGTCGGTCAAGGACAACATGGCTGCCGCCACGGCAGACCCGAAAGTTGGTCCCATCCTGAAGCAGATCTCTGATAAAGCTGCCGCTGCCCGCGGAGATGTTGCCGCCGCCGTGAAGGACAACCCGGCTCTGGTGGCGATGATGGAGCGTGCCATGCGGCGGATGACCATTGAATCCATGCTGATGCAGGCCGGCGCTTCGGAAGAGGACATCAAGCAGCTGAACCGTGTATTACAGGGCATTTCCAAGGAGTGATTCGATGAAACAAACCTATTGTAACCCCCTTGATCTGGGCTACCGTTACCAGCACATGAAGGAAGGCCCCCGTACAGCAGGTTTCCGGGAGGGTGCAGACCCCACGCTGGTATCCTTCAAGGGCAAATATTACCTCTTTGTTTCCATGTCGGCAGGCTTCTGGTATTCGGACGACCTGCTGCACTGGGACTTCCATGCAGACCCGGATCTGCTGATCTACGATTATGCCCCCGATGTGCGGCAGGTGGGCGATCACCTGTACTTCTGCGCCAGCCGCAAGGGGCGCAACTGTCCCATCCTGCGCACCGCTGACCCCCTGACCGAGCCGTTTACCGAAGTATCTGCGCCCTTTGCTTTCTGGGACCCGGATCTGTTCTGCGATGATGACGGCCGGGTGTACTTCTACTGGGGCTGCTCCAATACTACGCCCATCTACGGCGTGGAGATGGACCCGGACACCATGACCCCCATCGGTGAAAAGCAGGAGCTGATCTTCGGCAATGAAACCGTACTGGCTACGAACGCCCCGGCAACAACGGCATTGTGGACCGGGAAGCCAGCGTGCTGTACCAGTCCATGAAGCAGTTCTATAACCCGGAAACCGGCAAGCTGGATCTGCCGCCGCAGATGGCAAACATCCCCGGCCTGAGTGCCGAAAGCCTGACTGCCATGTTCAACGCCGTGGGCAAACCCTACATTGAGGGTGCCTTTATGACAAAGCATGACGGCCTCTATTACCTGCAATACGCCTGCCCCGGCACCCAGTACAACACTTACGCCGATGGTGTATACACCTCCACTTCTCCGCTGGGTCCCTTTGTGCGGCAGGCATCCAACCCGTTTTCCGCAAAGCCCGGCGGATTCATCACCGGCGCAGGCCACGGCAGCACCATTGCCGACCGCTATGGCAACTGGTGGCACGCCTCTACCATGCGCATTTCCGTCAACTATGACTTTGAGCGCCGGGTGGGGCTGTTCCTGCCGGGTTCGACAAGGACGGGGTTCTCTACTGCAACCAGAACTTGCCGATTATCCGCACCGCATCCCGCTGGCAAATTCGATGCCGCCAGCCAGCAGCCGGAATGGATGCTGCTGAGCTACAAAAAGCCGGTCACGGCTTCCAGCACTGCCGAGGGCAGCAGCCCGGCACTGGCAGTCAACGAGGACTGCCGCAGCTGGTGGAGCGCCGCTGGTACAGAGCCGGGCGAATGGCTCTGCGTGGACCTTGGCAAAGAGAGTGATATCCGCGCCATTCAGGTAAATATGGCAGATGAAAAGCTTGTGGTGGACTTCCCGGCCGACAGCTACGGCGATACCCGCAAGACCCGCCACATCGAGACCCGGCCGCAGATCTCCCATTACACGATAGAGACCAGTGTGAACGGAGCAGACTGGACGATTTGCGAAACGGTTGCCCGGGAGTGCTCCAACGGCTACTACGAATATGCCGACGGCATCCGTGCCCGGTATGTCCGGGTGACCGGCGGCGAACTGCCCTATGGGCAGGCACTGCGCATCAGCGGCCTGCGGGTGTTCGGCAACGGCGAAGGCGCAAAGCCCGCACAGGCAGAAGCCGCCGGGATTCGTGTGGATGCACTGGACGCAAAGATCAGCTGGCAGCACATCGAAAATGCGCAGGGCTGCAATGTCCGCTATGGCGTTGCACCCGACAAGCTCTATCTGAGCTGGCTGGTCTACGATGCAGACGAAGTGACCCTTTCCACCCTGACCGCCGGGCAGGAATACTACATCTGCGTGGACAGCTTTAACGAAAATGGCATCACGCCGGGCAAGACATTCAAACTGGAGGGGTAAATCATGCCCATCAAAGCCGTGCAGCAATTTATGCTGGGCACTGTACTGAGCAACGAGCAGCAGGCCAAAGAGACCCTTGCTGCCATGAAAGCCGCCGGGTACGACGGCATTGAACTGTGTGGATTTATGATCCACCCCATTGGTTTTGTGGTAAAGCTGCTGACCAAGGCCGCCGGAATGCCGGTGGGCAAGGGCGGCAATCTGGACTGGCACAAGCTGGTGCAGGAAGCCGGCCTGAAGGTGGTCAGCCTGCACACCGACCTTGGCAGTCTGGAACGGGATGCCCATGCAGTGGCCGAGGAAGCAAAAAGTTTTGGCACGGAGTATGTGGTCATCACCGGGATGTACCGCTTTGATTACGGCGATGAAACCACGATGCACGAACTGGCCAAACGCCTGAACAAGGCGGGCGAGACCCTGCAAAAAGAGGGCATCCACCTGCTCTACCACAACCACAACTGCGAGCTGCGCCACGTGAATGCGGAAAAGCGCGCATACGATATTCTTTTAGAGGAAACCGATCCGGCCTTCGTCAACTTTGAGTTTGACAGCTACTGGTTCACCGAGGGTGGTGCAAACGCTTGGCGTGGATGCAGCGGCTTGGCCCGCGCATGAAGCTGTGGCACATCAACGACCGGGGCACCCGCATCACCGGCAGCGCCATTACCCCCATTCTGAAAACCGACAGTATGGAGCTGGGCACCGGCAACATGGATCTGGACAGCCTGATGACACAGGCACTTGCCGTGAATGTAGATGCCATCATTCTGGAAAGCCACCGCAACTGGGTAGACAATTCCCCTGTTAAGAGCTTCCAGCTCAGTGCAAAATACCTTGCACAAAAATTCTGATCTGCCATTCTCTCATCATTTTCTTCTTCATTATCCCCATAAAAGCAACGCCCCGCACCGGTTACTCCTTCCGGTGCGGGGCGCTGTGTTTTGCGGGAAATCTTTTTGCGTTACAGGGTATGGGTTCCCGGCTGCAAGGTCAGGTTTCTGCCATCCGGGAGGGCAACTTCTGCGGTCAGATTACAGGGCACGGTGATGGTGTAGGTCACAGCATCGCCTGCATACTGCCAGCCGCTTTCAATGCGCCCCACCGGGGAATCGTACACTGCTTTTGCCCAACCCAGTGCAGGGTTCGGGGTGGGGACGATGGTCAGGGTCTCCCCTGCCAGATGGATGCCGCACACGCCGCCGAACAGCCACCCGCAGATGGCACCGTAGGAGTAATGGTTCAGGGATTCGCTGGGGTGGCCGTTTGCATCAATGCCCGTCCATGTCTCCCAGACAGTGGTAGCGCCCTGTTTGACCTCATAGAGCCAGCTGGGGGCGGTGTCCTGTAACAGCAGCTTATAGCGGTGTCGGCATAGCCGTACTTTGCCAGCACCTCGCAGAGGAAGGGTGTGGAAAGGAAGCCGGTGTTCAGGTGGTAGCCGTTTTCCGCCACCATCCGGTTCAGGGTATCCGCAGCGGCTTGGCTCTCCTCCTCGCCCAGCAGCGCAAAGGCAATGGCGCGGACGTATTCGCACTGGCGGTCAGAAGTAATTTTCCCGTGATCGGTAAAGGCGGCGCGGTATGCCTTTACCGCCTTTCTGCCGTGTCGCAGTACTGTGCTGCGTCCTCTGCCTTGCCCAGCGCCTGCGCGATTTCCGCCAGAAGCCGCCCGGAATAAGCCAGATACGCCGTACCCACGCTTTTGCGCGGTTCATCATCGCCTGCATGGGGGTAATGCCAGGCTCACACCACTCGCCGTAGTCCAGACCGTTCAGCACCGTGTACTTGGCGTATGCCCCGGTCTGCTGTTCCTCGGTGGTCTGCTGTGCACGGCCCAGCAGGAACGCATACCACTTCTGCATCATCTCGTAGTTGTCTGCCAGGATCTTGCGGTCGCCGGTACGCTGATAAAGAGCGTAGGGCACCAGAATGGCGGCATCGCCCCAGCCCGCCGACATGCAGAGCATGGGGGTCATATAACCGGGGCGGCTGGTGGGCGGAGCAATGTTTGCCATGCGTCCATCCGGTACTGGTTCAGGCGGCATTCTGCCAGCCATTTTTCCACCACCGGGTAGCAATCCATCAGGGTCAGACCGGTTTCAATGAACACCCCCATGTCGCCCGTCCAGCCGGCACGCTCACGGGTAGGACAGTCGGTGGGGATATCACAGAAGTTGCCCTTCTGGCTCCACACACTGTTTTGCACCAGCTGACTCACATCCGCATTGCCGCACCCAAAGCTGCCGGTCACCGGCATCTCCGAATAGACGGCATGGGCGGTAAACTCTGCGCCGGCCAGGTCGATGTCCGTTTCTACTTTTGCGTACCGAAAGCCCATGATGGTAAAACTTGGCTTATAGTGGTTTTCGCCCTCATCGCAGATCAGTTCCAGCAGCTGTGCCGTGCCGCCCTCTTTGTGGCGGTTCCTGTCCTGAAAGTTCTCCTGTGTGAAGTTGCCGTTCTCGTCCAGCGTTTCGCCGCACAGCAGACGGATCTTCTGGCCTTCGTGGGCAGTCAGCTTCATTTCTACATAGCCTGCCATATTCTGCCCGAAATCCAGAACCGTTTCTCCATTGGGTGTGCGGAACAGTCTGCCCGCAAAGGCTTCCTGCTCCCGGATGGCACGGTGTTCATGCCAATGAGGGGGAGCGAGTTGGGTGCAGTCCTCACGCCGTGCCAGTCGGTCAGTTTTCCTTCCAGCCGGGCATCGTACACTTCGCCCTGCTGCATATCATTTTGGCGAATCGGGCCGCACTGGGTGGCTCCATGTCGTCATCCGAAACGCAGACCGCCTTGCCGTCCACTTCCAGCTGGAACAGGACAGCCACTTCTTTCCCGAACAGGTCACGGTCTCCATCCACGCCGGAGGTGCTGCGATACCAGCCGTCGCCCAATGCGATGAGCAGCTCGTTTTCACCGTCACGGACAAGCGCGGTCACATCGTAGGTCTGCGCCCCAAGGTGCTTATCTGCGGTAAAGCTGCCGGGAGCAAGCACCATGTCGCCGACCCGCTTGCCGTTCAGCCATGCCGTATACAGACCCTTGGCGGTAATATACAGCCGCTTGCCTTCTCCTGCCGGGGCTGTGAACACCTTGCGCAGATAGCTTGCCGGACAGTGGGGCTGATACGCTGCGCCGTGCCTTTGCCGGAGGCTTCCAGTGCCACCTGCTTCTGCTCCCAGTTGGGCTTTGCAAAGGCGTTGATTGCATCGGTGCAATCGATATCCGGCTCTTCCGTTTCCGGGCAGACCCACACGCCCTGCCAGTCTGCCTGTGCAAGCCCGGTCTCGAAGGAAGCGGTGCTCCATGCACCGGCTGGTCATTTTCATCCCACAGCCGGATGCGCCACTGTCCCTGCATCTTGGGCGGCACAGGGTGGGCGTTTCGGTGTGCATCATACTGCTCAAGATCTTTCCGCTTGCCCACAGCGTTTCGGCTCCGGCGGTCACTTCGATTTCGTAGGCGGTCTGGCGCACGCCTTCGGCGCACTGCCACGATAAAAACAGCGTCCCGGCATCTATACCGAGAGGCTGGGTCAGATGATTCGTTTTCAGGTTTGTTGCTTGCATCATCCACATCTCCTTTTTCCGTTTGATCTCTGCTCTTAATTATAAAGGGAATCCCACGGAATAAGGGTGCAAAAATTTGTGTTGTCAGTCAAAAAGTCGTGCTATTTATGATAATCCAAAAAATTCATCTCGCTCCACGATTTTTCATCCGTACTGTCTGCGGTTTTCCTGTTATACTTTGGGTAAGAAAAAAAATTTACCGCCCACGCAGCGCTGCGTGGGCGGTATTTTTTATGCTCGCTTAAAACTTGAGGCATTGGTTTGCGTGGCCGTATCTGTCCGTTAATCGCACCGTTCCAGCTTTTTAGCTTTTGCAAAGAACAGCCAGAGCAGTGCCGTGCATCCCACCATGCAGGCAGGCATGATGAGGAAGGAGGTCCGGTAGCCGATGGCATCCACCAAGCTGCCAAACACGGCATTGAAGAGGATATCCGCCAGCGAAGCCACACTCAGCACCAGACCCGATGCAGAGGAAGCTGCGTGACTAGGCCAGTATCGCGGGATCAGCATGACAAGGGTCGGATACAGGATGGAAAACAGCAGACCGCTGACTGCCAGGAGCCACAGACCCGGTGCACCCAGCAGAACACCTGCGGTGTACAGAACCGCAGCGCTTGTGGCGAAGAGCCGCAGGCAGCGGTAGATGCCCAGCTTATCCACTAGACTGCTCAGCACCAGACGCCCCACCATCACACAGCCGAAGAAAACAGCGGTAAAGTTTGCCGCCTGTCCCATGGGCACTTCCAGTGCATTGGTAGCATAGCTCACCAGCCAGTTCATAATGCCATGTTCTGCAATGAAATACAGGCCGATGATCAGCACCAACGACAGAAATGCCGGACAGCTCATGATCTCCTTGGGCGATACCTTCCCCTCCGTTTTGTGCTCCTGCACTTCCGGCATGGGGAACAGCACGAACAGCACCATGGCCACTGCGCCAATGGCCAGCAGTCCCCATGCACGGTGTGCCAGCTGGAAATATCCGTAGCCCAGTTGCCAATGATGCTCTGGCTGCCGCTGGTGCCGATGCCTGAATGAAGAACAGGAAGTTCACAAAAAGCCGGGCGCAACGGCAAACATACCGGTCGTGATCAGGTTCATGTTGGTGTTCAGCAGTGTGGATGTGCCCATGGCAAAAAACATTCCCACAAGCAGCAGCAGATAGGAGTCCGTAGTGGCAAACAGCAGCATGGCTGCGCTCCACAAAAAGGTATACAGCAGCATGGCCTTGCGGCGGCCAGAATATCCACCCCGAAGCCGCCGACGGCCAGGAACACGAGGTTGCCGATGTAGCTTACGGTGACGATCTGGGATAACTGGGCGGTACTCAGCTGGAAGTGGGCAGAGAAGATCGTGGAAAAAATGCCCCGCATGGCATCGTTCGCGCCCAGACCCACCATCAGGATCAGGAACGCGGCAAACGTGATGATGTTCTTTTTCTTGTTCATTGGTTCATCCCTCAAAAGAAGCCGCCGCCCGGCCCGACCCGGCAAAAGGGGCCAGCGCCGATGCGGCGGCTTGCTCATTATTGATAGGCGGCTCAGCCAGTTCGATGCTCTGGTACTCCGGGGCGCAGCCTCAGCAGTCAGACCCATGGTCTGCACGTTGGTGCAGTTCTGAGTAAGAAGCGCCTGTGCGAAGTCCGAACGGTCCTCGCCTGCAAAGCCCAGCGTGGAGTTCCGGACGGTGACGCCATCCACCCAGCGCAGGAACATGGCTGCACTCTTCTGATGCAGCATGCCTTCCTTTTCAGGCGGAATGGGACGCAGATCGTACATTCCGCGCTCCCACTTGCTGGTAGCTTCCAGACAGACGTTGACATTTTCAAACAGAACGTTCTTGATGTGATTCTCCTCGTTGCCGGAGAGGAACACACCGTTCTCACCCTTGCAGGTGACGTTGAAGAAGCGGACATTCTCGATGCTGCCGCTGTGGGTGTTGGCGTTCCGGTCGTGGGTCGTCATCACGATAGGCTCCGCGCAGCCCCACCAGCACTCGGCAAAGCGGCGGGTCTCGATCATGATGTTGGAGAAGCTCACGTTCCGCACACAGCCGCCGTCGCGAATCTGGATGGACAGACCCCGGTTGCTTCCGGTGATGATGCAGTTATCCACCAGAATATTCTCGAAATCTGCCACGCCCTCTGTGCCGATCTTGATCGCGGCACTGGTAGAGGTCAGCGTGCAGTTGGAGATGATGACGTTCTTGGTGGGGCCGTACTCGTTGTTGCCCGCTGTGGTCTTGAGGCAGATGCAGTCATCTGCACACTGGACATGGCAGCCAATGATCCGCACATTGGTGGAGTGATCCGGATCGATACCGTCGGAGTTGGTGCAGTCCAGCGGTTCAACACCCGGATGTTGGAGATCAGCACATCGTTGCATCCGGCAGGGTGCAGCGTCCAGAACGGAGAGTTCTGCAGTGTCACGTCATGGAACGAGATGTGGTTGCAGTGCTCCACATACACCATGGTGGGACGGGGGTAAAAATCACCGTTGAAGTAGTAACGACTTGCCCGCTTCATAAAGCATAAACATTGCCGTCCACTGCGCCCTGACCCGTGATGGAGAAGTTGTCTGCATCCTTGGCGTGAATAAAGGTGTAAGCCGGTTTTGCCACCGGACGATCCACGGCCTTTGCGCCGGAAACTGCTGCCACGGAAGCATCATCGCCGTTGGGGTTGAAATAGGTGGAGATATCGGAGTGCGCTTTCAGAAGGGCGCCCTGTTCCAGATGCAGCTCTACGTTGCTTTTCAGCTCGATAGAACTGGAATAGTAGGTATGACCGCCCTCCAGTACAACGCGGCCGCCGCCTGCTGCGTTGCAGGCATCAATGGCAGACTGGATTGCAGCGGCATCATTGGTTGCGCCATCGCCGACAGCGCCATACTTGGTGACTGAATAAACCATGAAAACTTGCTCCTTTTCACATTATCAGACTGCGCCGAACAGGGTGGGCAGCGCCATGGAGAACCAAGGCACATAAGCTACCAGCATCAGTGCCACAAAGATCGCGGCATAGAACGGCAGGATCGGTTTGATCATGTCCTCCATGTCCATATCTGCCACCGAGCAGCCGCTGAACAGTGCGCTGCCAACGGGCGGGGTGATGTTGCCGATACCCAGGTTCATGACCATCATGATACCGAAGTGGATGGGGTCCATGCCGAAGGACTGGACAACGGGCAGGAAGATCGGGGTGAAGATCAGGACAGCCGGGGTGATGTCCATGAAACAGCCAACCACCAGCAGGACAAGGTTGATGATGAGCAGGATGACGTACTTGTTGCTGGAAACGCTGATCAGTGCGTTGCCGATGGCGCTGGGCAGGCCGGTGAAGCTCATGACAAAGCTCATGACGTTGGAGCCGGCGATCAGGAACATGATGACAGCGGTGGTCTCGCAGGCGTCCAGCAGGATCTTGGGCAGATCTTGATCTTGATGCTGCGGTAAACAACGATGGACAGGAACAGGGTGTAGGCAACAGCCACGGCAGCGGACTCCGTTGCCGTAAAGATGCCGGACATAACGCCGCCGACGATGATGACGATCAGCAGCAGGCTGGGGATGGCGTCCACGAAGTACTTGAAGAAAACGGAAGCCGGAACCTTACCAGCAGTGGGATAGTGGTTCTTCTTTGCGATGACATACGCCACCACCATGCAGGCCAGTGCCACATCAGGCCGGGAATGTAGCCGGACATGATCATGCCCACCACAGAGCAGCCAGCCAGCACCGGATAGATGATCAGGATGCCGGAAGGAGGAATGATCAGACCAGTAGGTGCGGAAGCGATGTTGACGGCAGCAGCAAACTTTTTATCGTAGCCTTCCTTCTCCTCCATGGGGATCAGAACGCCGCCGATGGCAACGGAAGCTGCAACGGAGGAACCAGACAGAGAGCCGAACAGCGTGTTGCCCAGAATGTTGGTGTGCGCCAGACCACCGGGGATGCGGCCGACCAGAATTTTTGCGAAATCGATCAGTTTCTGTGCAATGCCGCCGTGTTCATCAGAACACCGCAGAGGATGTAGAACGGGACAGCCAGCAGCGAGAAGCTGTCAACGCCGCCCACCATGCGCTGGCTGGCAACGAAGGTGCCAGATCCAGAGACAGGGTGGAGGCCATGGTCACGACCGACGAAATGATGATACTGACCGAGACCGGGACGCTCAGCGCCAGCAGCAGCGCAAACGTGCCGATCAGGAGCAGACCGACTTGAAAAGTACCCATTTTAGGTTCGTCCTCCTTTTTTATGCTTCTTTGGCAGACTCTGCCTTGGGGCCCTGCTTCATATCGCGCAGATCCTCACCGATGAAGATGAGCGCGTAGAAGATGAACAGGATGGCACCCACAGGGACGCTGGCGTAGATCAGGGGCATGGGCAGCTGCAGCGCAGCGCTCAGCTGATCCGCAGCGGTGTTGACAAGGCGCGTGCCGCCGCCGATCATGACAACAACGCAGAACAGGATGACCATAGCCTGCACAAAGATATCCAGGATCTTCTGCCCTTGAAGGACAGACGCTTGCTCAGCGCGGTGATTGCCAGATGCTTGCGGCGGCCGTATGCGTAAGCACCGCCCACCATGGTCACCCAGATCAGCAGATAACGCAGCGCTTCTTCGGTCACGGTGCTGGGGTTGTTCAGGATGTAGCGGGTGATGACCTGCCAGCAGACAGCAATGACCATGACACCCATGATAATGGTGCTGAGACCTGAATGATCTTATCGATCAGGCCGCGGAATTTAACGATCAACATGGTATGCTTCCCTCCTCATCAAGCCTGTACATAGGACAGGAAGTCCTCGTAATAACGGGCATTGTCGGCGCTCTTAGCACAGAACTCGTCGCGCAGGGACTGGGTGGCCTCAATGAATGCCGTCTTGTCGATAGTGTAGAACTGGACGCCCATCTCTTTGGCGCCGTCGATGTTCTCCTGCACCAGATCCTCCATACGGCCTCGTGTGCTTCGTTGCCCTGGGTCATGCCGTTTACGATGGCACTCTGCTCGGCCTCGTCCAAGCTTTCCCAAGTCTCGGTGGAGATGATCACGATATCGGGCACCATCTGGTGCTGGGTGTAGGTGTAGCTCTTGCAGACCTCACCGTGGCCGTCCTGCACCAGAACTGTCTCGTTGTTCTCTGCGCCGTCAATAATGCCCTGCTGCAGACCGGTGTAGGTCTCGCCGCTGGACATGGGCGTTGCACTGCCGCCCATGGCACGGATCATGGCAATGGACGTGGGGCTGTCCTGGGTGCGGATCTTCAGACCCTTCAGGTCTGCGGGGCCTTCACAGGGGCCGTCTTTGGTGGTGTAGATGCTGCGGGAGCGGAATCGAACCAGCCGATGGCAAAGAAGCCCTGATCGTAGGTGCTCTTGAAGATCTCCTGCACCGCTTCGCTCTGGTTCATAACGGCAAAATACTGCTCGGTGCTCTCGAACACATACGGCATCGAGAAGATGGCGTATGCGCTGTTGAACTGCTCCATGCTGGAAGCAGAGACCTTTGCAATATCCAGAACGCCGGCCTTGACCAGCTGGATCATTGCTGCGTTGTCGCCCAGCTGACCATTGGGGTAAACGCTGAAGGTCAGGTCGGATTCAGCAGAAGCAACTTCCGTCATCTTCTGCAGTCCAACGTTGACCGGGTGCGCTTCGCTGTGGCTGTGTGCACCAGCAGATGCTTGGAGCTCAGGCCGTCTGAAACCGAGCCGCTGCATCCGGTGAGCGACAGGCTTGCGCCTACGGCAGCAAGACCTGCAGCAGCCAGAAAGCTGCGGCGAGTATACGTCTTGTTCCTATCATGATTGACATCTCCAGTTTTCTTTGTTTGATTGACTGCGTACAAAACCGGTTTTGATCTCCTGTCGGTCAGAGTGAAATTTATCCCTTCCGCAAAGGGCTTCAGGCTGCGCGATCCCTACCATTTCCGCTCTGCCATGTGCAACAGGCTTTCCGTCAATAAAAATAGCGCAAACACGTTGTAATGTACAGGCCTTTTTTGGTAAAAACCTTGCATTTCTTGGTATAATCCAACCTTTTTTGCAAAATTATCGGCATTTATTGGTCAAAACATTGCATATATTGGTACATCGTGTTATGATGAACTAGCCCAAAAGAATTTTTTGACCGGAGGTATTTTTCTGTGAAAGTCATCAAAACCGATAAACATTACATGGCCGAGCCGGATTTTGAGATTGACCATTACAAGGACGCCAGCTATCCCCCGGTCGCTTCTCATTACCATGAATTCTATGAGATTTTTCTCTTTGTCAGCGGAAATGCGGATTATGTTGTCCACGACAAAATGTTCCAGCTCAAACCGGGAGACCTGCTGATCATCCCACCTGCCATTATGCACCATCCCATCTTCCGGGACTTTGAGATCCCCTATGAGCGGTATGTGTTGTGGCTCAGTCCTCCGGCTTTTGATACCATGAAAAAGATCGACCCGGACATCGATTACTTTCTCCGTCCGGGTCATGCAAAAACATTTTTGATTCGGGATAGCGTGGACAGTTCCCGCGCCCGGTTCGGGCAGTTTGAAGCCCTGACCCACGCTTACCGGGAGGAAAGCCTGTGTTACCACAGCGAGGGCATGGCCGATATCCTCCGCATCCTCATTGGCATCAACCGCTCCTTATATAATCGGGAGCACGTTTTTGCCAAGGCGCAGAAACCAAGCGTCCTGAGCAACGCCCTGCATTATATCGATCTGAACCTCAGCGGCGATCTTTCACTGGACACGGTGGCAAAGGCGCTTTTCATTGATAAATACAATTTTTCCCACATGTTCAAGCAGAATATGCAGATCAGCTTTTACCAGTATGTCATCCAGCAGCGGCTGCTGGAAGCCAAACGGCTGCTGATGAAAAAAGAGCCGATCTCTTCCATCCCGGCCAAATGCGGTTTTTCTGATTATAACGCCTTTTACCGCTCCTTCAAAAAGAATTACGGTGTCAATCCGCGCGAATATGTCGCTTACCACATAAAGGCCATCCACGGTGAAGTTGGCGGCTTGTCTCTTGATATCGACCACCAGAGCACAGAATCCTGATAGGTTCCTCTGATTTCCGTCCTTTTTTCCGTCCTTTTTATAGAATTACAGCCTTTTTCTTCTTGGCGGCAGCACATTTGCTCCCAGATCAGCTTCGGATGCAGCCCGGTATAGCTGATGTCATCCCTGTTGAAAAAGCAGCGTCACCGTTCCGGGCAGCCGTATTCTGCGCAGGTAGTCGTCCATACCAGCCTTGGAATACAGCACCACCTATACCGGCGTGGATGGCGCTGTGAGTTTGCGGAAAACCGCCTGATTTAGCAAAATACAGCATAAAACGCAAGGTCGCTTGGCAGCAGGCGGCCTTGCCGTTTTATCTCCACCGACTTAGCGGCATTGATTTGCGTGGCTGCACACCAAAACCAAGTCCAGGTCCAGGAGGACACTACTATGATGAAACTGCTTTCCTGCCGCTACAACATGGATACCGCAATTCAACTTTTTAATGTAGCAGCTACATCGTTGGATTGCGTATCGCCAATATACTATTTATATGTTGCACTGATTTTTATCTCGTTACGGTTTCGCAATAAGACCAAAGTGGCGGGTATCACGATGATCCCCCACCACTTTAGCCAAGTAAATTTTTACTTTTGAATCGTAAAACGGAACGAGGTTCCCTTCTCCACCGCAAAGCAGTCGTCTGCATGGGGCTTTGCGCCCCAGCTATTGTCGCCGCCAACACCGCGCTGGAAGGCAGCGCAACGGACAACCGTCTTGTTGTCGTCCCGGGGCAGCTCGTAGAAGTGGCGGGCGTTTTCCAGCTCATGGGGCGTATAGGGCAGTGCCGAGAAGGTCATGCTGTCCCCTGCAAAGCCGATGCCTATGTTCAATCCGCTGCCGGTGACCGCTGCGCTGTACACGCCGGTACGGCTGCCGCACTCCTGCGGGTAGACGGGGGTGTTCTGGGCAAAGTCCTGCCGGACATTGTAGCTCCAAGCGCCCATTTTGCCGCCTGCGGTGCGGTCGGCGGTGGTTTCCCGGGGGCCAAGACCCAGATAAGAGACCTCCGTCAGCTCCCGGCGCAGCGGGAAGAGCAGACCGAACTCCGGCAGTTCAGTGCGCGCGCCCTGCCATGTCATGGTGATGTCACAGCGGCCTGCGCCGTCGATGGCAAAATCAATGGGCAGCGTCTGCCCATCTGGCAGGGTGTAGTTTGCGCGGACGATGACGAACTCATCCTTTGCTTCGGCAGTCAGATTATCGCACCGGGCGTAGAGACCGGCGGTTTTCCAGAAGGCAAATGTAAAAGGTTCTGCGCAGCCCTCGTCGTTGTTGGTGGGCGCACGCCAAAAGTTGGGGCGCACGGTATCGTCCAACAGCTGCACACCGTTGTAGCGGATGGACACAAGGCCCTTGCCGCGGCCAAAGATGTACTCGAAGCCCTTGCCCTTCACGCCGATGTTGCAGTCCATCTCCACCAGCTGCGGGGCGGGCAGGGTCAGCCGGGCGGCGGCGTAGTTGTGCCATACCTGCCCAAAGGCAGCTTCATAGCCCGCCGGGATGCCGGGCTTTGCAGCCCGCTGGATAGCGGTAACGGTCATGCAGGCAAGCCCTGTCTCCGGCAAGGCAAAGGGGAACAGCAGATGCACCGTTTCGCCGGGTGCACAGTTCTGCCCGCAGCACCGCCCGGCGCTCCGGCTTGCCGTTTGACCGAGGACGCAAACACAAGGTCGTAGCGTTCAGGTCGGTAAAGAGATTCCGGTTTTCAATCACGGCTTCGGTGTCGGTCAGGGTGATCTTCAGCGGTGCGTAGGCCGCCTTGACTGCGTCCATTTTGGGGGTGTTACGGCGGTCGGGCAGTACAAGGCCGTCCACGCAGAATTCCCGGTCGGTGGGGCGGTCGCCGAAGTCGCCGCCGTAGGCAAAGCAGGGCTTGCCGTCCGGGTCAGTGACCGCGATGCCGTGGTCCATGTACTCCCAGATGAACCCGCCCTGATACAGCGGTTCTTCGTAGGCATACTCGGTGTAGTCGGTGATGCCGCCGCAGCTGTTGCCCATGGCGTGGCTGTACTCGCACATGATAAAGGCTTTTCCGGGTGCTCTGCCAGAAACTTTTTGATGTCTGCCACCGGGGTATACATCTGGCTTTCCATATCGGAGGTGGCGGGGTATTCCCGGTTCCAGAAAATGCCCTCATAGTGCACAAGGCGGCTGGGTCGGTGCGGCGGAAATATTCGCTCATCTCCCACAGGGTCTTGCCGCCGTAGCTCTCGTTGCCGCAAGACCAAATCAGGATGGCAGGATGATTT
>ENA-OQCX01000638-OQCX01000638.1-human-gut-metagenome-genome-assembly--contig:-NODE-638-length-17996-cov-2.366948_pt1 | contig 17996 bp, 20 predicted proteins | sample MGYA00242762_ERZ504587 | MGnify/ENA primary metagenome ERZ504587 (study PRJEB26092, sample SAMD00036337) | human gut metagenome | host: Homo sapiens | study: EMG produced TPA metagenomics assembly of... | reverse complement strand
GTTCATCCGATAGCTCTGACAAGAAATGGGAGGATTTGAAAGATGTGGAGACATTAGATGCCTGTAAGGATTTGATGGATGTCAGATATCTTTTGCATAAGTGCCAGGCTTCCGGTATGGTTGATGTGGAGGCTGAATTAGCTCGTTTGAAAGGTAGACAGAATAAGAAAAAATATCTTAAGATGTTTTGGATATGGAGCAGTTCGGTAGCAGCTATCCTGGTAGGAGCTTTTGTTTCATTTAATTATTTATTTAATATACCGGTTGCCCCGCCTAAATCTGTCACGGTATTTGCTGCGGATCCGAATGAACAGCGTATTGTTTTGGAATTAAATGACGGCAAGCAATTCTTTTTGGATGATGAGCCTAAAAAAGAAAACAAACAAGTAGAAAAACGGCGGACTCTTGATTATACTAATCTAGCGAGGAATTCCGTTCCGGTAGTGAAAAAGATGTTACAGACTCATTCTATTGTAATCCCCAGAGGCGAGACATTCAAATTGATTCTTTGTGATGGTACGGAGGTGTGGCTGAATGCCAATAGTAAATTGGTTTATCCTACAGCTTTTATAGAAAGGGAGCGTACGGTTTTTCTTGAAGGAGAAGCGTATTTTAAAGTTACAAAAGATACAAAACCTTTTATTGTAAAGACGGATTATTTGCAAACTAAGGTTCTCGGAACGGAGTTTAATGTGAAAAGTTATACAGCCGAAGACAGCCATGTAACGCTGATTAGCGGTAAGGTACAGGTTCGCAGCCATGAAAATGCACGTTTTGTGGATTTGGAACCAGGTAAAGATGCCATACTCCTTTCCAATGGGCAGTTTGAGGTGAAGGAAGTAAACAGTGAGGCCTATACTTATTGGAAAGATGGATATTTTTATTTTGATGAGTTGACTTTGGCGGATATTATGAAGTCTATTGGACGTTGGTATAATGTGAACGTTATATTTAGAAATAAAGAAGCATGACATATCGCATACATTTTATGTCCAATCGTCAGGGTGGTATTGAAGAAACAATTCGTTTGATGAACCGTTTAAAAAAAGTAACGTTAACACTTTGTGAGAATACGGTCTATGTTGACTAGATGGAGGCATGTTTTGTGTAATTTCTTCCATATTGTAGATGCTTTTTAGAGAAAAAGTTTCATGAATTGAAAAAAATAAGGTAAAAAGGTATCTTGTTATTCAAGTCATACGTATTATTAATAAATGAGCTTCGCTAATATTATTAAAAATAAACGTATGAGAAGAAAGAGGTACTTATTATTTCCGCTTTTCTTTTTTCTATTTTGTCTTCCGTTCTGTGCGGAAGCTCAGGTAGGTGAGAAGAAACTTACAGTAGAGTTTAAGAATGAAGAGTTGTCTTCTGTATTTAAACAGTTGAGCAAAATTTCAGGTTATAAAATCCTTTTTACGTATGATGATGTGAAGTCATATACGTATAGCGGTGCCATCAAGATAAGAATATCCGGGAAATTTTGGATATTGTGCTTTCTGGTAAGAAACTTGAGTATACTATCGATAAGGAGTTTATTACCATTACAACAAAAGGTCCTTCCAAACAGGCTAAAGTGTATACGGTAAACGGCGTTGTGCTGTCTGCCGATGACGGTGAGCCGCTTATTGGAGCTACCGTTATGGTGAAAGGTACTTCTACGGGTGTGCTGACAGACATAGACGGTAAGTTTACATTGCCTAATGTTTCCAGTCGTTCCAAGTTGGAGTTTTCTTATGTCGGTATGCTTCCTCAGTCGCTTTCTCCTTCGCCGACTATGAAAGTGACTCTCCAATCGGATGTACAGACGCTGTCCGAAGTTGTTGTGACGGGTATGCAGCGTATGGATAAACGTATGTTTACCGGTGCTACCGACCAGTTGAAAGCAGAAAACATCAAAATGGATGGTATGGCAGATATCAGTCGCGGTCTGGAAGGACGTTCGGCAGGTGTATCTGTGCAAAATGTATCCGGTACTTTCGGTACGGCGCCTAAGATTCGTGTGCGTGGTGCAACTTCCATTTACGGAAGTTCCAAGCCGCTGTGGGTGGTAGATGGTGTTATCATGGAAGATGTAGCTGAGATAGGTGCTGACGATCTGTCCTCAGGTGATGCTGAGACTCTGATCAGTTCAGCTATTGCCGGTTTGAATGCCGATGATATTGAGAGTTTTCAAATTCTAAAAGATGGTTCGGCTACCTCCATTTATGGTGCACGTGCTATGGCAGGGGTGATTGTGGTAACTACCAAAAAAGGTAAATCAGGTACGAACAAAATCAGTTATACAGGTGAGTTTACCATGCGCATGAAACCCAGTTATAGCAATTTCAACATCATGAACTCTCAAGAGCAAATGGATGTATACAAGAATATGGAGCAAAACGGTTCCCTGAGTTTTGTTGATTCTTATCGTGCTTCGCAGAGTGGTGTCTATGGTAAAATGTATCATCTCATTAATCAATATTCGGCAACAGGCGGTGTATTTGGTTTAGCCAATACGCCTGAAGCACGGGGGGCTTATCTGAAGCAGGCCGAGTTCCGTAATACCGACTGGTTCGACCTGTTGTTCAGCAATAGTATCTCACAAATCATGCTGTGAGTATGGCTACCGGTACAGACAAGGCTTCTTATTATACTTCCATCAGTGTGATGAACGACCCGGGATGGACTAAGAGGAGCAAAGTGCAACGTTATACGGCTAACATTAATTCTACGTATAATATCTTCAAAAACCTTACACTTAACCTTATCGGGAATGCATCTTTTCGCAAGCAGCAGGCTCCCGGTACTCTTGGTTCGCAAGCTGATCCCGTAAGTGGTGAGGTGAAACGTGACTTCGACATCAATCCTTACTCATTTGCGCTGAATACTTCGCGCACATTGGATCCCAATGAATACTACGTACGTAACTATGCACCGTTTAATATTTTCCACGAGCTGGATAACAACTACATGGATTTAAAAGTTACTGATATGCGATTCCAGGGTGAAATGAAATGGAAGCTATTCAAAAGGTAGAATTGAGCATATTGGGGGCTTACAAGTACTCATCTACTACCCAAAACCATTATGTGAAGATTATTCTAATCAGGCATGGGCTTATAGGGCTATGGATGACGCTACCATGCAGCAAGCCAATCCGTGGCTCTATACCGATCCTGACAAAATCAATACTCTACCGGAATCGGTACTGCCCGTAGGCGGTTTCTATCGCGATACGAAATATACTATGTCGAGCTATGACTTGCGTAGTACCGTCAGTTACAATGATGTATTCAACGAAAATCATATCGTAAACTTTTTCGGTGGTATGGAGCTAAATGCCACAGACCGCAGCAAAGTGTGGTTTAACGGTGCAGGTATGCAGTATGGCATGGGTATGCTTTCCAGTTACGACTATTTGTTCTTCAAGCAAGGCAACGAGGAAAATACACCTTATAATACTGTTGACGAAACCAAAGCACGCCAAGTGGCTTTTTTCGCTACCGGCACTTATTCATGGAAGGGACGCTATACCGTGAACGGTACAGTGCGTTACGAAGGTTCCAATAAACTAGGTAAAAGCCGTTCGGCTCGCTGGTTGCCTACATGGAATATTTCCGGTGCTTGGAATGCGCACGAAGAAACTTGGTTCAGCAAACTGAATTCCATATTATCTAACTTGACGCTGAAAGCAAGTTACTCGCTGACTGCCGACCGTGGTCCTGCCTTTGTGAGTAACTCGCTGGCAATGGTGAGCAGTTATAATCCTTGGCGTCCCAATGCCGATGTCATGGAGTCGGGACTGGGCATCCTACAAGGCAAAAATTCTGAACTGACTTACGAAAAGAAACATGAACTAAATCTGGGTATCGATTTAGGTTTTCTGGATAACCGTATCAACTTCAGCATGGATTGGTACAAACGCAAGAACTATGACCTGATAGGATGGTTGAGTACTACCGGTCTGGATGGAGAAATTGGCAAGTATGCCAATGTGGCAAGCATGCGTTCGCACGGTATAGAGCTGACTCTTTCTACCGTAACATTGCCAAGAAGGACTTCAAGTGGAATACTGACTTCATTTTCTCTAAAACCAAGAACAAGGTAACCAATTGGAGGCATTCTCATCGGTAATGGACATGGTGAGCGGATATGGATTTGCCATGCAAGGCTATCCGGTAAGAAGTTTGTTTTCGCTCGACTTCCGTGGACTGAATGAAGAAGGTCTGCCTACTTTCATTAATGAAAATGGCGAATTGACCACAAGCAACATCAACTTCCAGGAGCGCAACAACAAATCACACCTGATTTATGAAGGTACTACAGATCCTACCATTACAGGTAGTTTGGGAAATGTATTCAGCTATAAGGGTCTGAAACTAAATGTGTTTATCACTTATTCTTTTGGCAATGTCATCCGTTTGGATCCGGTATTTAGCAACCAATATACCGACCTTGATGCTATGCCGAAAGAATTCAAGAACCGTTGGATGAGGCCGGGCGACGAGCATCGTACCAATATTCCGGTGATAGCAGATAAGTATATGAATGTGAACGACAGTTATCTGAGCCGTGCCTACAATGCTTATAATTACTCCAGCGATCGCATCGCAAAGGGTGACTTTATCCGTTTGAAAGAGGTTTCGCTTTCATACGACCTGCCCAAGAAGTGGATTGAACCGTTAAAAAATTTCCAATTTAGGATTGAAACTGCAGGCAACTAATTTTGTTCTTGCTTTATGCAGATGACAAATTAAACGGCAGGATCCCGAATTCTTTAACACAGGTGGTGTGGCCGTTCCCATGGCTAAACAGTTCACTTTTACCATTCGCTTAGGCATTTAATTTTTTTAAATAATGAATCACATGAAAAATAAATCATTCATAACCTTGCTATCCGTTTCATTGCTGGCATTCTCTTCTTGCAGTGATTTTTTGGATACACTGCCCGATAGCCGCACGGAAATCAACAGTACCGACAAAATATCTCCACTGTTGGTTTCGGCATACCCAACTACTCTTCCGCTGTTGATTGGCGAGTTGTCATCGGATAACGTGATGGATAACGGTGGACAATTTGATACGGACGAACTCATCGAAAAACTTTATTTGTGGGATTCTCCCAGCATTAGTAGTTACGATAGTCCCTATGCCTTTGGGAAGGATGTTATGCCGCTATTGCTTCGGCTAATATGGCATTGGAAGGTATCGAAAACTTAGGTTCGCCTGCCAGCCTCAATCCGCAACGGGGCGAAGCTTTGGTGTGCCGCGCTATTCCCATTTCCTATTAGCTAATGTATTCTGTATGCCTTATAATCCGAATACGGCAGAAAGTCATTTGGGAATACCTTACCGTACTCGGACCGGTGACAGCGTCTATCCGGAAAATACTGAACGAGGCAGCTTGAAGAATACGTATGAACAGATTGCTGCTGACTTGGAAGCTGGACTTCCGCTCATTAAAGATGCTGCTTATGAGGTTCCCAAGTATCACTTCAACCGTAAAGCAGCCAACGCTTTTGCTGCACGGTTTTATCTCTATTACCAGAAATGGGATAAGGTGATAGAATGTGCCAACATTGCTATCGGCAGCAATCCGGTCACAGCACTGCGTAATTGGGAGGCTGATTTCGGCGGAGTAAGTTTGGTGGACGACATCAGTAACCAATACGTGTCTGAAAAGAAACCGGCCAATCTGCTTTTAGCTGCTTTAGGGTCGCAAGCACCTATCATTACAGGTCCTTATAATACTTTGAAACGCTACGGACACGGAACCCCAATCTATACTAACGAGACTATTGACGCAGACGGTCCCTGGCATTGGAGGGGTGGACTGGTTATGAGTACTTTCATCCTCAGTGTAGTACAGAAAAATCCTTTCCCGAAACTGAAATTGTACTTTGAATACGTAGACAAGGCCAATGGCCTGTACTACCCGCACACGGTAGCAGTACCGTTTTCGGTAGATGAAACCCTACTATGCCGTGCAGAGGCTTATGTGTTGAGTGATAACCCTGACTATAGTAAGGCTTTGGAAGACATAAACCTTTGGATAGAAAGTCATAGTGCGCTGAGTAAGGACGAAGGACACGACCTGACAGAGCAAGAGGTTAATAATTTCTACAATAGCCTGCCTTATCAGCCCACCATTGTTACCAAAGACAAGGAACGCAGTGTGAAAAAGCGTCTTAACCCTGAAGGATTTACCGTAGAGCCCGGTACGGAAGAGAATCTTATCCAACTCATTTTGCAACTGCGCCGTTTGGAAACCATGCAGGAAGGACTTCGCTGGTTTGACCTGAAACGCTATGGCATAGAGTTTTCGCACAACCGTGCCGGCAACAGTCCGATTGTGTTGGGAAAAGAAGACCCGCGACGCGCCATCCAACTTCCACAAGATGTCATCACTGCCGGCATGGAACCAAATCCTAGATACTAAGTATATAATCTACTGAATACGATAACATATGAAAAAATATATAACCTATTTTCTGATGGCGGCAGCTTATCGGCGGTGCCACTGCTTGCAACGAAGATGACCTGACAAAGGAGAGCAGCTTCGACAACATGACTCCATACCGTACGGCATTTGATGAATGGTTGCTCGATAACTATGTCACCCCTTATAATATCGATTTTAAATATAAATTCGAATACAAGGAATCGGATACCGACTATAACTTGGCACCGGCCGAATTGTCCAAATCAGTAGCCATGGCCAAATTGGTAAAATACTTGTGGATTGATGCCTATGTAGAAGTTCAGGGAAACAACCGCGATTTTATATGTACATATGGTCCTAAGATGATTCATTTGATAGGTTCTCCGGCTTATGATAACGGAAAGATTACCTTGGGTACGGCAGAAGGCGGTTTGAAAGTAACTCTGTATAATATCAACGCTCTGAACCCGAACAGCGTGGATGTAGAGATGATGAACCGCTGGTATTTCAGTACCATGCACCATGAATTTTCACACATCTTGCATCAGACCATCGAATTTCCGCAGGACTTCTATGCTGTGTCCAGTGGAAAATATATTGGTAACGGATGGGTGAATGTCAGTGATGAAGCGGCTTTGGGCATGGGATTCATTACGGCCTACGGTGGTTCGGAAGTACATGAGGACTTTGCCGAGCTGGTAGCGAACTATGTGACCCATGATGCTGCCTGGTGGCAACAACAGTTGAAAATAGCCGATGAGGGAGCCACATTCATTAACCAAAAGATGGAAATTGTGAGAAACTACATGAATGAAGTGTGGAATATTGACTTGGACAAATTGCGCGATATTGTACAGCGCCGTTCCGAACAAGTGAAATATATTGATTTGACAGAATTAAACTAAAAGAACATATATATGAAAAAGATATATAATCTATGGATATTGGCTTTAATATTGATTGGAGCAGGAGCATGTACCTCTGAAGTGGACGATGTTTTCGACCAATCGGCCGCCAACCGCATCAACCAGTCCATCGCCGAGTATCAGGAAGTACTGCGTTCTGCCGGTAACGGATGGGTGCTGAATTACTATCCTGCCGCTACTAAGGCTTATGGGGGATACACTATGCTGATACGCTTTCATAAAGAGGGCACTGCCGATGTGTCATGCGATCTCTTCCAGCCCGATAAGGTGAGTACAGGTGCTTATGATATGGTGAATAGTGCCGGACCCATGCTGACGTTTAGTACGTACAATGAAATATTCCATTTTTTCTCAGAGCCTTCCAATGCATTGGGTATAGGCGAAGATGGTATGGGTATGGAGGGAGATAGTGACTTTCTTATCTTGTCCTGTACCTCTGACGAAGTGGTGTTGAAGGGTAAGAAGACCGGTAACAAATGATAATGCATCCGCTGCCGGAGAATGTAGCTTGGGAAGATTACTTGCAAAGCGTTAAACAGATTACCAATGAGGCTTATCCGGCCGCTTATGAGGTGGTGATAGACGGAGTGATACAATACACAGTGACACAGCGTTATCGCAAATTTATCTTGGAAAATGCCGATGGCAGCCAGGTAAATCTGCCTTTTCACTATACACCGGAAGGTATCAGTTTCGATGAACCGTTGTCGCTAGCTACCTTGGATGTGAAAGAGTTGCGCTGGGAACAGGGTAGCATGAGCTTCACAGACGATAAAGTAACTATACGTGCCAGAGAATTGCCCAAAACTTACTCCCGCTATGAGAAATACATCGGTGAATACTTTTTGTGTATTACCAAGGAAATACCATGCTACCTGTAACGCTGGAAGAAGAATTGTTCAATGAAGTTATCTTATGAAAGGATTGCCGTTTGATATGCGCATACGCTACAATGCAGTGGCCGGCAGTATCAGTCTGGAATACCAAATGTTGCCCGATGGTATTGTCTTAGTACCATGGACTTTGCAGGGAGGAGGATATCTGAGCCAGACACAGGGTGTTGGTATGGAAGGTTACATGGAGGAAAAAGCAGCGCCCAACCCTGGAGACAGCCATTTGGAAGATGTAACCCAAACCGTCATCTTGCAGGATAACGGTATGTGGGGCAAGTTTTTGTGCGACTCTTTTGTGGCAATAGACAATAACACAGGTAAGGATGTCCTGCAATTGGCTTATGTGACAGGATTCTTTCGTACATTTACACAGCAAGCGGCTTCCAAATAACAAACATTAAAAAAAGAAGTGAATATGAAAAAGAATATCATCTATCTACTCATCGCAGGATGCTCTTTGTTCTTAGGTGCCTGCAACGATGACGATACCCAATATCTGCCACCGGTAGAACTGCAAATAACGTCTTCTACGGTTGATTTCAAATCTGTTGGTGGTGATGGAACCATTGAGGTGGACAACGCTGATCCTACTCTGACGGCTACTTCCAATGAAGAATGGTGTACCATCAAGGCGTGCAGTAATGGAGTGGTAAGCTTCTACATAGCTCCCAACGACGAAATGGAAACCCGTACAGCCACCATCTCACTGGTCATGGGCGAATCGTCTGCCAAGATAGGCATCACACAGATGGGTATCATTACAAACTATAAAACTGACGATTTTTTCTCTTTTGCCGAAAACAAGGCTTTCAAACAGTTTATCCGTTTTGAAAGTGAAATGCCGATAACGGTGAGCATCAGTGAAGAAGCCCAAACCTGGTTGAGTTACGAAGAAGCAGAGAATGGTATTACATCTTGGCTGATGAGAACACAGAAAGTCTGGAAAGATTGGGTAAAGTGACACTGGAATCCGGTAGTTTGGCTAAAGAGTATAGCTTTATGCAGTATTCCAGGAATTCTTACAACCGTTCTTGGATAGCTGGTTTTAAGAATAGGGACGGATTTGCCACACAAGATGAAGTAAGTGTCATAGCCGAGAGTAATGAGGTAACTGTTTCATTCAAGAATGCAGAACTTACTTTCAAAGGAATCCTTAAAGACGGTGTGCTCAACGTGCCTTGCGGACAATTCCTGAAGACAGCTAATGGCTTTAAACTCTACTTGGGCGTAATCTTTGAAAACGATCAATGGGGATTGAATCCGGATATAGCTTTACGTTAGCCCCCAGCGCACTGGAAAACGGGGATTGGGGCTTGACTCCGCAAATGGACCAGAAAATCGGACTAAAAATCAAGAGTATAGCTATAGCTGCTATGGATGAGAATGACGAATTGGCGGGAGCCATGGATTTGCTGCAAGAATTGATGCTGAAACCAACGGGGAAGCGCAAGAGATAGTCAAGACGTATAACGTTGCATTTACCTCGGCTGAGGGTTCCGATTATGGAGATAATGATGGCATCACGTTCAGTGACGGGAACTACACACTTGCACTTGACATTTATGGTGAAGATTATAAATATACCAAAAGCGGTACTTATGTGGTAGGGGCGGAAGATGGATACTACATTGATACGAATATCAATTACACATACTTATGAAAGGAGAAGAAAAGATAGGTATCCAATCTGGTGCAATGAAATTGAATGCTAATACGGAAACCCAAAAGTATGAAATCAGCATGGAATTCATACTGGAGGATGGCAGCAAAGTAAATGCTACGTATGAGGGGGAAATATCAGGAAAAGGATTTGCCATTTTCGATGAGTTGCAAATTCAGGTTAATAGTATAGAAGAGCTGATACGCACACTTCCTACTAACGGCGCAGTAGATGGACAATGCTATCTCAAGGTTGCATTCAATAATTGGGATATAGAAATGCGCTTGATTTGCGTGCAGCTGCGGGGGAGAAGGTTCTTCCCGCCGGAACTTATAACGTCGGTAACGATGGCGCTGTCGGAACGTTGGACAGCAAATTCAGTAATATCTCAGTCTATTCGTATGGTTTCACTTCCCGTAAATTTAAATCAGGTAAGGTGGAAGTCACCAAATCCGGTGAAGTATATACCTTTAAGATAGACCTTACTGATACGGAAGGACAGCGTTATGTATGTACTTTCACTTCTAAGGTTACCGATATGGATAATCCCCAATAAATCACATTAAAAAGACGTTTGTTATGAATAAACTAACATATTATATTTTATCAGCCATTCTATCGGTATTGTTTTTCTCATCATGTTCCGATGATGAAAAGGCAGTTCCGGCGGCTGCTACCCTGAACGCCATCAAAGCTACCAGTCATTCATTGGAGTTCTCACTCACACCCCAACCATGCAGACCAATGTGCTTGGATGTGCTATAAAAAAGGCGAGACGGCTCCTACAGCGGAGGATATTCTTAACGAAGGCATACCGGCCGATAACTCCGAGACAAGTATCCAACGGGCTATTGCCTTAGAGGCGGAAACTTGTTACATCATTCAGGCAGCTGTTGTGAGTCAAGGACGCTATTTACTTTCCGAGGCTCTTGAAATGAAGACACAACCGGTTTATGAAAATGATGTACCTGTAGTGAAACTGAAATTATTGGAAAAGGCAAGTTACCGTACCGACAATGAGCCTGGAAACGGTAACTATGTTATTCGCCTGGCCTCTGGGGAAATAGGAAAAGACGACTTACCGACCAATATTGGAGACTATCTGGTTCGCCTGGATCTTTATAATGTAGCCGATAGCGACCCTTGGAACGCTACTCTGCCGGCGGGAGAATATCATGCCGGAGAAGAGACGGCACAAATAGGTTGTTGGGATGTGGAAACAACCAATGTATTTACCCGTATTTCATCCGATCCTGCCAATGGAGTGGTTTACAGCTACGTCACAGGAGGAACCGTACTTGTTCAGCGTAAAGGTGACACCTATACCATTGATATGGATATCGTCATGGAAGACGGAGAGCCTTTCCGAGGACACTTCAAAGGTGATATTATCTTTGAAAAATATGAGCCGGAAACACCACAGGGCACTTACCAGCTTTTACGAAAGATCAAGAGGTGTCTTTCACTTTAGCCAAAGGAAGATATTACGGCAACTGGTTCTGTCCGCATGCCGATGATATGCTGTTGCAATTCTATCATGGAAACTTCAATGAAAACGAGGTACTGACCAATGGCTATTATTTGCAATTGTCAAGCTGTTATATGCATAAACTGTTAGATTACAATATGGAAAATCCTCCGCTGGAAGAAGGTACTTACCAAGTGTCTATCTTTGGAGGAAGTGCACAGGGATATATGCAAATCCCCATGACTATCAACAAAGGCCAAATTTCCGACATAAACGGGCAATATTATCCTACGGGCTCTTATTTGGAGAAAGTCGATTCCAGAACAGGCAAGAGATATATTGCCTTCCTGAACAGTGGAACCATGACCGTGACACGAAGCGGTGAAAATTATGATATTGCATTCAATTTCCAAAGTGCAGACGGTCTGAACATAACATGCAATTTCAGCGGGGCATTGCCTATGGGTAATTTTAACGACAATGACAATAAGAAGCCTGCCAGCCCGATGAGCACCTTGAAGGACAATGTCACATTGGCTCTGCCCGAAGAACTGACAGAGATAGAAGCTTATTATTTGGGAGAATACCTCTATCCCGGATTGAGTTCTTGGCAAATAAATTTCTATAAAGATAAAGACGAAGAAGGGAAGGAGATAAAGTCAGAGATGATTACCATCGAATTCTTTACTGATGCGAATAAAGGAGCCACACTTCAGGAAGGGGTCTACACCATAGAACATAAGTTTGAACCTATGTATGCGCTTCCCGGATACATGATGTTCAACAAAGCAGATATCTTGTATACCTGGTATGGAGATAAGCGCAGTGATGATGAGACTGGATCTACAGATATATTGGCTCCTATCAAGAGTGGTACCATGACTGTAAGTAAAGAAAACGACGGTTATAAATTCGTATTCGACTTCCAGGATGATGCGGGATACAAAATAACAGGAGAATGGAAAGGTACGGTGAACGTGGTGGATAATTTTAATCCTTAAACTTCCCGCAACAGACAATTTAACGATAATTCATTAAAATATAAAGATTATGAACATGAAACGAACCTTATACCAATGGGGTGCAGGTATTTTCTTCTGCTTGTCTGCTCTCACTGCCTGTTCGGATGATGACACTCCGATGGAAGAAAACATATTGCCTCCAACACCTACCGTGACACTCACGGCCGGCGAAACCGGTTACACCACTGTAAACATTACATTGGAATCGACCAATGCCTTGCGCTGTGCTTATTTAGTAATGGAAGAAAACGAAATCATGCCCGATGCACAGGAAGTGCTGGACAAAGGTATTGTGACCACTGCCAACAAGCCGATGGATATCTTGATAGAAGAACTGGATGCCAACACGCAATATGTGGTATTGGCTGCTGCCAAAGGAGAGGAAGAAAACGTGCTTGCTAGTGTAAAGATTGCAACAAAGGCTTTCTCTGTGCCCGACAAGAAGCATACACTTATTTTCTATTACATGGGTGACAATACCGGATTGGAAACGGAAATGGAGGCCAACCTGCGCGTTATTCAGGGGGCTGCCGGGCACCTGATACGTCTGTCCGACAAAAATCAGGTAGCCGTATTCTACGATAATGGCAAACGGTCTACATTGACCAAACTGGTCATCAATGAGGAGAATAACCGGACATCGCATCAGATTATCGAAGAATATACTCAGTCTGATCTTTCTACAGACCCCGTATTCATGAAGAATGTTTTGCAAAAGGTGATGGAGGAAATGCCTGCTGACAGCTACGGATTAGTACTCTCCAGCCATGGTAGCGGCTGGATACCCAGTTCTATTTTCGACAAGCATGTCATGGCACCCAGCACCCGGTTTATCGGACAGGACGGTACTCAATACATGGAAATTCCTGCTTTAGCACAGGCGCTTGAAGGACTGAAATTCGAGTACTTGTTATTCGATGCCTGCTTCATGTCGTCTATAGAAGCGCTTTATGATCTGCGAAATGTAACCGATTATTTAATGGCTTCACCGACAGAGGTGCTGGCCGATGGATTTCCATATAAGGAAATCGTATCGCAGCTCTTCCAAAAAGATTTGAAAGGCGCTTGCGAATCATTTATGAATAAATACCGACAAACGTCGGGTACTGTCGCACTGGTACAAAGCAATAAATTGGAAGCTTTGGCCGCTGCTGTGAAAACGTGGTAACTGCAGTAGGAACAAGCAAGTGGATTTGACTGCCATTCAAGGTTATGAAGGGCTTAATCCACACCTGTTTTATGACTTGGAGCAGTATATTGAAGCACTGACCAATGACACTGATGCCTTTAAAGCGGCATTGAAAGAAGCTGTGATTTTACAGACCACACTCCACAATTCTACAGTGCTTATAGTCAGCAACCCATCGGGCTGTCTCGCAGTTGCGGACTCAGTTGCTTTATTGACAGCAACTTGTTTCCTGATACTCAAAAAGCTTGGCTGGACACTGAATGGGCGAAAGCGATAGGTGCACGATAATCTTGCTGTCAGGGAATTATCCGAATAAATGAAAGTGTGAATAAACTCTTTTTATAGGAATATTTTTTATATCATCTGTAAATTTGTGAAAACAAGCATTTGGTAATTTAATTCTCTCTAACAAGTATAAAGGCCGCTACCGACAGCTATTGGGTAGCGGTCTTTTTTATGTCGTTTTCCACACCGTTTAATTCTTGTTGCTGCTTCCTGCACAAAGTTTGAAAAACGAAAAACATCTGTCACACTGTTATGCTCCACAAGGAAAGAGTGGCCCGATAGCTTTTCCTTTTGTGTAAAATGAAGGCTTTGAATTGATTCTCAGTGTATTTGGGCGCTTTCCGGTAAATAGAAAAAGTTTCATGCGGAAAAACGAATAGTTTATCCTAAGTAAACTGTTGGTTTCACCGCATTAAACTATCAGTTACTTAGGGTAAATTTAGGGTATTCCTAAGGGAAACAGAAAGTTCCAACCAATGAAAATCTGGTTGCTTATCTTTTTATCATAGTTGGCATGTAATGGAAAAAACGTATCGTCACTCTTAGGTTGTAAAAAAACAGTGCTTCTTTAGGAAATATGAAGAATAACCATTACTTTTGTTACAAATAGATAGTCTTGAAATTAAATTAATACGAGCGAGATATGAAAGAACTGGATTGGGCTAATCTGCCGTTCGGCTATATGAAGACAGATTACAATGTGAGAATTTACTATCGTAACGAACAGTGGGGCGCATTGGAAGTATGCAGTGAGGAAACCATTCCTATGCACATGGCAGCCACTTGTCTGCACTATGGTCAGGAAGCGTTCGAAGGTTTGAAGGCTTTCCGTGGCAAAGACGGCAAAGTACGTATTTTCCGTTTGGAAGAGAATGCGGCGCGTTTGCAGTCTACCTGCGTGGCATCCTGATGCCTGAGTTGCCGACGGAACGCTTTAAAGAGGCTATTCTTAAGGTTGTGAAGCTGAATGAGCGTTTCATTCCGCCTTACGAATCGGGAGCTTCCCTGTATATCCGTCCGTTGTTGGTGGGTACGGGAGCACAGGTGGGCGTACATCCGGCAAAGGAATACCTGTTTGTCGTGTTTGTAACGCCGGTAGGCCCTTACTTCAAAGGCGGGTTCTCCACCAATCCGTACGTTATTATCCGCGAATACGACCGTGCCGCACCTTTGGGCACAGGTGTCTACAAGGTGGGCGGCAATTATGCGGCCAGCTTGCGCGCCAATAAGAAAGCGCACGATTTGGCTATGCCTGCGAGTTCTATCTGGATGCCAAGGAGAAGAAATACATTGACGAGTGCGGTGCTGCCAACTTCTTCGGAATCAAGGACAACACGTATATCACTCCGAAATCCACTTCCATTCTTCCGTCCATTACCAACAAGAGCCTGATGCAACTGGCCGAGGATATGGGCATGAAAGTGGAACGCCGTCCGGTTCCGGAAGAAGAGCTGCTTACTTTCGAGGAAGCGGGCGCCTGCGGCACGGCTGCCGTTATCAGTCCGATAGAGCGCATCGACGATGTGGAGAACGGTAAGTCGTACGTGATTGCCAAAGACGGAAAACCGGGACCTGTCTGCACGAAGCTGTACAATAAATTGCGTGCTATCCAATACGGTGACGAACCTGATACGCACGGTTGGGTAACTGTCGTGGAATAACGCATGAGCATAAAGATTACAACCCTTGTGGAAAATTCGGTTTACGGCAAGGGACTACAGGGAGAGCACGGGCTTTCCCTGCTTGTTGATACGGGTGAGCATCGCCTGCTGTTCGATACCGGAGCTTCCGACCTTTTCATACGCAATGCCCGGATACTTGGGATTGACTTGAAGGAGGTGGATTTCCTGGTACTGTCGCACGGACATCGCGACCACACCGGCGGACTGCATCACTTTCTTGCCGTGAACGACAAGGCACAGGTTGTCTGCAAGAGAGAACTCTTCCAGCCGAAGTTCAAGGATGAACGGGAAAACGGAGTGATGCAGCCCGATGCTTTGGACAGCACCCGTTTCCGTTTTGTGGATGAGGTTACTGAATTGTGCCGCAGCGTGTTTGTCTTTCCGCAGTTGCCCGTTACGGATGAGGAAGATACGCATTTTGAACACTTCTTCACGTGGGCGGAAGGGCGGAAACAGGCCGATACCTTTACGGACGAACTGGCGCTGGTGTTGAAACAGGGCGCTGAAGTGTCCGTGCTGAGTGCCTGTTCGCACCGGGGCATTACGAATATCATCCGTGCGGTGCAGGAATATTTTCCGCAGACCTCGCTGAAACTGGTGTTGGGCGGTTTCCATATCCGTAATACCGAGAAAGAGAAATTTGATGTGATAGCCCGTTTCCTTGAAAGCCATTTGCCGCAGCGGCTGGGCGTTTGTCATTGTACGGGCATTGATAAATATGCATTGTTTCACCAATGCTTTGCCGACCGTACTTTTTATAATTATACCGGTCGGGTAGAAACACTTTAATACATACGAATGGGAAAGAATAAGTTAGAGAAGTTTGCCGATATGGCGAGTTATCCGCACGTGTTTGAATATCCGTACTCGGCGGTGGACAACGTTCCGTTTGAGATGAAGGGCAACTGGCATCAACAGTTTTTCAAGAACGATAATCCGATTGTGCTGGAGCTGGGCTGCGGCCGTGGAGAGTACACGGTGGGACTGGGACGCATGTTTCCCGACAAGAATTTCATCGGCGTAGATATCAAAGGGGCGCGCATGTGGACGGGAGCTACCGAGTCCTTGCAGTCGGGCATGAAGAATGTCGCCTTCCTGCGTACCAACATCGAAATCATAGACCGCTTCTTTGCTCCGGGCGAAGTGAGCGAGATATGGCTCACGTTCTCCGACCCGCAGATGAAGAAAGCCACCAAACGCCTTACGTCCACCTACTTCATGGAACGCTACCGTAAGTTCCTGAAAGACGGCGGCACTATTCATGTAAAGACCGACAGCAACTTCATGTTCACCTACACCAAATACATGATAGAGAAGAACGGGCTTCCCGTAGAGTTCATCACCGACGACCTCTACCACTCCGGATTGGTGGATGATATTCTCGGCATCCGTACCTATTACGAACAGCAGTGGCTGGACCGTGGCCTGACCATAAAATACGTCAAGTTCCGACTTCCTCAGTGCGGAGAGTTGCAGGAACCCGATGTAGAGATAGAATTGGACGAGTACCGCAGCTACAACCGCAGCAAGCGCAGCAGTCTCCAGACCGGCAAATAAACAATGGTTGTCGAGCCTGCTATGGGTTTTAATCCAAACATGAGAGCTGAAAGTATAGCAAAAATGATTGATTCTGAAATTCTTCATCTGGATCTTAATTATTATGACTTCACAAGAACTTCAACAATATCTGCTTCGTGAGTTTCCACAAGAGAATGCTCGTTGTGAGTGGAAAGAGATGAAGAATCTCAAAAACTTATTTGCAGGAGACGAAAAGAATGATGTAATATCGTATGTTGCAGCCATAGCCAATATGGAAGGAGGGCATCTTGTAATTGGCGTGCAGGATAAGACTTTGGAGATTGTGGGTACGGACCTTTCCAAATTTAATTTGAACGCACAATCTGCCGTGTGGAAACTATTGGAACATTGTACTAACTTGTCGTCTGAGGGGTTAAGTATAGATGAATACACAACAGAGGATAGCCATAAGACAGTATGGATAATCCATATACCGAAACATTTGCCCCGCCGCCCGGTGTATGCCCATAAGAAGGCATGGCAGCGGGTGGAAGATTCATTGGTGGAAATGACACAGGAACGGCTTGCGGCAATCCTTGAAGAACCTGTTTTTGAGGCAAAAGACTGGTCGGCGGAGATTGTTCCAAATGCGGTATTGACAGATTTAGACGAATTGGCGGTAGCAAAGCCCGTGTAATGTTCAAGAAAGTACATGCCTCTAAGATTCCGGCGGAAGAAATAGATGCTTGGACAGTGGAAGAATTGTTGTCGAATAGCGGTATAATGATAGACGGAAAACTGACTCGTGCCGCCATTATACTGTTGGGCAAGCCTGTTTCAGTCTTCAAACTTCGCCCGGCTGTGGTTGAGGTAACTTGGACTTTGAGAGATGAACGGCAAGAAGTGGTAGATTACGAACACTTCACTGC
>ENA-OQCX01000637-OQCX01000637.1-human-gut-metagenome-genome-assembly--contig:-NODE-637-length-17998-cov-2.879525_pt1 | contig 17998 bp, 22 predicted proteins | sample MGYA00242762_ERZ504587 | MGnify/ENA primary metagenome ERZ504587 (study PRJEB26092, sample SAMD00036337) | human gut metagenome | host: Homo sapiens | study: EMG produced TPA metagenomics assembly of... | reverse complement strand
CATCATCGGTGTGGGAACCGCGATCGCACTGGGAGGTCCGGGTGCAGTCCTGTGGTGCTGGCTTACCGGCGTTTTTGGGATCGCAACGAAGTACAGTGAATCTCTGATCGCTGTAAAATACCGTGTGAAAACGAAGGACGGACGTATGCAGGGCGGTGCGATGTATGCGCTGGAACGTGGACTGAATATGAAGTGGCTTGGAATGATCTTTGCTGTCTTTGGCGGCTTTGCATCTTTTGGGATCGGCTGTGCCACGCAGGTCAATGCGATCGCGACGGTCTGTCAGGAAAACTTGAGTATTCCACCGTTTGTAGTTGGAATCGTCGTTGCAGTACTGACAGCACTTGTTATTTTTGGCGGGATCAAATCTATCGCAAATGTATGTGAGAAACTGGTTCCGTTCATGGCAGCTTTTTATGTACTTGGCTGTTTTGTGATCCTGTGTATCAATTATGATTTTATTATCCCGGCAGTGACAACGATCTGTAAACTGGCATTTACACCGGGAGCTGCAGCAGGCGGCCTGGTTGGCCGTGGTATCATGATGGCAATGCAGTATGGAATCGCACGAGGACTTTTTTCCAATGAATCCGGTATGGGTTCTGCTCCGATCGCAGCAGCAGCGGCACAGACACGAAATCCGGTGCGTCAGGCCCTTGTATCCAGCACAGGTACTTTCTGGGATACCGTTGTCGTATGTCTGATGACAGGACTGGTGCTTGTCACAAGCATCATGAAAAATCCGGCGATTGACATGGGAGAGATCACAAACGGAGGTGTCCTGACAACACTGGCATTCCAGCAGATTCCGGTCCTCGGTCCGGTGATCCTTGTAATTGGAATTATTTCTTTTGCGTATTCTACGGTTCTTGGATGGGCATACTACGGAGAACGCTGCGTAGAATATTTTGCAGGAAAAAAAGGCCTGATCCCGTACAGAGTCCTTTACATCGCAGTGGCAGTGATCGCACCGGTCATTTCTCTGAACCTGGTATGGACGATCGCGGATATCCTGAATGCGCTGATGGCACTTCCAAACCTTGTGGCGGTCCTGCTCCTTTCGAATGTGATCGTGGCAGAGACCAGGAAATACATCAACAATCTGGATGCCAAAGACGATACAGAAATAGAAATCATTGACCGCTGAAATCGGATAAGCTAAAATACATACAGCGGCCCGGCAGTACTTATGGCAGCCGGGCTGCTGTTTATTTTTTACAGAGAAAATACAGAGGAAAAATACATGTCAGAACAAAATAATATGAAGATCATAGCAAGGATCCACAATGATTTCCAGACAAAGTTTGGAATCCCACATCAGAGCAACCGGCTGAGTGCATTAAAGGCAACGATCGTGTTTGAGCCGGAATACCGGGTAACGGAGGCATTCCGTGGTCTGGAAGATTACGATTATATCTGGCTCATCTGGCAGTTTTCGGAGGCAGTACGCGAGAACTGGTCTCCGACAGTACGCCCGCCAAGACTTGGAGGAAATACAAGAATTGGGCGTGTTTGCGACCAGATCCCCATTCCGCCCCAACAGTCTGGGACTCTCATCAGTCCGCCTGGAAGAGATTGAATATCATTCGGATCTTGGTACGGTCCTGCACATCTCAGGGGCGGATCTGATGGATGGAACGCCGATCTACGATATCAAACCGTACCTTCCTATGTAGACAGCCATCCGGAAGCAAAAGGCGGCTTCACAGACCATATCGAAGAACATATCCTTAAAGTGGAATTTCCAGAAGAACTGCTGCAAAAGATCCCGGAATCACAGAGGGAGGCACTGATAGAAGTGCTCGCCAATGACCCGCGTCCGAGATACCAGAAGAACCCGGAGAGAGTCTACGGGATCGCCTATGGAGAGAACGATGTGCACTTCAAAGTCAGAGAAGAAATACTTTACGTTTGTGATGTGATAAAATTAAAATGAAAAATCCTTTGACAAACAAAGGAATCTATGTTACTATGCTCTTAGATAGTTAGCATGAGCTAACCAAAAGAAACTGAAAACATAAAGCGGACGCAATGAGCCGCTTTCTTTTAAAATATGAAGTTAGTTTAGAATAACAAAATAAGAGGTGAGAATATGAGTATTGTGATCGTAGGTGGAAATGAAAGAATGGTATGTCAGTATGAAGATATCTGCAAAGGATTCGGATGTAAAGCGAAAGTTTTTGCCAAAGAAAAAGGTGCCATGAAGAAAAAGATCGGCGCGCCGGATCTTATGATCCTGTTTACCAGTACGGTGTCTCATAAGATGGTAAACTGTGCAGTTGAAGAAGCAAAAAGAAAATCTATCCCGGTATGTAGATGCCACACCAGCAGTGCATCTGCTCTTGAAAGTATTCTCCGTGAGTACTGTGCATAATAATTTTTTCAGGATTTTTCGTCAATATTCGTAAGAAATACTTGCAAAACTTTCTGTTTTTCAATACAATATAAAACAGCTTTTAGCACTTTTTAGTTTTAGAGGAACACAGAAGGGTGAGAATTATTATGAAAAAAGTTGTGAAATTTGGAGGAAGCTCCCTTGCGAACGCAGAACAGTTCAAAAAAGTAGGGGATATCATCAGAAGCGAGGAGAGCAGACGTTATGTGGTTCCGTCTGCACCGGGTAAGAGATACTCGGGAGACACCAAGGTAACAGATCTTTTGTATGCATGCTATGACAAGGCCGCAGCAGGTGCTGATTTTACAGGTATCCTCAACGAGATCAAAGAACGTTTTTATGAGATCATCAAGGGTCTGAAGATTGAGCTTTCCCTCGAGGAAGAGTTTCGTCAGATCGAAGCTGATTTCAAAGCACAGTCAGGCACAGAGTACGCAGCATCCCGAGGAGAGTTTCTGAATGGTAAAGTGATGGCTGCATATCTCGGATATGAATTCGTAGATGCCGCAACTGTGATCCGTTTTGACAAGAACGGAAACTTTGATGCAGACAAGACAGACAAACTTCTTGCAAAACGTCTTCAGAAATGCGAAAAGGCAGTTATTCCGGGATTCTATGGTGGTATGGAAGACGGAACTGTCAAGACTTTCTCCAGAGGTGGATCTGATGTTACAGGTTCTCTTGTAGCCAAAGCGATCCATGCAGACATCTACGAGAACTGGACAGATGTTTCCGGTTTCCTGGTAACAGATCCGAGGATCGTGGATAATCCGGCAGTGATCGAGACCATCACATACCGTGAGCTGAGAGAGCTTTCCTACATGGGTGCAACTGTTCTTCATGAGGATGCGATCTTCCCTGTCCGTAAAGAGGGAATCCCGATCAACATCCGTAACACCAACCGTCCGGAGGATAAAGGAACCTTTATCGTAGAGAGCACATGCCGTAAACCGAAATATGTGATCACAGGTATCGCAGGTAAGAAGGGATTCTGCTCTATCAATATTGAGAAATCCATGATGAACAGCGAAGTTGGTTTCGGAAGAAAGGTTCTCCAGGTATTTGAAGACCAGGGAATCAACTTTGAGCATGTACCGTCCGGTATTGATACCATGACGATCTACGTTCATCAGGACGAATTTGAAGAAAAAGAACAGCAGGTGATCGCCGGAATCCACAGAGCAGTACAGCCTGATTTCGTGGAGATGGAATCTGACCTTGCGCTGATCGCAGTCGTAGGCCGTGGCATGAAGTCCCAGAGAGGAACTGCAGCGCGTGTATTTGCAGCTCTGGCACATGCACATGTCAATGTAAAGATGATCGACCAGGGATCCAGTGAGCTGAATATCATCATCGGTGTTGAAAACAGAGATTTTGAGACAGCATTGAAGGCAATTTACGACATTTTTGTTCTGACACAGATCTAATAAATAAAAAGATCCGGGAAACCGGGTCTTTTTGCACTTGAGTCAGAACACGAGGAGGAATTATATGATTACAAGACAGATTAAATTAAACGCGACAGAAGATGTACAGGAATTTGTGAACGAGGCGGCAAAATGCAGCTTTGATATTGATATTTCTTATAACCGTATCATCATTGATGCCAAGTCTCTTCTGGGAATCCTGAGCATGGACCTTACACGGGAACTGACAGTCAGATGTTATGGAGAGAGCCAGAAATTCAATAAAGTTATGGACAAATTTGCAGTAGCATAACTGTATCAGAAGTTTGGCAGGAGCGGGCACATATTCAGAGAAAGGATATGTGCCTTTTTGAATGTATGGGAAGCAGGAGAGAAAGCAGGATGGAAAAACCGGTAATCCGTATTTCAGTTCGAAATCTGGTAGAATTTATTTTGAGAAGCGGTGATCTGACAAGCAGGAGCGGAACGGCAGCAGACAAAGAAGCCATGCTCAAGGCAGCCGCTTTCACCGAAAGATCCAGAAACAGATGGGCAGCACCTATCAGGCAGAAGTTCCGCTCAAAAAAGAAAGTGAATATGAAGATCTGATCCTGTGTGTAGAGGGAAGAGCTGACGGTATTTTTGCAGAGAACGAAACTGTTTGTATCGATGAGATCAAAGGAATTTACAAAAGCCTTGACAGTCTGGAAGAACCGGTGCAGGTCCATCGTGCACAGGCACTCTGTTATGGCTGGATCTATATGGAAGCCCATGATCTGGAAAGGATTGATATCCAGATGACATATGGTCAGCTTGATACGGAGGAAATCCGGAGATTCCGGGAAACGATCGCCAGAGAAAAACTGGAGAAATGGTATCAGGATCTGACAGATGAGTACTATAAATGGGTCTCTTATCAGCTCGCCTGGCGAAAAGAGAGAAATGCATCCATGGAAACTCTGGAATTCCCGTTTCCATACCGCAAAGGGCAGAGAGAAATGGTCGCCGGAGTTTACCATGCGATCTCAGAAGAGGCGCAGATTTTTATCCAGGCTCCGACCGGGATCGGTAAGACGATGTCTGCAATCTTTCCGGCAGTCCGTGCTGTGGGACAGGGAAAAGGCGAGACGGTCTTTTATCTGACGGCCAGGACGATCACGCGGACTGTGGCAGAGGATGCATTTTCAATTCTCCGCGGGAAAGGTCTGCACTTCAAATCTATCACGATCACAGCAAAAGAAAAAATGTGCTTCTGTGATGAGATGGACTGTGACCCGCAGAAATGTCCTTATGCGAAGGGGCATTATGACAGGATAAACGATGCCGTCTATGAACTGTGGACGAAAGAAGAAGCTTTTGACCGTGAAACGATTCTTGCACAGGCAGAGAAATACAGTGTCTGTCCATTTGAGATAACACTTGACCTGGCAGTGTGGATGGACGGGATCGTCTGTGATTATAATTATGTGTTTGATCCAAATGTTTATCTGAAACGGTTTTTCGGGGAAAATATAAAAGGAAAATATCTCTTCCTGATCGATGAAGCACACAATCTGGTGGACCGTGGAAGAGAAATGTACAGTGCGTCCCTGTGCAAAGAAGAGATAGAAAGCACCCGCAGATTCGTAAGAGCACACAGTAGCAGACTGTATCGTATGCTTGGCAAAGCTGCAAAACAACTGGAAATACTGAAGGAAGAAAGCAGTTCCTCCTGGCAGGTGCTGGAAAATGCGGGGACACTTCCTGTGACGCTTCTGAGTATTCAGGGAGAGATGGACAAACTTTTGGAAGAACCGCCGTCACAGGAATTCGTGGATGGGATCCTGGAATTTTATTTTGCGGTACGAGATTTCCTGAACATTGCAGAACTGGTGGATGAAAATTATGTGACGTATGTTTCGACGGATGAAGACGGAAAGTTCCGTATGAAACTGTTTTGTGTAAATCCGGCGGCAAATCTGCAGAGATGCCTGGACCGTGGAGTCAGCACGGTATTTTTTTCGGCAACACTTCTGCCGCTTGCTTACTACAGGAAGATGCTGAGTACCAGAAATGAAAATTTCGGCATGTATGTAAATTCTCCTTTTGAGGAAGAAAAAAGATGCCTTCTCCTGTGCCGCGATGTCAGCAGCAGATACACCAGAAGAGGGTATGAAGAATACCGCAGGATTGCAGAATACATTGCGCGGATGTCCTGGAAGAAAAAAGGAAATTATATGATCTTTTTTCCGTCCTATAAACTGATGGAAGATGTGCTTGAAGTTTATCAGGAGGAATTTTCGGCTGACTGGGTGGACTGCATCTGTCAGCAGGCTTCAATGAATGAACGGGAGCGGGAAGAATTCCTCGGAGAATTTCAGGCGCAGGGTGAAAAAACACTTCTTGGCTTCTGCGTCATGGGAGGGATTTTTTCGGAAGGGATCGATCTGATCGGTGACAGGCTGATCGGCGTGGCGGTTGTCGGAACAGGGATTCCGCAGATCGGCTGCGAAAGAGAGATCCTGAAAGAATATTATGACGAGAAAGGGGAGCCAGGCTTTGATTATGCCTATCGTTATCCTGGCATGAACAAGGTGCTCCAGGCGCAGGCCGCGTGATTAGGACCCGGGAAGATATCGGCGTGATCCTGCTTATGGATGAACGTTTCATGAACCGGGAATACCGGATGCTTTTTCCTCGTGAGTGGTCGTCTGTAAAAACGTGCACGATCGGGACGGTGGAGGCATCGCTTAAGGATTTCTGGGAGCAGGTTTCAGAAATGGAAAGCTGTGGAAACGAAGGGACCGGGCCGGAGCAGGAGGATGGCGCGGATGCTTGACATATGTGTGATTTCAGGTATACTATGAACAATCAGTTTGCAAAAAAGTAATCGTGGGATAGATACAAAAGGAGAAGAAGATGAAGAGACGAACGGTTCTGGCATTGTGTCTGTGTCTGACATTAGCCGGTACACCTGTGGGTGTGGCTGCGGCTTCTGACAGTCTTTTGTCAGTAACAGAAGAAGCACAGATTCAGCGATCGGGATGGGTCCGGCAGATACCTTATGAAAAGCGACGGTTTTTACTGCCTCAAAGAAGACGGAAGCAAGGATACAGCGGTATCTGTTCATTATTTTGACAAAATGGAAATAGACGGCACTGTACTGGATGGTTTTTATTATCATGATGCGGACGGATGCTATCTGGCGGCAAGCCCTCATATGGTAAAGATCAGCAAGCTTACCTGTATGGGGACAGATGAAACGGGAGAGCCGGCAGAGTATACGTTTGACGGATACTATATGGTAAACAATCTTGGAAAACTTTCTGCCGCGCCGCAGGTGAGATATATAGATGGTCTGACAATGGATGGGACGACCTTTGACGGTTATTATTATTTTGATGAGACAGGACGGATGGTGACGGAGCCGGGAACACATGAACTTGAGATGACTTCGAATGGTCAGATGTTTTCCGGAACGTATTATTTCGGTGGGGCAAATGGTGTCTTGAGCAGAAAGCAGGGACTACGCCGGATGGATTCCCGGTGGATGAAACAGGCAAAGTGCAGGGGCTTGATGCACTTGGAATTGAAAATCTGGAACCGCAGCTTGAGGCGACGGTATCCGGTTATGATGGAAACTGGAGTGTTTACGTCAAGGATCTGGAAACAGAGGAAGAGTTTGTGATCAATGACGAGCCGATGTATTCAGCAAGTCTTATCAAAGCTTTCGTGATGGCAAAGACGTTTGAGGATATGGATCTTGTTCTGGAGAACGAAGCGAAGCAGATGAAGACCGATGCCGCAAATGCAGCAGTACAGACAAAAATCGATAATCTCCTCACAAACATGATCACAGTCAGTGACAATGAATCCTGTAATGAACTTGGCAGACTGCAGTCGGAAAAACATGATTTCCTTGACGGAGCAGAGAAGGTCAATGAATATCTCAAAAAAGAAGGCTATTCCGAGACGAGTTACCAGAGTACGCTTCATCCGTCTTCTTCAGCAAAGATCAGTCTTGGTGGAAGAAATATGACTTCGGTAAAAGACTGCGGACTTCTTTTGGAGCGGATCTACAGGGGAGAATGCGTGAGTGAAGAAGCATCTGCACAGATGCTGGACCTTCTGAAACGGCAGGAAAATACCAGCAAGATCCCTGCAGGATCAAGGCAGAAGTTCCGACAGCAAACAAGACAGGCGAGACAGATGAGGACCAGCATGATATCGCGATCGTGTACGGAGCAAAGACCACATACATTCTCTGTGTGATGTCAGAGGACTGGAAAAGCGGCGGTGATGCAGTGCAGAACATCCAGAATATTTCCAGTATGGTCTATAATTACCTCAACCTGTAAATCTTTGGTTTCCTGCATGCCTGCGTTGCTTTTTGACAGGAAATCATGTATAATATCGAACTGTAACAAACTGGTCTGATGACCAGTAAATACTGTCTGCTCCAAGACAGGATATGTTACTGTGGAGTGAACAGTAACTTGGAGATTTCGATAAATAGAGTATAATCAGGAGGAATAAATTACATGCGAGTCGATACGGATGACTTTGCCCGACCTTGTGGGTGCGGGAAGAATCACCATATAGAAGTAAAGGAAATTTTAATTGAAGAAGGAGTAGTGGAGAAGCTGGAAGAAGCAATGTCAGACGGGTTTCTCAAGGAATATATTTCACCGCTTCTGATCTGTGACACAAACACATGCAAGGTGACAGAGGAGATCATGGAAGATATCTATGACCGATGTCAGGTACTTGTGCTGGATGCTGAGGGTCTTCATGCAGACCAGCATGCAATCGAAGTAGTAGAGAATAACATGGAAGAGGATATAGACCTGATCCTGGCAGTGGGAACAGGTACGATCCATGACATCAGCCGTTATGTGGCTTTTCAGTACAAAATTCCCTTTATTTCCGTTCCAACAGCGGCAAGCGTGGACGGATTCGTATCTACAGTTGCAGCAATGACCTGGAATGGGCTCAAAAAAACAGTGCCGGCGGCACCGCCTATTGCAGTTTATGCTGATTCAAATATTTTTGCAGCGGCACCGAGACGGCTGAATGCATCCGGTGTATCTGATCTTTTTGGAAAATATATCTGTCTTGCAGACTGGAAGATTGCTCATATGCTGACAGATGAATACATTTGTGATGAGATTATTGAACTGGAAGAAAAAGCACTCAGGACAGTACGCTCCTGTCTGGATGATATTGCACAAGGTGACAGAGAAAGCTGTGAGAAACTGATGTATGCGCTGATTCTGTCCGGGCTGGCGATGCAGATGGTTGGAAATTCCAGACCGGCTTCCTGTGCAGAACATCATCTTTCTCATCTGTGGGAGATGGAAGTGATCAATGGACCGCTGGATGCGCTTCACGGTGAGAAAGTCTCGATTGGAACCCTGATCGTTCTCAGAGAATATAACCGTATTGCCAGAGCAATCCGTGAAGGCAGATGCAGGGTATTATCAGAACGTGAGGATGATACAGAACTTCTTGAAAAAACATTCGGTAAGAAACATCTGCTGGAGGGAATTATCGAAGAAAACACACCGGATCCACTGGAGGAAGTCAGTCCGGCAAGACTGGAATCCTGTCTTTCTGAAATTGCAGATATAATTGAAGAACTTCCGCGAGAAGAGGAACTTGTTCATGCGATGGATAAGGCTGGATGTAAGCAGAGTGTATACGAGATCGGACTCACAGAGGAAATCATACCACAGAGCCTGAAACTGGCTCCTTATGTCAGACGCGCCTCAGTTTTCTGAGAGTCAGCAGAATGCTCGAAATAGAAGGAGAATGATTATGAGAGTTGGAATGGGATATGATGTACATAAGCTGACAGAAAACAGTGACCTGATCCTCGGGGGAGTCAAGATCCCGTGGGAAAAGGGTCTTCTCGGACATTCTGATGCGGATGTGCTGATCCATGCAGTGATGGATGCTTTGCTTGGGGCTGCGGCTCTTGGAGATATCGGAAAACATTTCCCGGACACAGATCCCAAAATACAAAGGGATTTCCAGTGTGAAGCTTCTGATTCATGTGTCAGAGCTTCTTAAGGAACATGGATATGAAGTAGGGAACATTGATGCGACGATCATCGCCCAGAAACCAAAGATGGCACCGCATATTCCGCAGATGCGTAAAAATATGGCGGATGCTCTTGGAATCCCGGAATCAAAGATCAATGTCAAGGCAACTACAGAAGAAGGACTTGGATTTACCGGAAGCGGGGAAGGGATTTCTTCTCAGGCAATCTGCCTGCTCACAGAGATCCAGGACTGATCTTGTTACAAAATAATATCGGAGGAAAGAGACATGAAACTTTTTAATACAATGTCACGAAGAAAAGAAGAATTTGTACCGCTGGAAGAGGGCAAGGTACGCATGTATGTATGCGGACCGACTGTGTACAACCTGATCCATATCGGAAATGCAAGACCGATGATCATTTTTGATACGGTACGCCGTTATCTGGAGTACAAAGGATACGAAGTAAACTATGTATCCAACTTCACAGACGTAGATGACAAGATCATCAAGAAAGCGATCGAGGAAGGCGTAAGCGCAGAGGAAGTTTCACAGCGTTATATCGCAGAGTGCAAGAAGGACATGGCAGGCATGAACGTAAAACCGGCTACCACACATCCGCTTGCAACACAGGAGATTGACGGAATGATCGATATGATCCAGACACTGATCGACAAGGGTTATGCATATCCGGTTGCCGATGGAACTGTATACTTCCGTGTAAAGAAATTCAAAGAATACGGTAAGCTTTCTCATAAGAACCTTGATGATCTGCAGTCAGGATTCCGTTCCCTGCAGGTATCCGGTGAGGATCAGAAGGAAGATCCGCTGGATTTCGTACTCTGGAAACCGAAGAAAGAAGGAGAGCCATACTGGACCTCTCCATGGTGCGACGGAAGACCGGGCTGGCATATTGAGTGCTCCGTTATGTCCAAGAAATATCTTGGAGAGGAGATCGACATCCATGCCGGTGGCGAAGACCTTGTGTTCCCTCACCATGAGAATGAGATCGCACAGAGTGAATGCTGCAATGGAGTTCCTTTTGCGAAATACTGGATGCACAATGCATTCCTGAACATTGACAACCGCAAGATGTCCAAGTCTCTTGGAAACTTCCGTACTGTCCGTGAGATCAGTGAACAGTATGATCTGCAGGTGCTTCGTTTCTTCATGCTGAACGCACATTACAGAAGCCCGCTCAATTTCAGTGCAGATCTGATGGAATCCTCCAAGAACGCGCTTGAGAGAATCACAGAGGCAGCAGCAAGACTTCGCGACCGCAAGGCAGCAGCGGCTGTGCAGGAAGCAACAGAAGACGAGGAGAAACTGATGCAGGAAGAAACTGCATTTGTGACTAAGTTCGAGGAAGCTATGGATGACGACTTCAACACAGCTGATGCGCTGGCTGCGATCTTTGAACTTGTCAAATTTGCCAACACAAATGTACAGGAAGGAAGCTCCGCAGAATTTGCAGCACACACTCTGGAAGTTATGACAAAACTCTGCGATGTTCTCGGACTGACTCTTGAGAAGAAAGAAGAGATCCTTGACGAAGAGATCGAAAACCTGATCGCAGAACGTCAGGCAGCAAGAAAAGCCAAAGATTTCGCAAGAGCAGATGAGATCCGTGGACTGCTTCTTGAAAAAGGTATCGAACTGAAAGATACTCGTGAGGGCGTAAAATGGAAACGAATCTGATACAGCTTGATGAACTGTTTCATCTTGAAAACCAGGATCTGCGGAGTTATTCTCCGCTGACTCTGGCGTATATCGGAGATGGGATCTATGAGCTGATCATCCGTACAGTCCTTGTCAGGAAGGGCAACTGTCCGGTCAACCAGCTTCACAAAAAAGCAAGCAGTCTGGTAAAGGCAGCTTCTCAGTCAGCGATCATGGAAGTGATAGAGGAGAAACTGACCGAGGAAGAGCATAACATCTACCGCAGAGGCCGCAACGCACATTCTCCTACAATGGCAAAGCATGCAACCATGGCTGATTACAGAAGGGCAACAGGCTTTGAGGCATTGATGGGATACTTATATTTAAAGGGAGATTACACACGGATGCTTGAACTTGTCCGTATGGGAATCGGAGAGGACAGATTATGAGTGAACAGATAGAAGGCCGCAACGCGGTACTGGAAGCTTTTCGTTCAGGCAAATGCGTGGACAAGCTTTTTATCCTGGATGGATGCCAGGACGGACCAGTCCGCACGATCGCAAGAGAGGCTCGCAAAAAAGACACGATCATCAATTATGTATCCAAAGAAAGACTGGACCAGCTCAGTGAGACACATGCACATCAGGGTGTGATCGCGCAGGTTGCAGCTTATGAATACAGCACCGTAGAAGACATCCTCGCCAAGGCAGAGGAGAAGGGTGAACCGCCGTTTCTGATCCTTCTGGACAATGTAGAGGATCCGCATAATCTTGGTGCGATCATCCGTACAGCTAACCTGGCAGGTGCACATGGTGTTATCATTCCGAAGCGCAGAGCTGTCGGACTGACTTCCACAGTTGCCAAGACATCTGCCGGTGCGATCAATTACACACCGGTTGCCAAAGTTACCAATCTGGTACGTACCATGGAAGAACTTAAGCAAAAAGGCATCTGGTTCGTCTGTGCAGATATGGGCGGAGAGAGCATGTACCGTATGAATCTGACGGGACCGATCGGTCTTGTGATCGGAAACGAGGGCGAAGGAGTCAGTCGTCTTGTGAGAGAGGCATGTGACTTTACCGCATCTATCCCGATGAAGGGAGATATCGATTCTCTGAATGCATCCGTTGCAGCAGGTGTCCTTGCGTATGAGATCGTAAGACAGCGTCTCGTGGCAGAAAGCAAATAAGAAATGGAGATTCTCTATGTGCCAGTATGAAAAATGCACAGATGAAGAATTGCTCACCAGGCTGAGATCTGGTGAGGAAGAGATATCAGATTATCTGATGGAAAAATACAAAGGATTTGTCCGCCAGAAAGCAAGAGCCATGTTCCTGATCGGCGGTGAGACCGATGATCTGATACAGGAAGGAATGATCGGGCTTTTTAAGGCGGTACAGAGTTATCAGCCTGACAAAGATGCTTCTTTTCGGACATTTGCGGGGATGTGCATTGACCGACAGCTTTACAGTGCTATCCAAAATTCAAACCGGCAGAAGCATATGCCTCTGAACTCCTATATTTCACTTAGTGAAGAACCGGAGGAAACGGATGAGCTGGAAGGTTCCTGGTGGGAAAATCCTGAAAATATCATCATTGACCAGGAAAGCACGAGGAGCCTTGAACAGGAGATCCACCGGACATTAAGTCCAATGGAAAATAAGGTGCTGGAGTATTATCTTAAGGGTTATGGTTACATCCAGATCGCAAAGATTATGGGAAAAACACCCAAGTCGATCGATAATGCACTTCAGAGGATAAGAGGCAAGATACGAAACTTTTCCCTTTCTTTTTGGGACAAAAAATAGTATAATTATTCTAATCTTTGTGACAAAGAACAAACTGTTATATGAAAGGAGCAGAGTATTATGGCAAAATTAAACAAATATTGGGGATTTGTTGCAGTCGGAGCCGTAGGCGCGTCTCATCCCCGCTGAGGTTATTCAGGTCGCCTGTCAAAAGCGCCTGGTGCCGTCCTTTTCCAGCAGCGTCAGCACGGAATTATCATTTTCATCAATGCCCTGATGCTCTGTATCAATTTCCGTATTCAGAAAACGGATCGTAAAATCCCCGAACGGGAACGCCTGCGTTGGAATCTCGGAAACAATTTCAGCGCCGCGGGCATTCAGCGCCTGCACCATCTGATCATAAACTTCCTGATTATCCCACTGGCGTTTCTCCTTACTGCGGATATTATCCGGGCGGTATGGCTTCAGATACGCCCGCTTCACGGTAATATCCGGGTCGGAAATCACTGTATCAAAGCCTCCCATATGGTCAGAATGGGCATGGGTGGCCAGCACAAAATCGAGCGTTACCTTTCCATTCCCATCCGCGGCATGATCCTTCAAATATTGTAGAACGACCTGCTCATAACCAGTATAGATCAAGTTGGGCCGATCTGCGGGATAGTCGCTATCCTCCCCAGCATCCACAAGAGCAAAGCGGCCGTTTGACTCAATGAGGATTGCGTCTGACGAGCCGGTATTTAAAAAATGGATGCGGTCGGCGCTTCCCTCTGTGAAAAGTCTTCCGAATGGATGGGGACCTTCTGTGTATTCCGGCGCAGCAACAAGGCATTCCCGGCAAAGAGCACAATAAGTGCGGCCGCCAGCACAGCGGTAGTCACGCAGACGGACAAAAGAATTTTCTGTTTGGTTGTCATCGTTTTCTGCTCCTCTCTATCAATCAGGATACGAGCCGCCCTCTCTCTCCCTGGGAGATCGTATCCAATATTTCCACCACACCTTCCGTTTTGCTTTCTCCAAAGTGTACCCACTGTGTACAAAGATCAATACGCCTGCCAGCGGCGAAAACCAACGCTGGCGGCGTCATCGTCCTTGATGGACGCCAGCCCGGCAACGAAAGTTACGCAGTCAGTCTCCGAAGATGCCCTAAAAAAACCGTGTTGCTCTTTGTACACCGAGGGTATGCCCATCGTATCATTGGTATGAGATAGATCCTTTTACCAGCAGCCAAATAAAATGAGCCCGATGAGCTGAAAACCGTCCGTTATCCAAGCACTTTACTATATAAAAGACATCGGAGCGCCACTTCCTTGTTCCCTATTTTCAATGTAATATCTTTTTCCTGCGCCAATTCAAAACCGCGATGCTCATAAAACTGGTATGTACAAGCACTGTCGGTATATAAAAATACTTTTTTGCCTTTTTCTCGTTCTTCTAATTCTCGCAGCAGCATACTGCCAATTCCTTTTGCCTTGATATTCGGATTTGCTGCTAAAAAAATAATTTCTCCATCTGGCGAATTGTGTTTACAGTATTCTACCAACATTCCTCGATTCGCCTCGTCATAAGGCGCAACACCATTTTTTACAAACAGGTTTTGTAAAAAATCAAAAATTTTTACATAGGCAGACTTCCAAATAGAGTGATCCTTTTTTGCTTCTCCTTTCATTTCACAGAGTAACACGCCCGCTAGTTCGTCACCTTTATATGCTGCGATGGCTTGTGTAGCCCTTGACATTTCAAGATACAGAAAATATCTGCCGTAAAGATTTTGCAACAGCTTATTATCTAAATACCAGTTAAAGTGCATACCTTCTATGGCAAATTGAATCGCCTTTTTATAATCAGCTTTTTTTAATTGTCCAAATTCTAGATCCATCAAAAGAACCTCCAAAACCAATTGGCATGTCTATCTGATCCGCTAAAACGCACGCTTCACGCCTCATACGAATCAATCTGCCATCGTGAGAAAATCGCATTTCCTTGGCTCGTTGCTTTTATATCAAGGTTCAGTCCTTCCTATAAATAGTGTATATCAACCAAAACAGGAACGCAATCCAAAACTTGAAGTATTTGAAAATATTTCCTTGTTTGGGAGTTGCGGGCTGACGAAACAAAAACGAATGAGCGAAGCGTGGGGCTGGTTCTATTTGCATCCAAGTAGATAACGGCAGGAAAGACCAGCACGCATTTGCATACCGAAGGTCTCCTGCCGTTTAAACCAGCCGCTGAGGCAGCCGAATGATTCTGATTTTTACTCGCCAAGCAGCTCCTTGAGCAGCTTGGTAACCTCCTGCGCAGGAGCTTTGCCGCGCAAGGCCCGCATTGATTGGCCGATGAGGTACTGGAATGCCTGCGTTTTTCCGCCCTTATATTCATTAACGGATTTTTCATTTGCTGCAAGCACTTCTTCCACCGCGGCGCGGATTGCACCCGTATCGTTGAGCACGCCGAGGTTATTTTCCTTCACATACTGCTCCGGATCTACATCTAATTTAAACACCTGCTCAAACACTTTTTTGGCCGACTGGCGGCTGATCTTATTCTGTGCAAGCATCAAAATAATTTTGCCGAGCGAATCCGGCTGGAAAGCCATGTTTTCCGGCAGCGTGCCCGTATCATTGAGGAGCTTCATCAAGTCGCCCATAATCCAATTCGCCGCTTCTTTCGGGCTGCCGCAAACCTCTGCCGTGCGTTCAAACAGCCGCACAAAATAAACGGAGCCTGTAATCATATCCGTATCGTAAGCCGAAAGGCCAAGCTCCTCCATATAGCGCTTTTTCTTCTGCTCCGGCAGCTCCGGCAAGCTCGCACGCACGCGCTCTACCTCTTCGTCGCTGATCGAAATCGGCGGAAGATCCGGCTCCGGGAAGTATTTATAATCCTGCGCATCCTCTTTAGAGCGCATGGCCGTGCTTTCTCCCTTACTATCATCCCAACGCCTGGTCTGCTGAATCACACGCTCGCCGCTCTCCAGCAGGTCAATTTGCCGCTGCGATTCGCTTTCGATGGCGCGGGCAATGGCCCGGAAGGAATTCATATTCTTCATTTCGGTGCGTACACCAAGCTCCTGTGATCCAGCGGGGCGCACGGAGAGGTTGATATCCGCGCGCAGAGAGCCCTCCTGCATCTTGCAGTCCGACACGCCGACATATTGGAGCACTGCCCGCAGCTTTTCTAAATACTCGACCGCTTCCTCCGCCGAACGCAGATCCGGCTCACTGACAATCTCCAGCAGCGGTACGCCGCAGCGGTTGTAATCAACGAGCGTGCAATCCTCAAATGGATCATGGATGAGCTTACCCGCATCCTCCTCCATATGGATCTCCTTGATACGAATCTCCTTCGGTCCTTCCCTGCCCTGCACCTCCACATGCCCCCAGGTGCAGATGGGCAGATAGAGCTGCGAAATCTGATAAGCTTTCGGCAAATCGGGATAAAAATAATTCTTGCGGTCAAATTTCGTATAGCGCGTGATATCGCAGTTGAGCGCAAGGCCCGTGCGCATTGCATATTCGACAACGGCGCGGTTTAACACCGGCAAAGTGCCGGGCATCCCGGCGCATACCGGGCAGACGTGCGTATTTGGCTCGCCGCCGAAGGCCGTTGTGCAGTTACAGAAAATTTTCGTTTTGGTAGAAAGCTCCGTATGGACTTCCAGGCCAATGACTACCTCATATTTCATGCTTATGGACATTCCTTTCTTGCGCCGTGCCGCAGAATTGTGCGGTTTTGGCGCAGCCAAAATTTCGAGCGGAATTTATGATCGAAAAGCACAAAATGCAGTTTGAAAGATTTCTCTTTCAAACTTCTCCTCCCGCGCAAGTATTGGGCCATTGGTGGTGGAACTGCGTCGCCTGCTCATATTGGCGGGCCGCTGCAAATCCCCGCCTCGTCAAAGGCTTTCCAATGAGCTGTAGGCCGACCGGCATCCCTTCCCCATCAAATCCGCACGGCACGGAGGCCGCAGGCAGGCCGGCGAGGTTAATCATCACCGTATAGATATCGCCCAAATACATCTTCAACGGATCAGAAAGCGATTCTCCCAGCTTCGGCGCGTGGTGGGCGCCACGGGGCCAAGGAGCATATCGTATTGCTCAAAGGCGTCAAAAAACGCCTTTTGGATCAGCTTCTTGGCTTGGAGCGCTTTATTATAATACGCGTCATAGTAGCCGGAGCTCAATACGAAGTTGCCCAGCATGATGCGGCGCTTGACCTCCATGCCGAAGCCCTCGCTGCGGCTTTTGACATAGGTTTCCATCAGGTTCTCTGCATGAGGCGATGAGTAACCATATTTGATGCCGTCATAGCGTGAGAGATTGGAGCACGCCTCAGCAGATGCAATGATATAATAGGTCGGCACGGCGTATTCGACAATTGGCATTGCAAATTCTTCCACATGCGCGCCGAGCGATTCCAAAAGCTTTGCCGCTTCAAGCACACGGGCCTTCACGTCCGGCTCAATGCCCTCCCCGAAATAATCCGAAGGGATACCGATGCGTTTGCCCGAAAGGCCGTCCGCCATAACCGCTGCCGATCAAAGGCAGGGAACTCCATAGAGGTGCCGTCACGCGGATCCTTTCCACTAATGATTTCGAACACTGCCGCGCAGTCCGCGACATCCTGCCCCACCGGGCCAATCTGATCGAGGGAGGAGGCGTAGGCACCAGTCCAAAACGGGAAACCGCGCCATAGGTGGGCTTCAGCCAGGCACGCCGCAGAAGGAGCAGGCTGGCGGATTGATCCGCCCGTATCCGAGCCAAGCGCC
>ENA-OQCX01000636-OQCX01000636.1-human-gut-metagenome-genome-assembly--contig:-NODE-636-length-18005-cov-2.346795_pt1 | contig 18005 bp, 30 predicted proteins | sample MGYA00242762_ERZ504587 | MGnify/ENA primary metagenome ERZ504587 (study PRJEB26092, sample SAMD00036337) | human gut metagenome | host: Homo sapiens | study: EMG produced TPA metagenomics assembly of... | reverse complement strand
CTGTATAAATTATTGGAGGATGAGGGAAATGATTGATTTTACAAACAAGTCTATTACCACACAGAATAATGTCGAATCAGAACGGCTCCTAAAAAAAGGCTGTGGCTCAAGGATTCAAATTGCCTAAATGTGAAAAAGCAATAGAGTCATGTAGATTTTTTAGATTTATCGGAAGTCCTTACAAACAGGTTGTAGTTCCACCTACGGTAAAATATACTGAAATGGAACAAGCCATTACTTATGTCGAACTCTTCGGCGACGAAGTGAAAGAACTCAGAACAATAGCAGATATGGCTGCAAGATGGTGCAGGGCGTACGGATATAAGCATTTGAGTGTGTATGCGAATGAAGAATTTGAAATCTATACAGGAAAAGGAATCGCAAAGGCGGAAGATGGCACGGTGCAACGAGTAGAGGTTGAATTAAAGAAGCCTCGTAAGATAACAATACAAGAAATAGAGAAATACTTCGGATGTCCAATCGAGATTGTCAGCTGAGGATACTGCCTATGAAAAAGCATAACCCACAGGGCGAATCAATCCGGATCCGGTTACCGTACCAGCTGGAGCAAAAACTCATTGCCGAGAAGAACCGAACCGGCAAAAGCGTATCACAGATCACACGTGAAGCACTGGCAGAATATTTTCGAAAGAGGTAGATAAATGACTGAATCAAATTTTTCTGAAAAAAATAAAAAAGGGGTTTCGTCTTTTGCTTTTCCAGACGAACCGATTGATGTAGCAAAAAAACTTATCCAAGCAACTGTCACAGCGGAGATACCGAAATACAGAGAACTGTATCAGGTTCTGGAGATAGAAAGCCTTGAGATTCCAAAATATGATGTTATTCAGCTTCGAGAGATTGCAGAACATCTTCTGGCGTATTGCGAAGCACAGGAAAGGGGATGTGCAGATGTCTGTTGTAAGAATTGTGAACCCTAACCCGTATGATTGGCTTGGAACCAAATGCTTTATTGACGGAAAAGAGATTCCGAGAGTGAAATCAGTTGATTTCCATGTTTCGGTTGATGAAGTTCCGATATTTAATTTTGAAATGATGTCGGCACCTGATATAGAAATGGAGTGCCTGGCACAAATTAGTTTCACTTCTCAATCAATTACTGATGCAATTTCAGTTTTAAGGCACGAACTGTTGCAACACGGGGAAATTTACCGCGGCTTCAAAGCAAGCCTAAAATCGGCTTTAGAACATTACAATTACTGTGGATTACCATTGAGCCGGAAGATGATACTGCAAGAAAGATACTTGACTTCATGATAGGAGAAGAAAAATGAGATTACCATTAACGATCATTGCTGTAGCAATCAACATATTGGTATTTACAATGTAGGCTGCATTCCTTATGACGCAAATTGGTGAGCAGAAAATGCCGATGCTTTCTACTTTCTTCTTTGCACTGATGGGATTAGGACTCATTCTGAATACTATATTGATCTGCGCAGCGAGATAAATAAAAAGACTAGAGGAGGATATAAACAATGAAATTTTCAGAAGCATTTAAACTCATGAAACAGGGGGCTAAAGTAAAACTTCCGGGATGGGGTGGATTTTGGTATTGGGATGCAGAGAAAGAAACCATCATGATACAGTGCAGACCTCAGGACAGTGATACTCAGGGCGATTTACTTGACATTAGAGAAACCCAAAGAGTTGAATATACCACTATGAATATGCAGTCTGACGAATGGATTATTGCAGACGGAACAAACTGCCCGGTACTCGGCGGTGAAGCAACATTCTCTTTTGGGGATGCAATCAAATATTTAAAACGCGGGCTTAAAGTGGCTCGTAAAGGCTGGAACGGGAAGAAACAGTACATTCAGCTTGCCACTGGTATTTCTTATAAGACAGTAGATGGAGAGATTGTGAACTGCGAACATGATGCTATCGGAACATGGCTATTGCATTTGTTGGAACATCCGGCGTACAGATGGGATGGCTTGCATCTCAGGCAGATATGTTGGCAGAAGATTGGATTTTTGCAGAATAAGAGGTAACTTATGCTTTTAGCATTCTCAATGTGGATTATCCCGTATCTCATCATAGAGCGGGTTAAACCAATAGAAAAACCTATTTGCATTTGCAGGCAATGTCCTTATGTAAACAGGTATGCCAGCAACGTTCCATGCATCCGACATAGTGGGGAATTCAAATTGTTCAATTTTATAGTTTATTAAGATGCAAAAAATACCCCATATTATGTGTCGCACACGATTCCCGTCGTATTTTGAGATGGTGCTTTCTACGGCGGGAGATACTGGGCTATCGACCAAACGGGTAAGGACGAATCGGATTTTGGTTCCGTTATTTGTGGGTTCAAATCCCACTAGCCCCGTTTGCCAAGATACTTGGCAATGTACATTTTGCCTTTCTATTACTACCGTCTAGCTCAACGGAGCTGACTAAAGGGGCTTCAAACGTCCCGGACGGTTTTCCTGAAAAAGTATAACAGGTGCTTAACAGGAACCTTTGTTGCGGCTGGTGGTCAAGAACCGCAACAGTAGAAGTCCGACAGCTTCTACTCAGGAAATTTAGCTCAGTTGGTCAGAGCAACCGGCTCATAACCGGTCGGTCTAGGGTTCGAGTCCCTAAATTTCCATTTCTTTCCTGAATGCCATTTGTCCGTAATGCAAATGGAAAAAACTTGCTGATTGAGCGCTTTTGAACGGTATCCGTACAGGTGCGATACGGCGTAGCCTAAACAGATGCTATTTTCCGGTCAGCATGTATCTCGGAGTTGTAATGCCTGGTGCAGCGCACACTTGGCATGGTGAGTTTTCAAGAGATGCAGTCCTTACAGGATATACGTATACAGAATCCTAAACAATTCCGTGGAGCATACCACGGTTACCAAAAAGTCGTCACGGGTATTTCCGGTAGAAGCGAAAAGACGTACAAAACAGTGACCGGATAGTGGAACGCATAACACGAAAAAACCATTGCTAACCCGGGATGTCCGGGTTGACGCAGGATGGAGTATAGGTAACTCGCGGGCCTCCTTAGCCCGAAATGGTGGTTCAATTCCGCCTCCTGCAATTAATCCGTCTATCGTTCAGCGGATTAAAACAAATTCTCAATACACCTTCTTTCTATGAATGTGGAACTCAACCCAAACACTTTGATTAAGTGATTGACCGTGACAGGCGGTACGGAATGTAGCTCAGGTGGGAGAGCACACTACAAAAGTGAGGTCGCAGGTTCGAATCCTGCCTTTCCGATTCCATATAGTGGCGGAATACGTAGACGCTATTGTGGTAGTATAGGTTTTAACCCACAATTTAAGTGACCTTAGCCGGCAGCATGAGAGTAAAAGGGTGGAAATCCCCTCCTATATGGACGTTTGATGCATTGAGTGATAATGCTCTGATCGAAAAGTGGCGGAACTATTGACGGTGATGAACCCGATACAATAGAAAGGCAGACGCAGAGGATAGTACATCGTAATGGGTGAGTATGTGTCTTTGGACATGGGATGTACATGATGGTTCAAATCCATCCTTTTCAATTGTCCACTTAGATTTACGCTGTCTGTTTGCGGGCGGTCTATGAATCAGGTGGATTGCATGGAAGTATAACTCAGTGGTAGAGTTCCACACTTTTTAGTGTGCAGTGACAGGGGTTCGATTCCTCTTGCTTCTGTTCCAATGAACTGCAATCATTGGAAGGTAAATTCTCCTAAAGTATTATGATGGTTTCCGGTGGTTCACGTTGGGTGACAAGTTGTGGTTCAAGTCCATCCGCCGGATTTTTGATTTAAGGAGGACGTAATGAATAAAACAATAATACTGTATATTGCAATCGGAAGCGAAGATGCAAACTTCTTTTTGCACAATCTCCAAAAGCAATTTTGTGATTATGAATCTATAAAAGTTGATTACTTCCGCAAAAGATTAGAAACTCCAAAACATTTGGTAGAGGTCATTACTCTCAACAATGTTGGCGGTATTGGTAGCCTTTTTGGAGCAGATTACTTTTTGATGAGTGAAAAGCTGTTCCAGACCAGCATATCAAAGTTGGAAGAATTGTACGACACATTGCAGTTGATAAAATCAAGACTGCATTTGGGTGCAGAAGAAATTGCCATGTGCAAACTTATATCCATGTTGAATATGTTTGAAGACAAACAATATTGCTGTACCTGCAAATGGTACGATACAGACAACGGAACTTGTTTTAATGGAGACAGCGAACATCGAGCAGATTTCAGATGTCTTGATGATAGCTGTGAATTTTGGGAGGAATATGAAAATGACAGAATCTGAAATGAACCGTATAATTGCAGAAAAAGACCACCAGATCGAAAATTACTGTTGCCAACTGGAAGGATATCAAAATGCCTTTAAAAAGTTGGAAGAAAGATGTTCGCCAGATGCGCTGGAATATTGGGGACGAAATCTTTTCCATTCCCTGACCATTCATGCGAATAGTGAAGAATTCGTTCAGGTTCCTCACGAACCAATGAAGTTTGCAGACTGGCTACTCAATCTCAAGAACGAAAAAGGATATAAGATGTTTAGTAAATCCGAAATTAAACAAATTATCTTACATTTGCTTATTGAATTGAATTGTGGTGGAAAAAGATGAAAATACGGGGAAAAGAAATTAAAGACGAATGCTCCCGGTGCGGAAATATTCTCGAATGTGAGTTGTTTCGACAGGGACATGGAATAAAACAGGAACGTGAGAATGTAGCAAAGATGATTGAGTGCCAGATGAAGCACAGGGAGGAAAGGGAGAAATGAACGAACTGAAAGTACTAAATGAACAGGAAGTATTGGATTCCGGGAAGGTAATCTATCATAGGCGAATTACACAGATGGGACGGGAATTCATTCTTGGGTTACTTGAGAAGACAGCGTAATTGAAAGGATAGATTTTCATGTTTAATAAACTTTTTAATCTTCCATATATGTGTGTTGGTCAAACTCGTTCATCAATGAAATATGGAATCTACATAATCAACAACGGCTTAAAAATGCACGGAATACCCGTAACGCGCAGAGTTGCAGGACGAAAAGGAGTGAGAAAAAAGGAGCATTAAATCAGCATTTGAATCAGAGGGGATAGATTTCTCTCAGGTAACGAACCCACCGGAGCCGTGGGATGGACGGGCATTAATAAAGAACATCAATGGAAAACTGTGGTATTGCTGTCCTTTTTGTGAAAAGAAAGCACTTCTGATTAGCCCAGAGACAAAGATTCAGCATCTTAAATTGAAATGCAAGGGTAGTAACTGCAAGAAAGAGTTTGAGGTGAATGTATGAAACTCCCAGAATTTGAAAAATGTAAGTGTTGTAAAATACGTAAACTTAATAACGGAGATATTCGTTTATGCTGTGAACCGCTATTTTTAGAATACATGCATACTACGTGTGAAGAAAGAAGAACAGAACACCCAGAACAATGCAAAGAAATATTTGACAAAATTGAAAACGACAAAGTATATGTAGAAGAATACACTGGCATTCCAATAGCAATTATGAAACCATATGAATCAGCAACATCTTCGTTTCTTGTTATGGTAGAACAAGAAACAGAATATGCCAGCTTTGTAGCTGATGTAATTGGTAGATTAGACTATGATGAAACACTTATGGTGAAAGTGGGAGAAAACGAGATTCCGTTTAAGGTAATTCACATTGGAATCTCCGATAATACTTTTCCAATACGCTTTGAACTTACGGCGAAACAAGTTGGAACATTTTTCGACTGGAAGATGGGAAAAGATATTGAGAGGTATTTTAGATGAAATTAAGTGTTAAACGAATTAAATGCATTCTGACAGGTGGATGCAAGTTCAAAAGTTCTGATACAGAATCGAAATGTAATGACAAAGAAAAAACTTGCACTATTACGGAAACTTGCTACAAATGTGGAAAAAAGTATAAAGCCATATTTACTTACAAACAGTTAGGGATTCCAGTGAGGTGAAGGGAGAGTTTATGAAGAAAATATTTTTGCTGCGTTATTATCAATGATGCTGTTTGGATTAACAGCATGTCAATCGGCAACAAAGAGTTTGGGTGGGACAACCACAATAAAATTAAAACCAGGTGTAAAACTGGAAGAAATCACATGGAAAGACGATGATTTGTGGTATCTTACTCGACCAATGAGAGATAACGAATCAGCCGAAACACATACATTTGACCAGTCAACTGATTTTGGTTTCGAAGGTCAAGTAATTATTATTGAGAAAAATAAATAAACATTCAGAGAGCCACACGAGAGCCAGACTAAAACCTAAAATAAGAGGGGAGGTCTGGCTCTATTTTTATGTCAAAAATTACAGAAGGTTCGCTCGAATGGTATCGGGCGGTATTAAATCAGGTTATCAGTGGGGATATGTCGATATACCAGAATCAGAAAGACTGCTTGATTTGTTACTGAATATGAACATGGATCTCCCTTTTAATGAGAATCCAGAAGCAAGAAAGATTGCAATAAAAACCAGTCAGTACGCACACAATCTTGCTGAAAGGCAAGCTGCTATTACCGGTGATGGAAATTTCGATGATATTTACTGGGATTATTTGTTACTGGAAGCTCCATGGGCGTTCGAGAGTTATTTGTTATACATGGAGAAGAATAGACCGGACAGCAAAAAGTTTTATATTCCAAGAAAGAAAACGCTCCAAGTAGTCGCTCGAGATTTACAGGATTTGGAAGATAGGATAATTGAATTTTACGGTCTATCGTTACCAAGTCGTGTTGGCAAGGCAATATCATATGACACACCTGTTTTAACCGATAACGGATGGAAAAAGCATGGCGAACTTACTATTTTGGATAGAGTTATTGGTATTGATGGAGAATTTAAAAAAATTCTTGCAATCCATAATCCATGTGATATGGAGTACAAGGTTACATTTTCTGACGGTGAAGAAATTGTTTGCCACGGCAACCATGAGTGGAGAGTGTTCGACAGACATAAAAGAAGAATTATAGACAAAGAAACAAAAGAAATCCGTGAAACATTATTAGAAAAAGACGGAAGATCCAGATATTATATTCCGAACAAAGAGATGATATGTGGATTTCATAAGCCTTTATGGGTATCACCTTATGCACTTGGAGCATGGCTTGGAGACGGAAGAAATCAAAATCCAGATATTTGTGGAGCAGAATCTGATTATGCTATAGTTCAAAAAATAATTGATGATGGATATGAACTTGCGTGGGACACAAAGCACAAAACAACTGGCGTGAGATATTACGGATTCAAATATTTGAGACAGGATTTGCAAAAATATGGTATGTGTCATAGTAGAAGAAGAGTGCCAAAATATATACCAGATGAATACTTGATTGCAGACATAGATCAAAGGTTAGAATTACTGGCGGGGTTACTTGATACAGATGGAAGTTTAAATAAAAAAGAGCATAGATATCAATTTACGACCAATGAAAAAGCACTTAGAGATGGAGTTATATCTTTAGTAAATTCATTCGGTTGGAGGACAACAGTAGTTCGATATGAGAGCGGTATGAGTTCATCTGGAATATATGCAAACAAGCCATATTGGGTGGTTTCTTTTAACCCAACAATGTATATACCGTGTCAGTTAGAGAGAAAACAGTTGCACGAATTTTCAAAGCAAAGAATGGTTTCTATAAAGAAAATAGAGAAGATAGAACATCATATTGGAGGAAATTGCATAACTGTAGAGGATGGAATCTATTGTGTCGGAAGAACATTAAAGCCTACTCACAATAGTACTATGTGCATATTTTTTATGTCATGGATAATGGGAAGACGACCAAACAGCCACAATGCAATGGGGGGTCATTCTGGAAAACTGGCAAAGGGCTTCTATGGCGAACTTCTAAATCTCATAAACACACAAGAATATACCTACAGTGATATATTTCCAAAATCAAAATTGCAAAAGCAAAGTGCTGATGATTTTGAGATAAATTTGGACAAGCCAGACCGATTCGCCACAATGACTTGCCGCGGTATCGAGGGAACATGGACGGGTGCTGTTGATATTTCGTCTGATGGATATTTGTATGTGGATGACCTTGTTCGAGACAGGCAGCATTCTTTAAGCCCTACTCGTTTGGAGAATACTTATCAAGAGTATCTGAACAAAATGGTTGACCGTAAAATTGATGGGGCAAGAGAGCTGATGGTTGGAACAAGATGGAATCTGTACGACCCATTAGGAAAAATTGAGAAACTCAATCGAGATAATCCACTGTATAGGTTCCGTAAGATTCCTGCCTTGAATGATGATGGTGAATCAAACTTCGAATATGATTATGGAGTTGGCTTTTCTACAAAGTATTATGTGGATATGAAAGCCAGACTTGATGCTAACGAATGGGAGGCTAAATATCAACAGAAACCATTCTTGCGTGAAGGAATCATGTTCGCAGAAGATGAACTGAGGTATTATAATGGAATTCTTCCAGAAGGCGGATTTGTAAAGAATGTATCTGCTTGTGACGTTGCATGGGGCGGTGGAGATAGCTTGTCTATGCCGGTTGGTGCGGAATTCGAAAACGGAGATGTATACATTTATGACTGGATTTTTAATACAGGTCCGAAGGAAGTCACACTCCCTCTGGTTGTCGGAAGAATCATGGGAAACGAAATCCAATCTATCAATTCGAAGCCAACAATGGTGGAGATATGTATGCATACTATGTCAGTGGAAGACTGAAAGAACACGGATATGCTTGCAGCACTACCAGCACGAAGGCTCCGTCAAAGCAAGCTAAAAAAGAAAAAATCAATCAGTACTCTGGAGATGTTAAAAGAAGATTCATATTTCTGGCACCTAAATACCAAAACAAGGAATATTCAAAAGCAATGGAACAGTTGACCACTTTTGTATATATTGGAGACAACGATCACGACGATGCACCAGATGGTGTTACACAGCTTATGATAACTCTAACACAAAAACGATTTGCAGAAGTTACAGCAACTAAAAATTTTATGTGGGGAAGGAGATAAGGCAAGGAATACAAGGGAATATCTAAATCAAATTCAACGTTACGAGAAAATTATTCACAATAAGTACATAGAGCGAGAACAATTAAAGTCCCATGCAACTGGTCTGAAATCTTTCTGCTACGAATCAGAACGAGTACAGACATCCGGCAGTCACGACATGATAGGTGATTTGGTGGCAAAGATTGTTGATCTGGAAGCTGAAATCATAAGTATTACAAATGAGTACATGGACAAGAGAATGGAAATTATCCGATTGATTGATTCCGTGGAGAGTCCGGTTCTGTACGAGATTCTTTTCAAAAAATATATTGAAGGTAAACCGCTGGATGTGATCGCTGATGAAATCGGATATTCCTATCAGCGAACCAAGGAACTACATTTATGTGCTATTGAAACCATAAAGGAACTTGGACGTTTTGATTCTTAAAACATCATACTGAAACATACTTAAAAATGTAATATAATGTAAGGTGTAAGAATATATGGAGCATCGGAGAAAAATCTTCGGTGCTTTTTTCATGCCTAAAAAGGAGGACGGGGCAGTGGCAAGAAATAAATCAAAGTATATCGACCTCTGCCAAGGTGAATTTGGTAGAAAGGTAGCTTATACCGGAGTAAGCAGAATTACACCTAATAACGTCTTAAAAGTAATTGCAGATACCATCGGCACTCACAACAGGAACCGAACAATGATTGACTATCTGTACAGATATTACAAAGGAGACCAACCAGTCCTGTACAGAGAAAAACAAGTCAGACCGGAAATCAACAATAAAGTATGCGAGAATCATGCACTTGAAGTTGTACGCTTTAAGGCATCTCAGACTTATGGTGAACCAATTCAGTTCGTCTGTAAGAAAAAGAATGCAAGTGAAGAAACCAATGCACAGGTGGACTTGTTCAACGATTATCTGGACGAAGCCAACGCAGAAGCCAGAAACATTGAGTTAGGAACATATCAAAGTGCTGTAGGGACTGCATACAAGTGTATTCTTCGCGAAGAGGACTGGACAAGCGACTCAGATATGCCCCCGTTCCGATTATTCATTCCGTATCCTGGAGATTGCTACATCGTATATTCCAGAAATACCGGTAAACCAATGCTTTCCGTGCAGATACTGAAAGATGAAGAGAATCAGCAGTATTATCAGTGCTATTCAAGGACACAATACTTTATCATTCAGAACGGTAAAATCACAACTTCGGGGCTAAATGGTTTTGGAGAAATCCCAATTGTTGAATATCCAAATAATCATACAGGCTGTCAGATATTGAGATTTCCATAACTATGTTCGATACAATCAACGTCATGCAATCAAACCGTATGGACGGGGTTGAACAGTTTGTGCAGGCATTCATGAAATTCAAGAACTGTGAAATTGATGAAAATGAGTTTTTGAAAATGGTGAAATTAGGAGCTATATCTGTAAAAGACACCGGATCCGGTTGCCAGTCAGATGTAGAATTAATGACCGCGGAGCTGAACCAGTCTGAAAGCCAAGTTGCAAAAGATGATATTTACAGCAATATGTTGATTGTTGAGGGGATGCCGGACAGACAGCAGAATACAGGTGGAGATACCGGACAGGCTGTATATCTTCGTAATGGTTGGGATTTTGCAGAACGTAGAGCCAAACTTGACGAACCATTTATCCGTGAAGCTGAGAAAATGTCTGCAAGAATCATTCTAAAGATCATCCGCAATACCACCGGTGATATAAAACTTTCCACCAGAGATTTTGATGTAAAGATTACCAGAAATCCAACAGACAATATGCTTGTTAAAGCACAGGCACTGGATTATCTGGTTAAGAACAAGATACATCCGCTCATTGCACTGATTACCTGTGGATTATTTAGTGACCCGCAGAAAGTATACGAAATGAGTTTTCCGTATATGCAATCTTTGTACGAGAATCCAGAAGAGGAAGTGCAGAAAGCACAAACCTTGCTTGCTAAGGATGTGGTTACTGAATGAGTTCGGTAATGAAATTTGACAAAATCAACGCGTTGGATTCGAACAGGCGGAGTGAACCGTACAAAGAGTATTTCGACAAAATGTCTATCTCTGATAAGCAAAAGAAACTGAGGATAGCTTTTTCCGAACAAATGGAAGAAGTTATCCTTTATATTTTATCACTGATAGAAACAATGATCGAAAGCGAATCCATTGACCAGAAATATGTAGAGGATGAGTTGCTTGAACGATATCTTCTGATAGCAGCTACTTATTTTTCTGTAGATGATTACATTACGGATTACGCAAGGCAGTTTGCTCATGAAGTCGTGCGGGCAACTTTTGACCATACCGATGAAGAATATTATCTTTCCAAAGACAGGGCAATGTTTATTTCTGAGTGCGAAGCTAATACTTCGTTGAATTATAAGGAATATGCAGACGCAATCAAAGCTGGCAAGACCCTCAAGACATGGAAAGACGTTAGGGATAAGAGAGAACGCAAAACACACCTCGAAGTTGGTGGAACGACAATTCCTATCAGGGAATTATTTGCAGTTGGTGACAGTCTGATGCTTTTTCCAAAAGATAGCTCGGCAGGAGCTGCTTCGAAGGAGATCGTGAACTGTCGCTGCTCAATTCAATACAGTTAATTAGGAGACGAGAAATCGTCTCTTTTTTATTACACAAAAATAAATGCAACCCGAAAGCGTGAACATGGGAGACACCTTGTGCTGAGCGAACAGCGTTAAAAAGCGTATTGGTGATAGGAGATTTCAATGACAAGAGAAGATGTTAAAAAAAATTTTTCCAGAAGCAACCGACGAGCAGATTACTTCTTTTCTGAATCAGTCCAATTCTGATGTGGCTAGAGAAAAAGCAAAAGCCAGAAGATGAAAGAGGATGCGGAGAAGGCAAAAGCACTGGAAGAAGAACTGGAAGAACTGAAAAAACAGAACATGAGTGAAGCCGAGAAAGCAGAACTGGAACGCCAAAAAGAAAAGGCAGCAAACGAGAAAAGAATCTCTGATCTTGAATCTGCACTTGCAACTTCGCAAAGAGAGGCACTCGTAGGAAAGATTACTTCTATTTTTGCTACCGCAGGAATGAAAGGAGATGCCTACACAGGGGCAATCAAAGCGTTTTCCAACATGAAAGCAGATGATGCCCTCAAAGAAGCGCAGGCATTTGTCGATGGAATTTCCACAGAAAATAAAACCGCTCTTGATACTGCAAAAGCCGCATGGGAGAAAGAAGCCCTCGAAAAAACACCGAATCCGGGTGGCGGAGCTGGAGACGGCAAAACAGAAAAGAAGAGTGAAGCATCCGAATATGCAAAAGCGTACTCAGCAAGAATGAACCCAAAAATCAAGCCGGCGGACGATAACACACCGGTAAATATTTAATTTAAGCAAAGGAGATTTAGATTATGGCTTTTATGAAAACAGAGCAGTACGAATCCACCCCAAATATTCTCGAATCTGAGGTTGGACTGGTACTTAAAACTTACACAGCAGAGCAGACAAATGCTACAGCCGTTGGAACTAAGAAAATCATCAAAGCAGGTTCTGTATATCCGACAAATGCAACCGGTGCAATCGGAATCGTGTTTGAGGATGTTGATATGACAGATGATGCAAAGAGACCGATTTCTGTGATTGTTGCAGGTCGGGTTCTTGAAAAGAGACTGCCGGTAACTGTCAACACTACTGCAAAAGCAGAGCTCGAAAAAGCGGGAATCGTTTTCGTAACCACCACAGACCCAGAATTTTAAGGAGGTATAACAGATGCCATTTAATGTATTAGAATCAATTACACAGGAAGAAAGATTTAACTTTTCTCAGGATTTCAGCGTAAAAAGACCGGGCATTCTTGATACCATTTTCCCGGATGTCAAAACCCAGTATCTGAAAGCTGAATACTACAGACTTATGGCTGGACAACGACTGCCAGAGGTAGCGTTCGTTCATGCACTTGATACCGAAGCAGAGATCGGCTCCAGACCGGGATTCGAAAAAGTACTGACCGAAAAACTCTTCATCAAGAGAAAAATCAATCAGTCTGAGAGATTACAGCAGGCAATTGAAAATGGTGTGCCGGATGATGAGAACTTAAAGAGATTTGTATTTGATGATGCAGCTAACCTGTTCGAGGCGTTATTGCCAGAGCAAATGTTATGAAAGGTCAGTTCCTTTCTACAGGTGCAGTAAAAGTCAAAGAGAACAATGTAGATCTGAATATTGATTACGGCGTACCGACTGGTGCAAAAGTGACTCTTACAGACTGGTCTAGTCCAGATGCGGACATCATGGGTGATATTCAGAAGATGGTTGCAGTTGCAGAGGACAATGGTTTTGTTGTAAATAAGGCACTCACATCCCTCAAGATGATTAACTACATGAGAAACAATACTGCTATGCAGACAGCGGTTCTGGGAGCGGCAAATAAACGACTCCTGACAAAACAGGAACTTGTAAACCTCATCATGCAGGAATATGGATTTACCATTGATCGCTGTGACGAAAAATTCAGATACAGAAAAGCAGATGGAACGCTGAAAACCGGCAGATACTTCAAAGAAGATGTATTTACTCTGTACGAATCCGAAGCGAATGGTTCTTTCGGTACCGGACTTTGGGGCGTTACACCTGAGGAACTTGAATACAGACAGTTCATTCAGGAAGAAAACCGTTCTTTCGTAACACTTTCCATGTGGCTACACAGGATCCAGTTGCGGTATGGACAAAAGCATCCGGTATGTTCGTTCCTGTTGCACCAAAAGCCAACGGTGGTATCGTAATCGGTACCAAAGCGGGGGAATAAGCGGGCATAGTCTTGAAAAAGACAGCCAGTCACCGTCTGTAGCGAGTGTGGATGATACATCAACACTCAAGTATACAGAAAGCGAGTTGTCCAACATGACAGTGGTTCAGTTGAGACAGCTTGCGAGTGACAACGGCTATGCCCTGTCCGCAACAAACAAGGCTGGTATTATCACGGAAATCCTGTCTCAGCAAGGGTAGGTGAATATGAATGAATGAAGAACTTGTAAATGATCTGACGGTTTACTTAGCTGATGAAGCAGATTCACCCGAGATAATTCTCTTTTCTGTGAAGCGCGCAATTCGTTCATTCAAGAAGAAAAGAAATTATCCGTCAAGTTATACAGAGGAAAAAATAAACAGCGATATGGAAAGCTGCTATGATTGCATCTTCGATTTGGCTCTTTACTTTCTGGCAAAGCAGGGAGCTGAATTTCAATCATCACATTCTGAATCATCCGTAAACAGAGGATGGAACTCAGAGACGGATATATTTGTCAATCATGGCGTTTTTCCATTTGCAAGCGGTTTAGGTTGAACAGATGGGACGGAACGTAACTCGCTCTTCCTCCCGGCGGTTGCAGGGTTACATCTTTTAAGCAGGGAATGAGTAAAAAATCTGATAGGGGGAGAAAGAAAGGAACTGGCGATGGGATGTGAACATGAATGTTTTAATGAACACCGCATAGAAGAACTGGAAAAGAATTTTCAGCTGATGCAAGGGAAGCACTCTGATCGTAGTAAAGAGTTTTATGATCGTATCGGAGAACTGGAAAGAAAAACAGCATTAAGTGAAAACGACTTAAACCACATCAAAGCAACAGTTGACGAAATGAATAATAACCTGAAAATTCTTATGGCAGTCCCCGGCAAACGTTATGACACCATTATTGTTTGTGTTATTACTACCGTTGTTGGAGCGATTGTGGGTTTTGCACTAAGCGGTATTTTTTAACTTCCACTTGTAAGGAGGATGGTGGAGTTATGGATTATAAGGATTTTACTGAAAGTGAAAGAAAATTTTATCTGCAAGAAGCAGGTTTTAACAGTCGCGAAGAAAAGTTATTCCGATTACGGGTTTATGACGAGAAAACACTGTGGGAAGCATCTGAATTGATGGGGTACAGTCCAAGAACCATAGACCGGATTAACAATCGAATAAAGAAGAAAATAATAAAGGCTGCCCCGATGTATTAAGTCGGGGCTTTTCTTTGTATTGGCGTGAATGTGACGTAATTATGGCGTGTAAATTAATTATTCACTCCTATATAATATAAGCATAAGGAGATAACGATTATGCTTGTATTAGAGAATCCCTATGAGGGGTTATGGGAGAAGCGTCTGTCTGTAGATGATATGGACATGATTCTGGAATCCCGTACAGGAGGGAATATTTATGGCAAATTATCCATATTACCAAACACCAGTGATGGCAAACCCGTATCAGCAGATGCAGACGCAGCCGTATCAAGATAGACTGGCACAGTTGCAAAGCAATTACCAGCAGGTAATGCCTTATGGACAAATGCAGATGCAACAGCCAATACAACAGGTTCCGCAGATTGCCATGTTACAGGGGCAGATGGTTGATGGGATTGATACTGTAAAAGCAAAGGACGTTGATATGTCCGGCAATCCTGTTTACTATCCGAAAACAGACGGAACAGAAATATACAAAAAGCAATTACAGGCAGACGGAAGAAGCAGGATTTTTGTTTACCGACTTTTAAATCCAGACGAACAGCAGCAGCCGAAGCAGGAAGAAAAACAGATTGACATTGAGTCCATGTTTAATCAGCTCCGTAACGATGTTTGTTCTGAGATTTCTGGAATAAAAGACATGTTCCCGACATTTATATCGGGGACATCGGAGCCTGCAAAACAGCAGAACGGAGGTAAACAAAGATGAATTTTAGTCCAAACGCCATGATGAAAAAGCAATTTGAGAAAATGATTTCTCAGAGGTTCGGAAGTGTTGATAACATGATGAACGATATGAGTAAATTTGCAGGAAATAATCCAACATTAAAGAATGCATTGGATTTATACAAAAAAGGTGATACAGACCAGTTGCATCAAATACAGCAAAATGTATTTAATGAAAAACACTTATCACCAGACGGAATTATACAAAAATTCCTTGGATTATAACTTTTCCCCATAATTGGGTGATTCAGAATCGCTACAATTTGGGACGACAGCCGCGGATGTCTCCTATTGTAAATAAAATTTAAGGAGACTAAAAACATGATGAATGGTTCTAATTACATCTTAGCGACATTGCCGCCGCTACAGGCTCTAATAACCGTGCCAATGATATGTGGGGCGGCGATGGTTTTTCACTTATTTGGCTCGTACTGATCTTCGCAATCTTCGGATGGGGAGGTTTCGGCGGCTGGGGCGGTGGCTTCGGCGGTAATGGTGGAAACGGTGCGAACGGTGCCGGCTTCCAAGGATGGGCTACCCGTTCGGATATTAATGAAGAATTCGCCCTTAATGATATTCAGAATGGTATCAGAGGTATTCAGCAGGGTATCTGTGACAGCACATATTCTCTTAACAATACCATGCAGAGTGGCTTTAATGGTATGAATGTCGGAATGCTTCAAGGCTTCAACGGCGTTCAGCAGGCAATCAATGCTGATACTGTAGCCGGTATGCAGAATACCAATGCATTACAGTCTCAGTTAGCAAACTGTTGCTGTGAAACAAGAGAAGCTATACAGGGTATCAACTACAACCTTGCTACCAACACTTGTGCTCTCCAGAACACAATGAACAACAACACCAGAGATCTTCTGGAAAACCAGAACAGCAACACAAGAGCAATCCTTGACTTCCTGACTAACGATAAGATTGCAACATTACAGGCAGAGAACTCTGATCTGAAACGTGCTGCATCTCAGGATCGTCAGTCCGCATTGCTTACAACAGAGATGTACGCACAGGCTCAGAGATTAATCAATGCAATCAACCCGGCTCCGATTCCTGCATTCCAGGTTCCAGCTCCATATGCATACGCAGGATGTAATACATATGGTAATGGTTGTTGCTAAGTAACTCACCCTTAGAGGTTGACTAATTCTAAGAGGTGGGTTGCGGCTCACCTCTTATTTTGATTGAGAGGTAGAAATATGAGTTGTAAAAATGTTTGTAAACTCTGCAACCGTCTTGTAATAAGCCAAGCTGTTGCGTTTACAGGAGGTAATCTTGTAATCACACTTCCAGCAGGCAGTTACAACAATGGAGAGAAATATTGTATTGTTGTTGCACAAAGTATACCAGAAGCCACTACAATTACTGCTCCGGTAATGATTCAGATAGGAACAGGAACAACTTTGTATCCGCTAGAAAATCGTTGCTGTGCACAGATTACGGCTTGTGGAATAAGAACCAGAACGAAGTACGCAACCAGAGTAGCTACAAGTGCAACTGGTGGAGCATTCAAGATGTTAGGAAAACCGGCTTGTAGTCCGAGTAACAATTTGACAGCAATAATGGTACAGCCCCAACGACAGACACACCTGTTACACAGGCTGTCAGAAAGGGGGCAATGTAATGCATAAAGTTGCAATGGAAATGGGAAAATGGGCTATGGAAAAAGCCAAGGCACATGGCTTCGACAATCTCAGTGCTCAAGACTGGGACGATCTGAAAGACTGCATGGAATCCGTAAGTGTGCGATTTGTGCAGATAAAGATTACAGAATCGTAGAAGCTATGGACGAATGCGAACAGGAAGAGAAGTATCTTGGACGCATGGGATATGACAGGTATCGTTACGCAAACGGCAGATTTGCCCCGAAAGGCAAAGGAAGTCGTATGGGATATAAACCATATCTGTACATGGAAGATGATGACTGGATGGACGAGTATCTGAACAATCCAGAGTTTGAACGTAATATGTACCGCATGGGTTATCATCCAGACCGTAGCGATATGAGGATGGATGGAATGAACCATAAGCAGTCCAGATACGGGGAAACCTACGACAGATACAGCGAAAATCGCAGGCATTATCACGATTCCAACGACACGGAGTCCAAAAGAAAAATGGACGAGTCCATGAAAGAGTACACGCAAGATGTTATCCGCACGATGTCTGAAATGTGGTCAGATGCAGATGCAAATCTAAAACAACAGATAAGAACTGATCTGACCCGTCTGATACAGCAGATGAACTAAACAAAAGATAAAATTAAGCCTTGTTGCAGTAAGTAGCGGCGAGGGGCTTTTTGGGG
>ENA-OQCX01000635-OQCX01000635.1-human-gut-metagenome-genome-assembly--contig:-NODE-635-length-18020-cov-2.113620_pt1 | contig 18020 bp, 24 predicted proteins | sample MGYA00242762_ERZ504587 | MGnify/ENA primary metagenome ERZ504587 (study PRJEB26092, sample SAMD00036337) | human gut metagenome | host: Homo sapiens | study: EMG produced TPA metagenomics assembly of... | reverse complement strand
ATGGATCTTTTCACGTGTAAGATGCTATATCTTACAGCTGTAGATTATAAAATCTTTCACCTTCATCGTCTGGACATTGCGAAAGAGTTCAGCCGGTCTGTGCGTGGTGGAATATAACCGTCTGCCGCTTGTTTTCACGAATACCGTCTGGGGTATCTCAAGAAGATGCTCAGCAGGGCAAATATCCCGATGGCTACCGGATAGTACAAGTATTCGATAATGCTCAAAGGAGACAGGGAAGCCAGTTTGGCAGCAATCAGCATTTGTGCTCCGTAAGGGATGATTCCCTGGATGACACACGAGAAAGTATCCAGAATACTTGCACTCTTGCGTTTGTCCACCCTGTAGCGGGTAGCGATATCGTTGGCAAGCGGTCCCACTGTGATGATGGCTATCGTATTGTTGGCTGTGCAGAAATTGGCGATGCTCACCAAAGCGCGATGCAAAGTTCGGCTCCGCGTTTGCTGTTGACGTGTTTGGTCAGTTTTTGGATGATATAGTCCACTCCGCCATTAAAACGGATCAGTTCCAGCATACCGCCTGCCATCAAGGTGATGATGATGAGCTCACCCATCCCGGTGATCCCTGTGCCCATGGAGCCGAGCCAGTCGAACAGGCCGATGCTCCCCGTGAACAGGCCGATCACTCCCGTTGTGGCGATGCCAGTATCAGTACGAGTGCCACATTCATACCTGCTATGGCGGTTCCCAACACAACCAGGTAGGGGAGGATTTTGATCCATTCCACCGACTGGATGTCGTGGGTCGTCATCACGTCCATCCCTCTGAAAATATAGTAGCCGAAAACCATCAGAGCGGCCGGAAGGGCTATCATGAAGTTTACCCGGAACTTGTCACGCATGGCGCATCCCTGGGTACGGGTGGCGGCGATGGTGGTATCCGAGATGAATGAAAGGTTGTCGCCGAAGAAGGCTCCTCCCACCACGATACCTGTCATGAAGGCCAGGTTCATGTCGGTTTTCTCTGCGATGCCTGCTGCCACGGGAACTAGTGCCACGATGGTTCCTACCGAGGTTCCGATGGAGAGTGAGATGAAACAGGCAGCCAGGAAGATGCCTGCCAGCAGCAGATTGTCCGGCAGCAGGAGAAGCGTAAGGTTGACGGTCGCGTCAATGGCCCCGATATCTTTGGCACTTTGGGCGAATGCGCCTGCCAGGATGAAAATCCAGATCATCAGCATGATGTTCTTGTTGGCTGCGCCGATGGAATATTGCAGCATTCGCTCATTCAGGCTCAGGCCTTTGGTGATGCATACCGCATAGACCGAGGATACCATGAAAGCAATCGTGATGGGGACTTTATAGAAGTCGTTTACAATGATGGAGGTCACCAGATACAGGCATAGAAATACCAGCAGTGGACTGAGTGCCATAGACTGGCTTATTGGTTATTGGAGTTTAATTTTTCACCGTTCATGAATTTGTATTTTATAAAATGAGGTGCAAAGTTACAAAAAGACTTGCTGTATAACAATATATGGGGGAAAAAGGTCACAGCCCCACCTTCGTAACAGGGAAGGCAGGGCTGTAAGGGTATTGGGAAAGTTGGGGATAAAATTGGATTATAGTGTCACGCCTGTCTTGAAGATGGCGATTTCACGATAATTCTTCTTTTCATTGTTTACCGGTTCTCCGCTGGCAACACGGATGATATAGTCTATAAAGCGTTCGCAGGTCTTTTCCATCGGTTCGTTTTCTACGATGACTCCGGCATTGAAGTCAATCCATCCCGGTTTGTTTTTAGCCAGAGTGGAGTTGGTGGAAATCTTCATGGTAGGAACAAACGTACCGAACGGAGTACCGCGGCCGGTAGTGAAGAGCACCATGTGACAGCCGCAGGAGGCGAGGGCGGTGGCAGCTACCAAATCGTTGCCCGGTGCGGAAAGCAAGTTCAAACCTTTCACTTTCAGGCGGTCGCCATAGCCCATAACTCCGTCAACGTATGCTTTGCCGCATTTTTGGGTACATCCCAACGCTTTGTCTTCCAGGGTGGAGATACCACCTGCCTTGTTGCCCGGTGACGGATTTTCGCCCACTGGTTCGCCGTGTGACAGGAAATATTCCTTAAAGTCATTAATCAGGTGTACGGTCTGCTCGAACAGTTCCTTGGTGCGGCAACGGTTCATCAGGATGGTTTCCGCACCGAACATTTCGGGAACCTCCGTCAGTACGGAAGTACCGCCCTGTGCAATCAGGAAGTCGGAGAACATACCCAGCAACGGATTGGCGGTGATACCTGAGAAGCCATCCGAACCGCCGCATTTCAAGCCTACACGCAACTCGGACAAAGGAACATCCTCGCGTACATCGGTCTTGGCTTTGGCGTACAGTTCACGCAGAATCTTCATACCCTCTTCAAATTCATCCCCCACTTTCTGAGTTACCATGAACTTTACGCGGTCTGTGTCGTAATCGCCCAGAAACTCGCGGAAAACATCCGGCTGGTTGTTCTCGCAGCCCAGACTGACAATCAGTACGGCTCCTGCATTAGGATGCAGAATCATGTCGCGGAGAATTTTCTTGGTATTCTCGTGGTCATCGCCCAGCTGTGAACAGCCATAGTTGTGAGGGAATGCCACGATAGCGTCCACACCTTCGCAGTTGGTTTCGCGGCGTAACGCTTCGGCCAGTTGTCCGATGATACCGTTTACACAACCCACGGTGGGGATAATCCATACCTCGTTACGGATACCTACATCACCGTTTTTGCGGCGGTATCCTTTGAACGTCAGGTCTTTCTTCGGGATATTGAGGTCTACGCTGACCGGATTGTAGGTGTAATCCAACAGTCCGGCAAGGTTTGTCTTTATCTGGGTTTCATTGATCCAGCGTCCTTGTTCCACGGCAGTCACGGCATGGCCGATGGGGTAACCATACTTGATGATATTCTCGCCTTGGGCGAAATCTTTCAGTGTCACCTTATGGCCGGCAGGCACGTCTTCCTTCAACGTGATGGCATGACCGTCTACCGTGATGGCCTCGCCTGCTTTTAAATCCGAGATAGCCACCACTACGTTATCAGCCGGATTGATTTTCAAATACTTTGTTTCCATTTCTATTTTTAGTTATCAGATTTACTTTTTATGCGCGTCCAGATAGAAATCCACGTTCTCCACCGCAAGCAAGGTGATGGGCATGTAATTGCATTGCTTCACCTCTTTCTTGAAGATCAGGTGATTGCACAGGCTCTCTACGCCGCTGTATCCTTGTGCGGTAGGTTGCTGAGCAATCAGGAAATCCACTGCGCCCTCTTTCAGACAAGAGACGTTCCGGTGTAATAAATCGTACCCAATCAGTTTGAAATTTTTCATGTTGTGCCCGATGAGATATTCTCCTATAATGTACACTTTCGAGTTGAAAGTGATGCCGCACGTAATCTGTGGGTTCTCTTGGAAAAAGCGGTTCATCAGCGCCTCGTCCTCGTCCGGACGCTTGGCGTAGAGGTTCAGTTCCACTATCTTGCAGTCGGGAAAATGCTCCTGCATATATTTTCTGAATCCTTTTTCACGGTTTTCCTGCTGGTTTGATCCCAGGCGGCCTTCGTTGATTTGTCTGAAGATAACGATTTCTTTGGGACATTCTCCCAACATCATGGCCATGCGGGCGGCAAAGTATCCGCTTTGGTCGGATTTCTGCCCGAAGAATGCCAGCGGGTTCAGACTGGCCACATTGGAGTCTATAAATATATAAGGTATTTCCCGTTCTTGTAATTTGTCGGTGAATCTGCCGTCATCTCAGGAATAGTGGGGGCGAGCAATACGCCGTCTGGCTCTTGTTTCAGTATTTCCTCACCGGCATTGATGAAGGAGGAATATTCATATTGGTCATAGTACATCACGGACAGGGTGATGTGGAAATCCGAAAAGGTTTCTACGGCTCTTTTCATCCCCAGTTCCACATCGGTCCAGTAATCGCCTTCCTTGTGCTGTGGCAGCAGGCAGACAAACAGATACTTTTTGTTGGATGCCAATGCGCTGGCATACATATTGCTGGTAATCCAGTTGCTTCAATATTTCTTCCACCCGTTTCCGGCTGGCTTCGGATACTCCTGTGCGGCCATGCAATACACGGTCTACTGTGCCGACTGATACATCTGCCAGGCGCGCGATATCCTTGATTCTGATTCTTTCGGGCAGTTTATTCATACCTTAATTATATATATTGTGCTCGTGCACACTGATAATTTATTTTTTTTTCGATACAAATATATAACAATTTTTGGTTTTAAAAAAATAAATAGTACCTTTGTGCACGCACACGGATGAATTATTTGAGTGGCCTGTTGAGTACAAGGTTACGATATGATTCGTCTATGGATATGTAAACCAGTATTTTAATTGGCTTGAAAGTTAAACGAATAAATATATAACAATTTAAAATCACGAAATTATGGGAAAAGTAGTAACCTTAGGTGAAATTATGTTGAGATTGTCAACTCCGGGAAACACACGTTTTGTACAGTCGGATTCATTTGATGTTGTTTATGGCGGTGGTGAAGCGAACGTAGCGGTGAGTTGCGCGAACTACGGTCACGAAGCTTATTTCGTAACTAAATTGCCGAAACACGAAATTGGACAGTCTGCTGTGAATGCATTGCGTAAATATGGTGTGAAGACCGATTTCATCTGTCGTGGTGGCGACCGCGTAGGTATCTATTATCTGGAAACAGGAGCTTCCATGCGTCCTAGCAAAGTAATTTATGACCGTGCCCACTCGGCTATCGCCGAAGCCGATCCTTGCGATTTCGACTTTGACGCTATCATGGAAGGTGCGGACTGGTTCCATTGGTCGGGTATCACTCCGGCTATTTCTGACAAGCTGCCGAACTGACCAAGCTGGCTTGTGAAGCTGCAAAACGTCATGGCGTTACGGTATCTGTAGACTTGAATTTCCGCAAGAAACTGTGGACAAAAGAAAAAGCACAGTCTATCATGAAACCGTTGATGCAGTATGTAGATGTATGTATAGGTAACGAAGAAGATGCCGAACTTTGTCTGGGCTTCAAACCGGAAGCGAATGTGGAAGCCGGTGAAACCAATGCGGAAGGTTACAAAGGAATCTTCAAGGCTATGGCAAAAGAATTCGGCTTTAAATATGTGGTTTCTACCTTGCGCGAATCATTCTCGGCTACTCACAACGGCTGGAAGGCTATGATTTACAACGGAGAAGAATTTTATGAATCAAAACGCTATGACATCAACCCGATTATTGACCGGTAGGTGGTGGCGACTCATTCTCCGGAGGTATCATTCACGGTCTGCTGACCAAACCGAATCAGGGTGCCGCCCTTGAATTTGCTGTTGCCGCTTCTGCTTTGAAGCATACTATCAACGGTGACTTCAACCTGGTATCTGTAGATGAAGTGGAAGCATTGGCCGGTGGCGATGCCAGCGGACGTGTACAACGCTAAATTTGTTTTTTATAGGAACACGAATGACGCAAATAACGCAAATTTTTGATACATGTTTTATTTGTATCATTTGTGTTCCTATCTTTCATTTAAACTAAAATATAACATTATGGCTCGTTTTGATAAAATAGCTGTGTTGGACAAGATTGGTTCAACCGGAATGGTTCCTGTGTTCTACCATAAAGATGCAGAAGTGGCAAAGAAAGTAGTGAAAGCTTGTTATGACGGCGGAGTTCGTGCATTCGAATTTACAAACCGTGGTGACTTTGCTCATGAAGTATTTGCGGAAGTTGTGAAATACGCGGCAAAGGAGTGTCCTGAAATGGCTATGGGAGTAGGTTCTATCGTTGATCCTGCTACTGCCGCTCTTTACTTGCAATTGGGTGCTTGCTTTGTGGTAGGTCCGTTGTTCAATCCTGAAATCGCTAAAGTGTGCAACCGTCGTTTGGTGGCTTATACTCCGGGATGCGGAAGCGTGTCCGAGGTGGGTTTCGCTCAGGAAGTAGGTTGCGATCTTTGCAAAATATTCCCGGGTGATGTATTGGGAGCAAAATTGGTTAAAGGTCTGCTGGCTCCGATGCCTTGGTCTAAACTGATGGTAACCGGTGGTGTGGAACCGACTCAGGAAAATCTGACTTCTTGGATTAAGGCAGGTGTGTTCTGTGTGGGTATGGGTTCTAAATTGTTCCCTGGCGACAAGGTAGCCGCGGAAGACTGGGCGTATGTAACGGCAAAATGTAAAGAAGCATTGGGCTACATTGCGGAAGCCGTGCAAATAAATAAGAAAAAGATCAGCTCATGCCCGCAAGGGTTAGTGAATTAGGGCGTGGGTATCATTTTGTTTAAAGGTGTATATAAAATGGGTAAGGGCCATCGCGAAGTGGATTCGCGATGGCTTTTCACTTTCCGGCGGGTGCTTGAGGCGGGGCGTTGGCAAAAATATTCTTGTAAAGATTGGTAGATAGAATAAAAATGTGTTCTTTTGTACCGTTTCTTAAGAAATAAAATGAAGCGTTTAATCTAAAACACACAAAAATGAAAAAAGCATTATTAAAGGTGGCCGTCATGCTGTTATGCTTGGCGGGGGTAACTCCTGCAATGGCCCAGTTTAATTTGAAGAAGGCAGTGGGGGGAGCCGTGAAGGCTGCAAAGGCGGTGACTTTGACCGATGAACAGATGACAGAGTATGTAAAGGAGTACATTGACTGGATGGATAAGCATAATCAGGTTTGTGCAGACGATGATCCGTATACTGTCCGTTTGAAAAAACTGACTGAAGGGTTGACCGAAGTGGAAGGGATGCCGCTGAATTTCAAAGTATATTATGTGATTGATGTAAATGCGTTCGCCTGTGCAGACGGTAGTGTGCGGGTATTCTCTTCATTGATGGATATCATGACAGACGAAGAACTGTTGGGGGTAATAGGCCATGAGGTAGGCCATGTGGCACACAAGGACTCAAAGAACGGCTTCCGTACCGCATTGCTGACATCGGCATTGAAAGATGGTATTTCATCACAAGGAGGAAAAGCGGCTGCTCTGACAGATTCCCAGTTGGGTGACTTGGGAGAGGCATTGGTCAATGCTACTTATTCACAAAAACAGGAACGCGCCGCCGATGATTACGGTTACGAATTTCTGAAGAAAGCAGGTAAGAATCCTTGGGCGATGGCATTGTCATTCCAGAAATTGAAAAAATTGCAAGAAGAGGCAGGAGCAAAGAAAAGCAGCAAGCTGAATCAGTTGTTCTCTACTCATCCCGATCTTGACGCACGTATCCAGCGTATGGAAGAACGTGCTACAAGCGAAGGTATTGAAAAACCTGCAAACACGATGGGGGAAACAGGGAAATAAATGGTTTCAGGCAATGTGGATTATACACATAATAGAGGGTGTCCGTTTCAATGGCGGACACCCTCTTCTTTTTTTGGGAGATTTTTTTGCATGACCTTATCTTGCCTCCCGGCGGGATAAAATCTGAATTTATTATGAGAGAAATCCTTATTGGGAGAAAATCAAAGTCCAAAGTTCAGGTTAAAAGAATCAAGTGTTCTTTTTCGTCTAGATTATAGAAGGAAATCTCTTGGCACAAAGATACGCTTATTTAATGGTTGACGAATTCCCTGTAGGTTATATCATAGCTAGATTTCCTAAAATGATGGCAAAAATTCCTTTTTTCTTTCTGATACTTTGCCTCCTCTTTACATTGTGATATGTGCTATGCGTTGTAAATCAGATTGTTAATTATGTGTATTGCTTCTGGACTGTGCAATAACAGGGTGGTTTAATATAAGTGAAAATCACTATCTTTGTATAAACCAACAGAAAGAAATGCACAAAACAGTTTAGCCATGATGAATTACGCATACGATACATCTTTGCAGGAAACGATGATACTGACTGAAGCGTTTCACACAGACAGGGTCATCTGTGACAATGGTAGTCTGTATAAGTTATATGGGTCCAGGAAGGCAAACTGACATTGATAGTAGACCATGTGGAAATAGAGATGGAGCAGGATGAAATCATCTCTGTGAGTAATCTTCACCGCACGGAGTTCAAGAATGTATCGGGCAGGTATCTTGCTCTTCTTTTCAACGAGAATTTTTACGGCATTTACAAGCACGAGAAAGAAGTATCGTGCAGCGGAGTGCTGTTTAACGGAACTTCCGGTATAGTGCATCTGCGGCTCCCGATAGCCGATTCCGAACTGTTGCACGAGGTGGTGGACAGAATGGTTACCGAATACATCCTGCGGGATAACCTACAGGGAGAAATGCTCCGCCTGCTGTTGAAACGTTTCATCATTCTGTGTACCCGGCTGGCCCGTAAGCAGTTGTCCGGCTTTCCGGTTAATGAAAAAGGTTTTGACATCATCCAGCGTTATTATGTGTTGGTGGACAATCACTTCAAGGAGAAAAAACAGGTACAGGCATATGCTGCTTTGTTGCATCGTTCTCCCAAGACGCTTTCCAATTTATTTGCCGCCTACGGTATGCCTTCCCCTTTGAAGATTATACAAGAACGAGTGGTGACCGAAGCGAAACGGCTGTTGCTGCATACCTCGCACAGCCATCAAAGAGATATCGGTGATTTTGGGCTTTGAAAGTGTGGGTACTTTCAGCCGCTTCTTTAAGAATATGACGGGGGAAAATACCTCGCATACCGGAAAAGACTGCAATAACAAGAACCGGTCCTTGTTGCTGTTGATTTTGATAAGAACAGGGGCTTTTCCCATGCCTTATGCAGTTATTCTGAAACAGTATCCGTTATCTGATTAAAAACAAGCGTCAAAACTTCTATCTATCTAATTTCTTGTAAATTTGCACCTTAATTTTGGAAGCATTGCCTTTAGTTAGAGAATACAAGAAAACGATATAAAATTATGAGTAAGAAATTTGCTGAACACTCGCAACTCAACCTATCACAGGTCAATAAAGATGTGCTGAAGAAGTGGGATGAAACGATGTTTTCGCCAAGAGTATGACAGAACGTGAAGGATGTCCTTCTTTCGTGTTTTATGAAGGACCTCCCTCGGCCAATGGTATGCCGGGTATTCACCACGTGATGGCGCGTACCATTAAAGATACTTTCTGCCGCTATAAAACCATGAAAGGGTTCCAGGTAAAGCGTAAGGCCGGATGGGATACTCACGGACTGCCTGTGGAACTGGGTGTGGAAAAGGCATTGCATATCACCAAAGAGGATATCGGAAAGACCATTTCTGTTGCCGAGTACAACGCAGCTTGCCGTAAGGACGTGATGAAGTTTACCAAAGAGTGGACAGACCTTACTCATAAGATGGGTTACTGGGTGGATTTGGAGAATCCCTATATCACTTATGACAACCGCTATATTGAAACGCTGTGGTGGCTCTTGAAGCAGCTTTATAACAAAGGTCTGTTATATAAAGCTACACCATCCAGCCTTACTCTCCGGCTGCGGAACAGGATTGAGCTCGCACGAGCTGAACCAGCCGGGCTGTTACCGTGATGTGAAAGACACCACTGTGGTAGGACAGTTCAAGATGAAGAATCCGAAACCCGAAATGGCGGAATGGGGAACGCCTTATTTCCTGGCATGGACCACTACTCCGTGGACATTGCCTTCGAATACGGCATTGTGCGTAGGACCGAAAATAGACTATGTGGCTGTGCAGACTTACAACGGATATACTGGGGAAAAGATGACCGTAGTGTTGGCGAAAGCTTTGCTTTATACTCACTTTAACAAGAAAGCGGAAGAATTGGCGCTGGAAGACTATAAGCCGGGTGACAAACTGATTCCGTTCAAAGTAGTGGGTGAATATAAAGGACCGGATCTGGTAGGCATGGAATACGAACAGCTTATTCCTTGGGTGAAACCGGTGACAGTGGATGAAAACGGGAAATGGCAAGAAGCGGCCGGTGAGGCATTCCGCGTTATTCCCGGTGACTATGTAACTACCGAAGATGGTACGGGTATCGTACATATCGCTCCGACATTCGGTGCAGACGATGCTTTTGTGGCACGTGCGCAGGTATTCCTTCTCTGTTCATGATAAACAAGAAGGGGGAAACCCGTCCTATGGTGGATCTGACTGGTAAATTCTATCTGTTGGACGAACTGGACGAGGCTTTCGTAAAGGAATGTGTGGACGTAGAGAAATATAAGGAATATCAGGCCGGTGGGTGAAGAATGCTTATGATCCTCAGTTTACTGTAGATGGCAAGTATGATGAAAAAGCTGCCGCTGCCGCCGAATCACTCGATATCTATATCTGTATGATGATGAAAGCCGCCAACAAGGCGTTCAAGATAGAAAAGCATGTACACAACTATCCGCACTGCTGGCGTACTGACAAACCGGTGCTCTACTATCCGCTGGACAGTTGGTTCATCCGGTCTACCGCAGCCAAAGAGCGCATGATGGAACTGAACAAGACTATCAACTGGAAGCCGGAATCTACCGGAACAGGCCGTTTCGGCAAGTGGCTGGAAAACTTGAATGACTGGAACTTGAGCCGTTCTCGTTATTGGGGAACTCCGCTGCCTATCTGGCGCAGTGAAGAAGGAGAGGAGCTTTGTATCGGTTCCGTAGAGGAATTGTATAATGAAATAGAAAAGTCAATAGCTGCCGGATTTATGACCGTCAATCCTTATAAGGAAAAAGGTTTTGTTCCGGGCGAATATAACGGGGGGAATTATGACAAGATAGACCTTCACCGTCCGTATGTGGATGATATCATCTTGGTATCTGAAAGCGGCAAGCCGATGAAACGTGAGGCGGACTTGATTGATGTGTGGTTCGACTCCGGTGCGATGCCTTACGCGCAGTTGCACTATCCGTTCGAAAATAAGGAAATTGTGGACAACCGCACTTATTATCCTGCGGACTTCATTGCAGAAGGGGTGGACCAGACCCGTGGCTGGTTCTTTACGTTACATGCTATCGCTACGATGGTATTCGACAGTGTGGCTTACAAGAACGTAATCTCTAACGGCTTGGTTCTGGACAAGAACGGAAACAAAATGTCAAAACGTCTGGGCAATGCGGTAGATCCGTTCGGCGCTATCGAACAGTATGGCTCCGATCCTTTGCGTTGGTACATGATTACCAATTCTTCTCCGTGGGATAACTTGAAATTTGATACCGACGGGGTGGATGAGGTTCGTCGTAAATTCTTCGGTACTTTGTATAATACCTATTCGTTCTTCGCACTTTATGCCAATGTGGATGGCTTCGCTTATCAGGAAGCGGAAGTGCCGGTAAATGACGTCCGGAGATAGACCGTTGGATTCTGTCTGTTCTGAATTCATTGGTGAAGAACGTGGACGCTTGCTACAACGATTACGAACCGACCAAGGCGGGACGTTTGATTACAGACTTCGTAAATGATAATTTGAGTACTGGTACGTGCGCTTGAACCGTAAACGTTTCTGGGGTAATGCCATGTCACAGGATAAGCTGTCCGCTTATCAGACATTGTACACTTGTCTTGAAACAGTGGCCAGGCTGATGGCGCCTATCGCTCCGTTCTATGCCGACCGGTTGTATACGGATTTGATTGCGGCTACAGGTCGTGACACCGTGGTTTCTGTACACTTGGCCAAGTTCCCGGAATGTAATGAGGCATTGATAGACGGAGAACTGGAAGCGCGTATGCAGATGGCTCAGGATGTTACTTCTATGGTATTGGCATTGCGCCGCAAAGTCAATATCAAAGTGCGCCAGCCTTTGCAGTGTATCATGGTTCCGGTGGTGGACGAAGAGCAGAAAATGCACATCGAAGCCGTAAAAGACTTGATTATGAGCGAAGTGAACGTGAAAGAAATCAAGTTTGTAGACGGAGCCGCAGGCGTATTGGTGAAAAAGGTGAAATGTGACTTTAAAAAACTCGGCCCGAAATTCGGCAAACAGATGAAAGCTGTCGCCGCAGCCGTAGCCGGAATGTCGCAGGAAGCTATTGCCGAATTGGAGAAAAATGGTAAATATACCTTTGTGCTTGATGGTGCGGAAGCGGTTATCGAAACAACGGATGTGGAGATTTTCAGTGAGGATATTCCGGGATGCTGGTTGCCAATGAAGGTAAACTGACTGTGGCATTGGAGGTTACCGTAACCGAAGAACTGCGTCGTGAGGGGGTTGCCCGTGAATTGGTAAACCGTATACAGAATATCCGTAAGAGCAGTGGTTTTGAGATAACGGACAAAATAAAAGTGGCATTATCTAAAAATCCTCAAACCGATGATGCGGTAAATGAATATAATACTTATATTTGTAACCAGGTTCTTGCTAACTCCCTGGAATTAGTGGATGAAGTGAAGAACGGTACAGAATTAAATTTTGATGATTTCTCACTTTATGTGAGTGTCGTAAAAGAATAATTAACCTTTTAAAACTAAGTTATATGGCTGAAAAAACTAGATATTCAGATGCGGAACTGGAGGAATTCCGTGCCATTATCATGGAAAAACTGGAATTGGCTCAGCGTGACTATGATAGACTGAAAAGTAGTATCATGAATAAGGACGGTAATGATACGGACGATACTTCCCTACTTATAAAGTTTTGGAAGAAGGTGCTAATACATTGTCTAAAGAAGAAACGACCCGGTTGGCGGCACGTCAGCTGAAGTTATTCAGGGATTGCAGGCGGCATTGGTACGTATCGAGAACAAAACTTATGGTATTTGCCGTGAAACCGGCAAGTTGATTCCGAAGGAAAGGCTTCGTGCAGTACCTCATGCAACACTGAGCATTGAGGCAAAGAACGAAGGAAAGAAATAAAATAGTGGTTAATGGTTAGTGATTAATAGTTAATGAGTTTCACTGTCATGTTACAGTATTAACCGCTAACGGCTAATCATTAACCATTAATTAATTTTCAATTTAATAAATGAAGAAACTACTCACCCAAGGGCAGCTCTCTGTTCTTATCGTCTTTGCAGTTCTGATTATCGACCAGATAATAAAGATCTTGGTAAAGACCAATATGTACTGGCATGAGAGTATCCGCATAACAGATTGGTTTTATATCTATTTTACAGAAAATAACGGCATGGCTTTCGGTATGGAAATATTCGGAAAGTTATTCCTTACTACCTTCCGTATTGTAGCTGTGGGATTGATTATCTGGTATCTGGCAAAAATAGTGAAACAGAATTATAAGACTGGTTATATTGTATGTATCTCTTTAATTTTGGCAGGGGCTATCGGTAATATTATAGACAGTGTGTTCTATGGCGTTGTTTTTAATGAAAGTACTCATAGTACCATCGCTTCTTTTGTTCCGGTAGGTGAAGGGTATTCGGAATGGTTGCATGGTAAGGTGGTGGATATGTTCTATTTTCCCATTATTGAAACCAACTGGCCCGAATGGATACCGGGAATAGGAGGGGAACATTTCATATTTTTCAGTCCGATATTTAATTTTGCCGATGCCGCCATCAGTTGCGGTATTGTGGCGTTGTTGTTATTTTACGGTAAGTATCTGAATAAGAATATTCACCCGTCAGCAGAAGAAATTAAAGAATAAATGATGCGTCGCAGGAATATTACTTGGGTGTGGCTGCTGGGTGCGGCTTTTATGGTGGGGTGTGGCAAGCAAGTGCCTGAAGATATTATCCAGCCGGACAGGATGGAGAATATCTTGTACGATTATCATTTAAGTATCTCCATGGGCAATAATCTGAGTTATTCTGATAATTATCAAAAGGAGGCGTATAAGAATTATGTCTTCGAGAAGTATCATATTACTGAAGCTGATTTCGATTCGTCCATGGTGTGGTACACACGTCACACGGAGGAACTTGCCGGTCTTTATAAAAAGGTGGGGGAACGCTTCCGCAGTGAGAAAAAACGCATGCAGGAGTTGCTGGCGTTGCGTGAGGATAAACCGGCTGCATCGTTGCCGGGAGATACTGTGGATGTATGGTATGACCGTAAACTTTATTGGCTGACAGATGTTCCGTTGGCGAATAAGGTGACTTTTGAGATTCCCGCCGATAGTAATTTCAAAGCAAAGGATGCTTTCCTGTGGTCGGCTGATTATATATCTTTCGGAAGGGGAACGGAGAGCCACTATGGGGTTCAATATTTTGTTTGATAATGATTCTGTGGTGGGGCGTGTGAAGGATATCACGTGTTCCGGTGTGCAGACTTTGTATATAAAGCCTGATTCTGCTTTTGCCATCAAGAGTGTGAGCGGATTTATTTACTATATGGATAGTGATTCGTCAACGAATAAGCCGGGACTGATTATCAATAATATTGCTTTGACCCGTTATCATGAACCGGTAGATACAATGACAGTTGCCGGAAAAGATAGTTTGGCTGTGGAACAGCGTGTTGGAACTGATTCGGTGGTAACAGAGAAGAAAGCAGATTCGATTCAATCGGTGGATATCAGGAAAAATGTTCCCGCCCGTATGAATCCACGTGAAATGAAGGAGAATAATGCGGCAGATCATTCTCACTCAGATCGTCCTCAGAGAATCAAGCGCAGAAATTAATTATCTTTTGTGGGTATGAGACGTTTTGCTTGTCATTATCTTTATGTTTCGGCGGATGGCTGTTATTCTAAATATGTAGTGGAGTTGGAAGACAGCGGTAGAGTGCGTGCATATTTCCCATTGAAGGAGGAGCTTAGTGCGACACAATGGATAGCGGAGTGATTATTATTTCTCCGATGTATGGGCTGGAGATTTGTTCCGGAGAGAAGTTTGCTGATTTCCTGCACCGTGCCATGCTGGAAACAGGATGTGAACAGCCTGTATATGCATGGCATATAGCTGATTTTGATTTGCCGGGAAAGGAGTTTACAACGGGAAGCAGACTGGTACGTTTATAATATATGCTTAGGGTAGCGTTATAGTATTTCCCATTCAGAAATTGTTACATATACCGATGGAAATATGAATTTTAAGGCAATAAACGTCTTCTGAACTCCGAGCAAACCACTGCTGTGGCAATTGCCACATTCAACGATTCGGAGGTTTCCCGTTCTTGAGGATAATTGGGAATATATAACTTATTGTTTATCAGTTTCTCTACTTCAAGGCTTACTCCTTTTCCTTCATTTCCCATGACAATCAATCCATGGGCCGACAGGGATTCTGTATAAATAATGTTCCCGTTTAAAAAGGTGCCGTATACAGGAATATCGGTCAGGCTTTCAATAAGCTGTGGTAAAGAACAGTAATGAACTTTTACTCTTGCCAATGCCCCCATGGTTGCCTGTACGGTTTTGGATTATACACATCTGCTGTCCCTGTCGAGCAGAAGATATGTTCAATGCCAAACCAGTCTGCCAAGCGGATAATGGTTCCCAGATTCCCTGGTCTTGTACATCGTCCAGTGCCAGGCATAGAGAACTTTTAATAACTTCCGGATTTAAATCATAAGAAGGTTGTACAAAAACGGCCAATACCTCTTGGGGCGTCTTTTGAAGACTGGCACGTGACAACTCTTCTTGTGTTACTTCAATAATTTCGTTGGCCGTGGCAGAGTGGTTCATTTTCAGCCAATTGGAAGTGGCAATCAGTAACTTGCAAGGGAAGTGTCCCAATAAATCGCCTACCAATTTATGCCCTTCGGCCACAAAAACTTGTTCTTCTTTGCGTTTTTTTTTCAGTTCCAACGAACGGATATATTTTATTTTGTTTTTGCTCAGCATGATAATTTCTATTTAATAACAAATATTTGGAGCAAAGCTAAGAAGATATTTTCAATTAATATCTATCTTTGTAGATAAATTTGCGAAGGTTACGGATTTGTATGAAGAAAAGCGCACGCCCATATATATGCACATTTATTATAGCACTATGCACCTCGTGTTCGGTCAGTAAATTTATTCCTGAGGATAAATATTTATTGGATGAGGTCAGGATTGTATCTGAAACGAAGGAGGTGAAGCCGTCACTATTCAATTCATATATTCGTCAGAATCCTAATGCCAAATGGTTCAATTTGGTTAAGATACCTATGCGTACTTATTGCGTCTCAGGCGTGGACTCCACTAAATGGATTAATCGTTTTTTTAGGAAGATTGGTGATGCTCCGGTAATCTATGATGAATCTGTTGCCCTGAAATCCCAGGAGGAAATAGAGAAAGCAGTACGTAATATGGGGTATATGGGGGCTACTGTGCACCTGGATAAAAAGAGGAAGAACAAATTGAAATTGGCTTACCGTATTCATGCCGGGCATCCTTATAAGGTACGTCATGTGGTGTATGATATAGATGATTTGGTTATCAGTGACTACATGCGGCAGGATTCTGCCCAAAGTTTGTTGGCGCCCGGTATGCTGTTTGATGTGAATGTGCTGGATGCTGAACGGCAGCGGATTACCAAATTATTGCAGAATAAGGGTTATTATAAGTTCAACAAGGATTTTTTGGTCTATCAGGCGGATACGGCTAGAAATACCTATTTGGTGGACTTGACTTTAAGATTACTTCCTTATCAGCGTAGAAAAGAAGATTTGCCGCAGAAGCATAGACAATACAAGGTGGGAGAAGTGAATTTTCTGGCGGATGATGAAATCATGTCGGTACAGGAAGGTACTTTGGAAGAATTTGATTCTTTGCGATACAAAGGATATAGTATGTATTACAAGGGAAAGGCTTTTCTCCGTCCGCAAGTGTTGGTTGATTTCAATCGTATCCGTCCGGGAGAACTGTATAGTGAACAGGATGTGCAAAACACCTATTCCAATCTGGGGCGTTTGCGTGCCTTGAAATACTCTAATATTCGTTTTCGTGAAGTGAATGGAGAAAATAGTACGCAGCTGGACGCATACGTATTTTTGGCGAAGAACAAAAATAAATCCATGGCGTTTGAAGTAGAAGGAACTAATTCGGCTGGTGACTTGGGAGCGGCTGCCTCGGTTTCTTTTCAGCACCGCAATGTATTCAAAGGTTCCGAAATCTTTATGATGAAAGTGCGTGGCGCTTATGAGGCCATTACGGGATTGGGGGTGGCTTCACAGGATTATGTGAATGATAATTACATGGAGTATGGGGTAGAAAGCAGCTTGAATTTCCCTCAGTTCATGTTTCCTTTTCTATCATCGAATTTTAAAAAGAAAATTAGAGCTACTTCAGAGGTCGGCTTAAAGTTCACATCGCAAGTTCGTCCGGAATTCTCGCGTACACTGGCTTCTGCTTCATGGAGTTATAAATGGACTGACAGGAAACGTATGCAACACCGTTTGGATTTGGTAGATGTCAATTATGTATATATGCCTAGAAAAGTCATCGGCTTTTCAGGAATATTTGGACAGCATGAGTCTGAGGAATTCAGCTTTGAAAGCCAGTTATGAAAATCAGCTTGTTGTGCGTACAGGGTACAGCTTTACCTATAACAGTGCAGGAAACGCCATGATGCGTACACCTACTAAAAATTCCTATTCTATTCGTGCCAATATTGAAGAGGCTGGTAATTTATTGTATGCTGCTTCCAAATTGGTTCACCCTAATCCGAAAGATGGAGAAGATTATGTGCTGGCGAATATTCCTTTTGCTCAATATGTGAAAGCAGATTTTGATTTTGCAAAGAATTTCATGATAGATCCGCGTAACTCATTTGTGTTTCATATAGGAGTGGGGGTGGCTTATCCGTATGGTAACTCTAAAATGCTTCCTTTTGAAAAGAGGTATTTTTCCGGTGGCGCGAACAGTGTACGTGGGTGGTCTGTACGTTCTTTAGGACCTGGTGTTTATAAAGGTAGTGAGGATGGGAGAATGGACTTTATCAACCAGGCTGGTGATATTAAATTGGACTTGAATATAGAATATCGTACTCATTTGTTTTGGAAATTGAATGGAGCGGCTTTTGTGGATGCCGGTAATATCTGGACTATTCGTGATGACTCCGGACAGGAAGGTGGTTTATTCAAATTTAACGAGTTTTATAAACAGATAGCTGTAGCATACGGTTTGGGAATCCGCCTTGATCTGGATTATTTGATTTTGCGTTTTGACGGTGGCATGAAGCCATAAATCCTGTGGAAACAGGTAAAAAGCGATATCCTGTTATCCGACCACGCTTTTAGCCGTGATTTTGCTTTTCACTTTGCTAAGATTAGGTTATCCAATTTTAAAAGAAAA
>ENA-OQCX01000633-OQCX01000633.1-human-gut-metagenome-genome-assembly--contig:-NODE-633-length-18038-cov-2.640891_pt1 | contig 18038 bp, 14 predicted proteins | sample MGYA00242762_ERZ504587 | MGnify/ENA primary metagenome ERZ504587 (study PRJEB26092, sample SAMD00036337) | human gut metagenome | host: Homo sapiens | study: EMG produced TPA metagenomics assembly of... | reverse complement strand
AGCGTATCGGCTTTAATGCTACCATGAACAGTGGTGCCTGAAATGGAAGGAAGTATCTGATGGTGGTGCGTGTGGAGGGAGCAGACCGGAAGTCGTTCTTTGCCATAGCCGAAAGCCCTAACGGGGTGGACAATTTCCACTTTTGGAACGTCCGCTGGTATTGCCCGATGTGGATCCGGCGGAAACCAATGTGTATGATATGCGTCTTACCGCTCACCAGGATGGATGGATTTATGGTATCTTTTGCAGCGAACGCCATGATGACAAGGCACCGGCGGGAGATCTGTCGGCGGCGGTGGCAAAGGCGGGAATCGTACGCACGCGCAATCTGGTGGACTGGGAACGGTTGCCCGACTTGAAAGCGGCGAGCTAACAGCGCAATGTGGTGTTGCATCCCGAATTTGTGAATGGGAAATATGCCCTCTACACCCGTCCGCAGGATGATTTTATTAATGCCGGAAATGGGGGAGGAATAGGATGGGCGTTGATAGACGACATCACCCGGGCGGAGGTGAAGGAGGAAATGATAATAAACCACCGTTATTATCACACGATCAAAGAGGTGAAGAACGGAGAGGGACCGCACCCCATCCGCACCTCCCAAGGGTGGCTGCACCTGGCGCACGGAGTACGCGGATGTGCCGCCGGACTGCGCTATGTGCTCTATCTGTATATGACCGCAGCCGATGAACCGTGGCGCGTCATAGCTGAACCAGCCGGCTATCTGCTGGCTCCGCTGGCGGGGGAAAGGGTGGGCGATGTGTCCAATGTGCTTTTCTCGAACGGATGGATAGCCGATGACGACGGTACGGTATACATCTATTATGCCTCCAGCGACACGCGGATGCACGTGGCGGTTTCTACGGTGGATCGCTTGGTGGACTACTGTCTGCACACGCCTGCCGACGGATTGCGTTCCGCAGCTTCAGTGGCGGCGGTGAACGCGCTGATAGATCGCAACGAGGCATTTCTGAACGGGTAAAATAGAAGGAATATAAAGGCATTGATAAGATAAAGTCGTTTTTAATGCGGAATGGCTGTTTTTTAGGTGGAAAGAGAAGTGGATAATGCCATTTATTTTCTTGTCGAAAGGGAATAAATGGCTAATTTTGTAATTATAAACCCAAAATAGATATTGTATGAAAAAGATTGCTTTATGGGCTATGTGCATAGCCGTAATGGTGTTGTCGGGTTGCCGGAAGGCTCCGGAATGGAAAGCGGAACATGTGTTTGTCATCGGTTTGGACGGATGGGGCGCCTACAGTGTGGAAAAGGCGGATATGCCGAACGTGAAGGCGTTGATGGATGCCGGATGCTACACGTTGAAAAAACGCAGTGTACTTCCTTCATCCAGTGCTGTAAATTGGGCTTCCATGTTTATGGGGGCAGGTCCTGAACTGCACGGGTACACGGAGTGGGGATCAAGAACACCCGAACTACCCTCGCGTGTGCTGAACGAGCATGGCATTTTCCCCACCGTGTTCAGCGAGTTGCGCAAGGCGGCTCCCGATGCCGAGATGGGCGTACTGTATGAATGGGATGGTATCAAGTATCTGGTAGATACGCTGGCTTTGAACCATCATGCGCAGGCACCCGACTATAACACGCATCCTACGGCTTTGTGTGACATGGCCTGTGAGTATATTACGCAGAAGAAACCGGTGTTGAGTGCTTTCTGTTTCGACAACCCTGACCACGTGGGGCACGGTGACGGACACGATACTCCGGCTTATTATGCCAAACTGAGAGAACTGGACGGCTATGTGGGCCGTATTGTGGATGCCATCAAGGAAGCGGTATTTATGAAAACAGCATCATTATTGTCACCGCTGATCATGGGGGAATCAATAAGGGACATGGCGGAAAGACCATGGAGGAGATGGAAACGCCGTTCATTATCGCCGGAAAGAACATCAAGAAGGGGGGAGCTTTCGAAGAGAGCATGATGCAGTTTGACTGCGCGTCTACTATAGCATCTGTTTTCAATCTGGAGCAACCGCAGGTGTGGATAGGACGCCCCATGACACAGGTGTTTGAATAAAAGATGAAGCGGATACTATGAAATTGCATATCGTTGATATTCTGATTATTTGTGCTTATCTGATGGTTATTGTCGCCATCGGGTTGTTTTTGAAAAAGAAGGCGGCAAAGAATATGGATTCTTATTTTTTGGGCGGAAAGTCGTTGCCGTTTTATATGTTGGGACTGTCGAATGCATCGGGCATGTTTGATATTACCGGCACCATGCTGATGGTGTATTGGGCTTTTGCTTATGGGTTCAAAAGTCTGTGGATTCCATGGTTGTGGCCCGTGTTCAATCAAATTTTCCTGATGGTCTATCTGTCGGTGTGCTCCGCCGGAGCAATGTGCTGACGGGCGCCGAATGGATAAAGACCCGTTTCGGGCAGGGGCGGGGGGCTACGCTCTCGCATACTATTGTCATTGTCTTTGCTCTGCTCAGCGTGCTGGGCTTCTTGAGCTACGGGTTTATCGGAATCGGCAAGTTCATGGAGATCTTTTTTCCGTGGGAGGTAGTGTCGCAGTATGTGCCCTGGGATATTCCGGTACAATATGTGCCTCATTTTTACGGCATTTTCTTTACGGCCATTGCTACCTTCTATGTGATGCTGGGCGGTATGCTCAGCATTGTGTGGACGGATGTGGTGCAGTTCCTCATCATGACGGTGGCGGGTGTGGTCATTGCCATTATCGGGATGAACATGGTGACTCCTGAAATGATCCGGGAATTTGTGCCTGCAGGGTGGGAGTCGCCTTTCTTCGGCTGGACGCTGGACATTGACTGGAGTGAACGGATGAGTTTGCTGACGGAACGCATGGCGGACGAGCCTTACAGCCTGATGGGTGTCTTTGTGATGATGGCGTTGCTGAAAGGGATTTTTATGAGCATGGCGGGACCTGCTCCGAACTATGACATGCAGAAGATCCTGTCGTGCAAGTCACCCAAGGAGGCGGCGCTGATGAGCGGTTCGGTATCGGTCATTCTGCTGATTCCGCGTTATCTGATGATTATGGGATTTGCGTTGCTGGCTATCTATTTCTTTAAAGTGGATGGAGGACTGGAACAGATGACGGCTGTCCACACGGATTTCGAAACAATTCTTCCTCACCTGATTACGAAGTATGTGCCGGTGGGGCTGGCGGGTTTGTTACTGGCAGGATTGCTGTCGGCATTCATGTCTACATTCGCTTCTACGGTGAATGCGGCACCGGCCTATGTGGTGAATGATATTTATCTGAAGTATATCAACCCAAGGGCTTCCGTCAGGACACAGATACGGGCGAGTTACCTCGTTTCGGTACTGGTGGTGGTTATCAGTACGGTGATGGGCTTTTTTCTGAAGGACATCAACGAGATTTTCCAGTGGATTGTGGGCGCGTTGTTCGGCGGATATATTGCCGCCAATGTGTTGAAGTGGCACTGGTGGCGGTTTAATGGTGAAGGGTATTTCTGGGGAATGACTTCGGGTGTGGTGGCTGCCATTGTGATGAAGTTCACGGTACCCGATTCGTTGGTACTTTATTTTTTCCCCGTGTTGTTCGGCATTTCGCTGGTGGGTTGTATCGTGGGTACGTACTCGGCACCTCCTACTGACGAGGAGACGCTGGTGAACTTCTATATCCGGGTACGTCCGTGGGGGTGGTGGAAACCGGTGGCGGCCAAGGCGGTAGCACGCTATCCGCAGGTGACGCGCAACCGCCATTTCAAGCGGGATATGTTCAATGTGGCGATTGGTATCGTGTGGCAGTGCTGTCTCACTATTGTGCCCATGTATCTGGTGGTGCGCGGTACGGGGGGACTCATTGCGTCGGTGTTGCTGCTGGTGGTGACCACCGTGGTGTTGAAATATACCTGGTACAGGCCGTTGTGCAGGGAAGAGAAGGAATATGATGAGTTGATGAAACGTATCGGAATGGACTGATAGACAAAAAAGGGTAAATGTGTCAAAACTAAAATGGCTACCCCGCAAAGTTACAGATCGTATTTATAACACTTAAAAAAGGGTCGTATCAAGCTCTGTATTGAGTAATGATACGGCCCTTTCTTTAGCCTTTTAGGATGTTCAAATGCCAGATTATAAGTTCATATTTTCAAAAACAGAGTTTTGACATCCTCTTTTTGTCTGTCAATATCAACCGGAAGGTTTAGCTCACTTCGGGCGGCTCCAGTATGCGGCTGGCGTACTCATGTTGTAGCGGTAGCTCGACACCTTGTTTCATCAGTATTCTTCCGGAGAACATTTTGTTGTCCAGTGGCAGCGGACGGGCATCTTTTCCGGTTTAGTTCCGTGATGCGGTATTGCTTGTCGGCTTTCAGCCTGTCCATGCGGAAACGGGGAACAATCTGATTGCAATAATGCTGAATCTTGTAGGCAAGAACACGGCATGTTTTTTCTGTGGGGTGTAGAGCATCAGTGAGAAAGCACCTCTATCATTGTAAGGCGAGATGAGACGGTATGATAAATTGCCCAGCTGTATCATCGGACGGATTTTCTTGTAGGTAATAATGGCTTCACGTTTTCGGGAACGGACAACGGCAGGGAGGTGTTCGGAGTAGCTATCAGAATATCTTGTTCCTATACCCGGAGCGGAAAGGAAGAGAAGAGGCATAAGTTTGCCGGAAGTAGTTTTTTCATGGGATGGTATTTTTTTGAAGAATAATGATCTGTATGTTTGGAGTTATGCAAAAATGAAAGAAGTTTTTGGCATTTTATGATAGAATATTATTCATGTGGCACTATGTGCGCATTTTATGTAATTATGAGGTGCTTTGCCGCAATAAATATCAAGGAATCTTTTTATCTTTGCGAATATTGGTAATCAGTGCTTAAGTATAAAAAAAAGGTTATGGAAAAGAGAGATAAAGAGGAAATGAGCCGCAGGAAGTTTCTGAAGATAGTAGCGTCAGTGCGGCTGCATCGGCGGCAGCCTGTATGGTTGTGCATCCGAAGGGAAACCGGCTTCATCCGAGGCTTCTGTATTGGGCGAAGTGCCTGTGGATAAAATGACGTATCGCGTTTCCCCCAAAGGGGAGCGTGTCTCACTTTTAGGATATGGATGTATGCGCTGGCCGTTGAAACCTGCACCGGACAGCGATGGAAATGTGATAGATAAGGATGCGGTGAATGAACTGGTGGATTATGCTATCGCTCATGGAGTGAATTATTTCGATACATCTCCTGTTTATTGCCAAGGGTTTTCTGAAAGAGCACCGGTGCGGCCTTGAAACGTTATCCCCGCGAAAAGCTCTTGATTGCGACAAAGATGTCCAATTTCCAAAACTATACTCGTGAGAATTCCATCAAGATGTACCATCAGTCGATGAAAGAATTGCAGACGGATTATCTGGATTATTATTTGCTTCATTCCGTAGGTGGAGGGGAAGGGATCAAGACTTTCCATGACCGTTATATTGACAATGGAGTTCTTGACTTTTTACTAAAAGAGCGTGAAGAAGGCCGTATTCGTAATTTGGGATGGTCATTTCACGGATCGGTGGAAGTGTTTGATTATTTGCTGTCGCTGGATGTGAAATGGGATTTTGTGCAAATTCAGATGAACTATGTAGATTGGCGCCATGCTTCGGGTAGAAATGTTAACGCGGAATATTTGTATGGAGAGTTGGCCAAGCGTGGAATTCCGGCTGTGATTATGGAGCCGCTGTTGGGAGGACGTTTGTCTAAACTGAACGACCACCTGGTGGCGCGCTTGAAGCAGCGTCGCCCGGAGAACAGTGTGGCATCGTGGGCGTTCCGTTTTGCCGGTACGTATCCCAACGTGTTGTGTGTGCTGAGTGGAATGACTTATATGGAACATTTGCAGGATAACCTTCGGACTTATTCGCCCTTGGAACCTTTGAATGAGGAAGAAAAAGAGTTCTTGGAAGAAACAGCCCAATTGATGCTGAAGTTCCCTACGATTCCTTGCAATGACTGCAAATATTGTATGCCCTGTCCTTACGGGTTGGATATTCCGGCGATTCTGGTGCATTATAATAAATGTGTCAACGAAGGAAATGTGCCTAAAAGCAGTCAGGATGAGAATTACCGCCGTGCACGGCGTGCTTTCCTGATAGGTTATGATCGTAGTGTGCCCAAACTGCGGCAGGCAAGCCATTGTACCGGATGTAACCAGTGTAATCCGCATTGCCCTCAAAGCATTGATATTCCCAAAGAACTGCATCGCATAGACGCATATGTGGAACAGTTGAAACAAGAGACTTTATAATGGAATGGATAAACATGATAAAATAACGAATGCTTATGTTACGTAAAATAAGACTTGCCGCCGCCCTTTTGTTCTTTACAATGATCACGTTGCTGTTTTTGGATTTTACTGGAACTGTGCATGGTTGGTTTGGCTGGATGGCGAAAATACAGTTCTTCCTGCCGTGCTGGCATTGAATGTGGGGGTGGTGATAGCCCTTGTTTTGTTGACTCTGCTTTTGGGGCGTGTCTATTGTTCGGTTATCTGTCCGTTAGGGGTGTTTCAAGATATCATTTCCTGGGTTTCGGGAAAGGTAAAGAAGAATCGTTTCCGCTACTCGCCTGCTTTGTCGTGGTTACGCTATGGGGTATTGGCAGTGTTTGTCGTCGCTTTGGTAGCAGGGGCGGTTTCATTGGCGGCGTTGATTGCTCCTTACAGTGCATACGGCCGTATCGTTTCTAACCTGCTGACACCTTTGTATCAGTGGGGGAACAATGTACTTGTCCTATGGGCGGAGCGTGTGGACAGTTATGCTTTTTATTCGGTAGATGTTTGGATGAAAGGTCTTTCTACTTTTGCAGTTGCAGTGGGTACTGTGATTGTGCTTTTTATTTTGGCATGGCGTGGAGGAAGAACTTATTGCAATACCATTTGCCCGGTGGGTACAGTATTGGGATTCTTATCTAGATATTCTTATTTTAAACCGGTTATTGATACGTCTAAATGTAATGGTTGCGGACTTTGTGCTCGTAATTGCAAGTCTTCCTGCATTAATCCCAAAGCACATGAGATTGATTATTCCCGTTGTGTTGCTTGTATGGATTGTCTAGGCAAGTGCCGCCAAGGGGCAATAAAATATGTATCGGGGCAGATGCTTCTGAAGAAACAGGCTCCGGCAAGTGAAGGAGTTGGCAAACGGGTTTCTCAGGCGTCTTTAAACAAAGAAAAGGTAGATACTGCACGGCGTGGGTTCTTTACGGTTTCGGCTTTGATTGCTGCAAGTGTTGCCGTAAAAGCTCAGGAAAAGAAAGTGGATGGCGGTCTGGCTCCTCTTATAGATAAGAAAGTTCCCAAGCGTGCCACTCCTATTGTTCCTGCGGGAGCATTGAGTTTCCGTCATTTTGCGCAGCACTGTACGGCTTGTCAGCTTTGTGTGTCGGTGTGCCCTAATCAGGTATTGCGTCCGTCCGGTGATTTGAAACATCTGATGCAGCCCGAGATGTCTTACGAACGTGGATATTGTCGTCCTGAGTGTGCGAAATGTGCAGAAGTATGTCCTACTGATGCTATTCACTTGGCTGATTTGACAGAGAAGTCATCTGTACAGATTGGTCATGCTGTGTGGGTTGCTCAGAATTGTATAGTGAACACAGATGGGGTAAGTTGTGGAAATTGTGCCCGTCATTGTCCTACGGGGGCTATCTTGATGGTTCCTAAAGATGCCGATGATGGAAAATCACTTAAGATACCGGTTGTGAATACAGAACGTTGCATCGGTTGTGGCGCTTGTGAAAATCTTTGTCCGAGCCGCCCGTTTAGTGCTATTTATGTAGAAGGTCATGAGATGCATCGTATTATCTGAATGAAATAGAAAGGAAGATGGATGAATTAATCAGATTGTTGCATGAAGGCGGCTATTCCTGTGTTATCAGAAAGGAAGAGATCCGTACTTTTACCCAACGCGGGGTAGCCGATTTATATGATTTGCTGAATCAGCATCCGGTCTTTTTGCATGGAGCGCAGGTTGCTGACAAGGTGGTAGGAAAAGCAGCTGCCGCATTGATGGTGCTGGGGGGTGTCCGGGAGGTTTATACGGATATCATCAGTGAGCCTGCATTGGCTGTATTGCACAAGGCGAATATTAGGTGGAGTGTGTTCAAATAGTTTCTCGTATTTGGAACAGAAACCGGACAGGTTGGTGTCCTTTGGAAACTCTTTGCTATGAGTTGGAATCGCTTGAGGCTATGTATCCGGTGATTCAGAATTTTGTGGAAAGGATGAGGGGCTTCGGAAGCTAACTTCGTGGTTCTTGTCTTGTTTCAAATGTGCTGATGATGCTGTACGTTCGGAGAGTAAACGTTTTGCATATAATCTTAACTAATGTTGTCTGTCAGATGGTTTTCTTCGAAACTTAATGAAATTTTGCTAGGAATTCTTAAATCTTCATTATCTTTGAAGCATAAAACAATAAGATTATGAGTGACCAGATAAAACAAATAGCTGAGCGTCTCCAGGGATTAAGGGACGTTCTGGAACTGACTCCTGATGAAGTGGCTAAAAGTTGCCAGCTTTCAGTGGAAGAGTATTTGGGTATGGAAAGCGGGGAGAAAGATATTTCTGTCAGTGCTTTACAGAAAATAGCCCGTAAATACGGTATTGCATTGGATGTATTAATGTTTGGTGAAGAACCTAAGATGAGTTCTTATTTTCTGACCCGTTGTGGTTCAGGAGTGTCGGTAGAACGGACCAAGGCGTATAAATATCAGTCATTGGCTTCCGGTTTTCGCGGGCGTAAGGCTGATCCTTTTATTGTGACTGTAGAACCGAAACCGGAAAATACTCCGATTCATTTTAACTCACATGAGGGACAAGAATTCAATTTGGTTATTGAAGGAAGAATGTTACTTAATATAAATGGAAAAGAATTGATCTTGAATCCAGGTGACAGTCTTTATTTTGATTCTTCTATTCCACATGGTATGATGGCATTGGATGATAAGACTGTGAAATTCTTGGCAGTAATATTATAATAAATTGAGATTAAAAAGACAGCGTTGTCATTGACTGCAACTATTTCTAATTTTTGGTTCTCAATTTTTAATTGAATAAGATTATGGTAGAAAAATTCTTAGAACAGACCACATTTACCTCACAAGAGGACTTTATAAAGAATTTAAAGATTAAAATCCCTGAAAATTTTAATTTTGGTTATGATATAGTAGATGCCTGGGCTGCCGAAGAACCCGATAAGAAAGCATTGTTATGGACTAATGATAAAGGGGAGCATATACAATATACTTATGCAGACTTGAAAAAGTATACGGATATGACTGCTTCTTATTTTCAGAGCCTTGGTATTGGTCATGGTGATATGGTGATGCTTATTTTAAAGCGTCGTTATGAGTTCTGGTACTCTATTATTGCCTTGCATAAGTTAGGAGCTGTGGTTATTCCTGCAACTCATCTGTTGACAAAAAAGGATATCGTGTATCGTTGTAATGCTGCTGATATCAAGATGATTGTAGCTGCAGGAGAAGATGTGATAACAAAGCATATTATAGATGCCATGCCCGATTGTCCTTCAGTAAGAAAACTGGTCAGTGTAGGACCGGATATTCCGGAGGGTTTTGAAGATTTTCATAAAGGTATTGAAAAAGCTGCTCCTTTTGTCAAACCGGAACATCCCAATACGAATGAAGATACTTCATTAATGTATTTCACTTCGGGCACTACAGGCGAACCTAAGATGGTGGCACATGATTTTACATATCCTTTGGGACATATTGTAACTGCCAGTTTCTGGCATAATTTGCATCGTGACAGTCTTCATCTTACCATTGCCGATACAGGTTGGGGGAAAGCTGTCTGGGGAAAACTTTATGGACAGATGATAGCAGGAGCCAATATTTTTGTGTATGATCATGAAAAATTTACACCGGCAGATATTCTTGGAAAGATTCAGGATTATCATATCACTTCTTTATGTGCTCCTCCTACTATTTATCGTTTTTTAATTAAGGAGGATATTAGTAAATATGATCTTTCTTCTTTGGAATACTGTACTACGGCGGGAGAGGCTTTGAACTATTCTGTATATGAAACGTTCAAGAAAATCACAGGTATCCGTCTGATGGAAGGTTTTGGACAAACGGAAACTACATTGACTTTAGGTACTTTTCCCTGGATGGAGCCTAAACCCGGAAGTATGGGGGTACCTAATCCTCAATATGATATAGATTTGTTGACACACGACGGGCGTTCTGCTGAGGATGGAGAACAAGGTCAGATTGTTATTCGTACAGATAGGGGCAAACCATTGGGATTGTTCAAAGAATATTATCGTGCTTCGGAATTAACGGAAGATGCTTGGCATGATGGTATTTATTATACAGGTGATGTGGCTTGGCGTGACGAGGATGGTTATTTTTGGTTTGTAGGCCGTGCTGACGATGTGATCAAGAGTTCGGGTTATCGTATAGGCCCGTTCGAGGTGGAAAGTGCTTTGATGACCCATCCGGCTGTTGTGGAATGTGCCATTACCGGTGTGCCTGATGAAATCCGTGGTCAGGTGGTAAAGGCGACGATTGTCCTTTCCAAAACTTTTAAGGGTAAGGAAGGACCTGAGTTGGTAAAGGAGTTGCAAGATCATGTGAAGCGTGTGACTGCTCCGTACAAGTACCCGCGTGTCATAGAGTTTGTAGAAGAACTTCCAAAGACCATCAGTGGAAAGATTCGTCGTGTGGAAATCCGTGAAAAGGATAAATAATCTGATCGGAGTTTTATTGGTAAAATAATTAAAAATGAAAAAGGTTTTACTTCTTGTGTTTTTAAGTCTGGCCTGGTTGTCAGCAAGTGCGCAAGCCTTGGTTCCTATTACATGGACAGCCTATGGTCTGACTTTTGAGGCTCCAAAAGGGATTTTGGTGGAGGAGGATACAGAGGAGACTTTTCTTCTGAACAATTCCAGGTTTTATATCACCATTCAGTCTTTGGATTCGGATGGTATGACAAAAAGTGACTTGAAGAGTGTATTAAAAGACTATGCCAATGATGACGGGGTGAAAGACCAGTCGGCTGTGCAGGAGTTTGAGTTACCACAGTTTTTCGGTACTTATTTAAAAGGAAGCTGCGAAACAGATCATTGTCTTTATGCTTGTCTGATGACTAAGGCGGCAGGTAGTGGATTTATATATCTATTATCTATAGCAAGGAAAATGAAAATATTGCCGAAAAAATACTGAAAAGTTTTACAATGGAGGAATAAACAAAAGAGCGTTAATGCTTGTTTCTTAGATAAGAAAGCGTTCAAAATTTACCAGAAAATTACTAGATTATTAATAGCAAATGAAAGGACTGGCTTCGTGAGAAGGTAGTCCTTCTTTTTGTGTAGTTATGAATGTTTAGGGAATCTATGATTCATGTGTAATATGCTTTGCCGACATCAGAATATCAAATGATTTTGGGCCATAATAAGGGACATTCATAGAATAATAAGTTAGCCAACTAATTCGTAATACTTTAAGTATGCATTAGCTGGCTAACTTATTATTCTATGAATGTTTCAGGTTAAGGCATTAACGTCCGGTCCACCATAAGGGGGTGATGATATTATCTGAGCCTCCTAATAACTCTACAGCTTGTTTATAGCCTTCGGGGTCTGCATTCTCCAGACTGGAAGGATATCGCATACGCTGTGGATAAAATTCCCATTTCTGTCCGTCTTTCCAAGAATTAGGATTCCAGACATTAACCATGTCTGAACCGGTCATTGAACTTTCGTTTGCAGGAATCTCAAAGAATGGTAATCCCAAACGGCGGAAATCCGACCACATTTCCAATACCAAATACGGAGTTTGTGCAATGAATTTTTGAGTGATAATTTTAGTCAGGTGGTCATTCAATGCTTTTCCATATAACGTTTTAGAAGCTGTAGGATATTCATAAGTAACAGTCTTCTGTTCCTTGCTGTATCCATCCACATAAGTCATTTGTTCAGCAGTAGGTTCAGTGGTATGATCAAATTTGACTGAAGTACCTACACGATTGTAGTTGGTGGAATTCAGATAATCATTCACATATTCGCTAACACCAAAGTATTCAAAACTAGCTTTAATACCGTTTTCATAGGCTTCTTTCGCTGTTGTTCCAGTGTTCCAACCATACAATGAAGCTTCTGCTAGCAAGAAATACGTTTCCCATGCTGCAAAGAATATGCGAGATTTTCCCTTACAATAGTCTTTACCCAACATTGGAAGAGTACAGCCGGGGCCATATCCATTTGTCACCAGTTGGTTATAAGCCAAGGTTGGCGACCATCCACCACGCGAACCAGCGGGATAACCATTCCAACAACGAGTTGCATCAATCTTTATTTCTCCGGGATTATCCTTGTTAGGAATCGGATTTCCGTTTTCGTCTACTGTGTAAAGAACGAAATCTTTAGCTGTCCTGTCATTATATTTATCTATGTAGTTCTCAGCATTTTCATCATCAGGCAGACAGAATATCTTTAATGCACGAGGGTCAAGATTTTCCGGCATACCATCCAACCAATATTGTTTAGTAGGATTATCTGTATTAGCAACATAATGTCTGTCATATTTAATACCTAAATAATTAGCTGGTTTAACATAACTAGCCAAATCGGAACGTTGTTCTGTTACTTTAATACCACCTAAATTAGTCAGAAGATTGGCAACTGTTGAAGAAAGAACCTGATCGTCAAATGAACGGGTATATACTCCGGAAAAGACATCCCATCCATCATTTTCTTTTACTGCAAACATATCATCAGCCGTTAAAATCTTGTTACCTTTGGCTGCATCCTCAAATTCGGCCTGTGCAGTTGCCTTGTCGATGTTTGATAAACGCATGGCCAGACGCATACGGAGTGAATTTGCATATTTCTGCCACTTCACAGGATCATATTTTACATTGTCAAACGGGTCGCATTTACCTTCTGCCTCAACAGGCAGGACAGAGGTGTTGATAGCTGCTGCGGCTTCTTTCAACTCCTTTAAAATGAATTCATAATCATCTTTCTCTGAGTTGAAAACAGGATTTTCCCCTAGGAAACTTTCAATAGGATAAGGTCCGAAATTATCGACAAACTCACTGATAAGATAGGCACGCCAGATACGGGCAAACTGCTTTACGTTCGGGAAAAATTCTTTTTCATGTGCAGTGGTAGTGGCCGCTTCGAGCTGGTTCTCTACTGCTGTAATAGCCAACGTAGCATTTTTAATACTGGAACTGAGATCAGGATAATAATAAGCAGATGTGTAGTCATCACTATAGCGGCCTACGTTCAGAAAACTCATTTCTCCACAAATTCTGGCAGCACTAGCCCAATTATAGACTACTACACGTTCTGCGGTACCGGGATTCATCTGTGCCTGTCCTATAGAATTATTCAATGCATATTGAGGTTTTACATATTCCTCACCGGCGGCTGTGGGATTGGTATTGACTTCATCAAAGTCAGAGCAGGAAACTAATCCGGCGCAAAAGCCAAGCCCCAAAAATAATTTATTCATTGTTTTCATTGTTCTTTTTCTTTTTTATGATTAGAAACCAAGAGTTACATTAAACAGGTAAGAACGTGATGTCGGAGCTGACGAGTTCTCCAAACCTGTTGCATTAGTGCTTGTAGCATATACTGATTCCGGATCAATACCGTCCAAATGGCTTGAAATCATCCATACATTATTCACGGTGAAACCAAGCTTAACCTGTTGGAACGGAGTCTTTTTCAACATAGATGACGGGAAACGATAACTCAAGGCGATGTTACGCAAACGGATGTTGGTTGCATCATAAATATAAGCTTCCGAAATGCCGGCGCGACCTGTAGCCAAAGCTTTGTAATAACGTTCTAAAGAAACACTTTGATCATTTACCTTATAACCGTTACCATCTTTGATAACTCCCGCTACAACGATATCCTCACGTTTACCGCCTGGAGCAGTACATTCGGCAATACCACTACGTTGCAAGTTCATATTGGTGAATGAGAAAATATCGCCACCAAAACGTCCGTCAATCAGGAAACTAAGTGTGAAGTTTTTATAATTAAATGTATTTGTCCATCCTAATAGGAAGTCAGGCTGTTGTTCACCAATCTTATGCTTGTCACTAGTGGCCTGTGGCAGTCCTGATTCATTGAGTAATAATTGTCCTTTAAATTCTCCTTCTTCTACTCGTTGATATTTGGTACCCCAGATTTCACCATAAGCACCTCCCGCAACTGCATAAACCTGTAATGCGTCAGAACCTCCTAAAGCATACTGCATACCTGGTTTTCCCGGTAATAATTCAATAATCTTACTCTTGTTCTGAGAGAAGTTCAACTGAGTATCCCAACTAAATTGAGCTGTTTCGATAGGGCGTGCATTCAACATGATTTCAATACCGGTATTTTGAATGTTACCTGCATTTACTTTCATGTTATCATAACCGGAAAGGTTATTTAAAGGAATATTCATTAACTGGCGTTTTGCGTTTGTCTTGTACCATGCAAAGTCAACTCCTAAACGGTTATTGAAGAATTTCAATTCAGCACCGGCTTCCCAAGAAGTAATCAACTCGCTGCGTACATCTGCATCGTATTTGGTTTTTCCTTGTCCGGCAGTTGTATTGCCATTAGGGTCTGAACCAATACTATATGTATTATATAACTGATATGCATCCATATCGTTACCTACTTGTGCAAAAGATGCACGTGCTTTAGCATAAGTAAACCATTCGGGCATGCCTTTGCCTACTTTACCCACCATATCACTGATCACCCATGACAATGAAACAGACGGATAGAAGAATGAACGGTTTTCTTTATTCAAAGCTGATGACCAGTCATTACGGAAAGTTGCATCCAAGAATGCCCAACCATTATAGTTGATCCCAAGAGTTCCATACAAAGATTGATTTTTTTATGAATATAGGTTTCGGTTATTGACAAATCTTTTTTGTCACCATTGGCTAAAGAGAATAAATCGGGCGCAGTCAATTTTCCCATAGAATTATCCAAACCTGTAGATTTTCTTTCCATTAAGTTACCACCAAAAGAGAAATTACCACCAAATTTTCCAAACAATTCATCCTTATGGGCACTGATCAAAAAGCTGAAATTATTTTCGAAGAACTTTTTCTCACTAGTGCTGTAACGGCTGTTCTTATTATTAGTAGGACTTCCTGCATACAATTTCTCTTCACCCTCAGTGAAATACATATCACTACCGGCTTTGATTTCAGCATCCAGCCAATCTGTAAATTTGTACTTCAATGATCCGTTCATCAGGAAACGATTGCGGCTATCTTTATTGGGATTATAATCTTTAGACCAATAAGGGTTGATACCCCCTTTACTCCACCAGATCATTTCGCCGAATTCGTCTTTGACAGGGCTGGAAAAGTCACGGATGTCAATAGTCGTAGGCATATTGAAAATAGTATAAAATGCATTATTCCCACGTGCACCACTGATAGGGCGGTTTTCTGCGAGGGTATTGATGTATTGTACTTTTGCATCAATGCTCCAACGATCATCTTTACCAAAAGTAGAAGATGCACGCAAAGTTAAGTTTGTACGGCTTAAGTTAGCACCCGGTATCATGCTGGAGTCATCCATACGATTCAATGAAGTGTAAATGGATGTTTTATCATACTGCTGCTGGAATGATATGCTTTCTGATAAGTTCACACCTGTATCAAAGAAATTTTTTACGTTATCAAAGATTTGCATATTTGCAGTTGTACCATCCCATTTTGTATAGCTTTGCCCTGTTACTTCAGGTCCCCAGCTATAGCTGTTAGTTGAGTCGAACACGCCATTCTCACCTTGTCCAAAGGCTTTTTGGCGTTTAGGGAGCATAAATGTTGTCTCAGCGGAAACTGAACCAGAGATGGTGATACCCAAACCTTCACGCTTTGTTCCTTTTTTAGTTGTAATCAAAATAACACCATTACCGGCACGAGAACCATAAAGTGCAGCAGCTGACGCACCTTTCAACACAGACATGGACTCAATATCTTCAGCATTAATATCTGAAAGTCCATTACCCATATCCAATGTCGGGTTATCAATATCATTATTACTTGCTCCTGTAAAGTTATCCATTGGCACACCATCGACAACAATTAACGGCTGGTTCAAACCTGTTACAGAATTCGCACCACGAAGCTGGATTTTGGAAGAACCGCCAGGACCATTACTTGAACGGATAATCTGGACACCTGAAACTTTACCTGTCAAAGCATTTGCGAGGTTCGTTTCACGAGCTTCAAGTAACGCGTCACCTTTTACCTCCTGCATGGCATAACCCAGTGCTTTTTTCTCACGTTTGATACCAAGAGCAGTCACTACAACTTCGCCCAATGTTTGTGTGTCATCCTGTAAAGTTACATTCATGGGTTGTCCATCCCAAGGAATCTCTACTGTTTGATAACCTACAAATGAAATTTGAATGATATCCCTTTTTCACATTGGATAAAGAGAAGTCGCCATCAAGTCCGGTTATCGTACCATTAGTCGTACCTTTCACTACTACAGACGCACCGATAACGGTTTCACCTGTAGCGTCTACTACAACTCCTGTACAAGCTCCATTTTGTTGTGTGATTTTCACATCGGCAACGCCGGGATTGGCGACCGCGTATGCTGATCCTGTAGAGGCACCCATTAGGAACAGCAACATACTGACTGATTTTAGTCGTTTTAACATAGCTGTGATTTTTTTTAAAGTTTATTGAAAATCAAGTAATTCCGTTTCCTTAGTTCCTTCAGAACTACTCTTGCAGCTATTGTGTTGATATTCAATGTAGTTGAATATGATAACGACAAAAAGAAATTTCCATTTAAAGCCGTTAAAACAAACTTTAAATGGAAATTTTCTACTTCATTTCTACCCAAATCACTACTTTGCACAAAGAAATAAGGGAGTATTACATTCCGTAAAAGAATGAGAACTTTCAATAATTGGTGGGAAAGTTTTTCATCTTACAAATGAAAACAGCATCGGCTCATTGTTTTAGAAAGTCCTTATCTTTTTCAAGAAGAATCAACTCTTTACTTACATATAAATAATATTTGCAAAATAATTCTATGTATAGTCCTGAAGGTCAAAATAAAACAATCCCCTTGTTTTTACAGGAAAAACAAGGGGAACTGTTATTCTTTAATTTTATTTTCAGTTCTTCGGTCCTTTGCCAAAATCAGGATTTTCTTTATCCATCCATACACGTTCGTCATGCAAAACTTGTGGATTTTTTGCATTTGTACCTTGATATGTATAACCTTGTGCTTTATATGCAGCGATAGTTATGTCATGTAACTGATCTGATTCCAAAGGCTCCATAACAGCAAATCTTCTAGGGATAGGATAAGAGTCACCCAATTGTTCGTCAAATTCCTTACGCGGTAAAATGGAACTATTCTTCATAGGAACACCAGAACGCATAATGTTAACATATTGATCAATCGGTGCATTAAAATAATGGAGATATTCTTGGATATACACTTTTTCCAAATCAGAAGCTTTATCTCCACTTAAATTATAAGCCTCTTTCTTAAGCAGTTCTGTCAGCCATTCCTCTTGCAGCTTAATGGAAACATCATGAGGGTCATTTACATAAGGACTGTCATAATAAGGTATATGATTCTGACCGGCAACATAATCATATCCTTTTACTGAAGCAGTGATACCGTCTGTAAAATACTCTTGGGCACTTTTTTGTCCATTCCAAGTAGCTCCCAACAGGGTGAATTCAGCCAAGAAGAAATTGGTTTCCGCTGCCGAAAAATACAGACCATACCAGCCATATTGTTGAGTGTCCTGAACCGGAGTAACATCCGGAGCATCCGGATAAGTATATGTCAACAAACCTTTTACCATTTCTTGATTCCGGTAAGTACACGGATAATAGCTTTTCTTGGCACCAGCTGCCGAGTACAAAACAAACAATTGTCCTGTGGGGTCAAAATAATCCTCGTATTTGTCCATCTGTCCTGCACCTATTTCTACAGGAAGACCATAATAACGTACCCAAGGTTCACCTGGGCCACCCCATTCTTTAAAGACTTTCTTTCCATTTTTAAC
>ENA-OQCX01000632-OQCX01000632.1-human-gut-metagenome-genome-assembly--contig:-NODE-632-length-18052-cov-1.814840_pt1 | contig 18052 bp, 18 predicted proteins | sample MGYA00242762_ERZ504587 | MGnify/ENA primary metagenome ERZ504587 (study PRJEB26092, sample SAMD00036337) | human gut metagenome | host: Homo sapiens | study: EMG produced TPA metagenomics assembly of... | reverse complement strand
CTTTCTACTTGCTCTGCTGTTCGTTGTATTTCTCAGTTGCGTCAGAATCCTTGGCTTTCTTCTGTGCATTATCACTGGCTTCTTTTGCTTTCTGTGTATCTTCATCACTCTCCGGGTACAGGATCGGCTGTAACTCTTTCCAGTGCCTGTGGATATTTAAACGTTGCACTCATGCCAAAGTATTCATACGTCAAGTCATAAACTCTGCCATTCTTCACTGCATCAAAATGCTGCCAGATGTCATTCTCGGCAAAGTCCTTATTGAACATCTCCACGACCTGATCCGGCAGTGCATGGGCTGCACGCAGGATGATATCCGGCTCTTTGGTCTTCATATCTTCTGTGTTGACGGTCAGAAATTCCTGATCGGTGTCAGAATACACATTCTCACCGCCTGCCAGTTCCACTAGACTTCCCACATAGGAGTTCGGTGTGGCAATGATATAACTTCCCGGAAGTCCCATCAGGATCATCACCTTCGGATGGTCCTTGCCTTCGTTTTTCTTCTTATAATCATCATAAAACTCGGTAAATTCTTTCACCAGCTTATCTGCCTGATCCTGCCGGTCGAAGATCTCGCCCAGCTCCTGAATGGAGCGGTACATACCCGGTACACTTCTGAGGTTTAAGAATGCCCAGTCAGAACCGATGGCTTCATACTTCGGCTGCAGGTCACTCTGTAAGGATACCGGCTTAAGATCCAGTCCGGTTTTAAGGATGAAAGAATCTCGGTATCCGGACTCATGGCTGTTCCGACCGTCTCTACATCCTTGTATCTGTCCGGGATGGTGGATACGGTACTGCTGCATACACCCACCAGATCCAGTTCCAGCTTGTCACAGATATCTGCGGTTGCCGGAGAGGTCGCAATGATCCTCGGCTCTCCATCCAGCTCCTTCACTTTCTTCTTCGCTGCTTCCACCGCAGCCTTTTCCTTCGGATCGGTGATCTTCAATAACGACTCTGCGGATTCCGAAGAAGTATCCGCACTGCTCTCGGTCTTTGTCCCGGAGTCACTGCTTTTCTTTCCCTGACTCTGATCGACACATCCGGCAAGGGAAAAGAGCATGGTCATCGCAAGCAGGACTGCGGATGCTTTCTTTAATCTTCTATTCATCATCGTCCTGTCCACCTCCCCAGCGTCTCCAATTCTTACGGAAATAGAATACCACAGCAGCCACAACACCGATCAGGATCAGACCGACCACCAGAACCGCAATTGCGATCTGAAATACCTTGTTTCCTGAAGTCGATGTGGAAGTACTGTCACTGTCTGCTGCATCTGCATCCTTTGCGGTAGAAAGACTTAATCCTTCTGCACTGTCCAGTGTACTGCTGTCCGTACTCGGAGTTTCCGATTCACTGCTTGGCTTTGCTGCTTCTGATATACTGCTCTGTAACTTTTTGTTTGAAGATCCACTTTCTGATGAAGCGCTTTCTGAACTCTGAAGGGAAGAATTTCCTGCGCTGACGGAACTTCCTGATTCTGAGCTCTGTGCACTGCTACTGCTATTCGTTCCGCTTCCAGATGCTTCTGTTACGATTGTCGCATTCATTCCTGAACTGTTTCCTTCACTAAAGTTGCTTGGATACAGGAAGAAAACCACATCCCTTCCCATTGGTTCTACATACATACTTCCACGTATGATACAATTTTCACTTGGTACTTTCATACAGATATCGGACGTTGTACCATTGCTGTCCGTTCCATTTCCTGTAATTCCAATCTCGGATGGTGTAGACCAACCAGAGTCGCCATAGTTCTGAACCTGAAAACTGTGTCCACTGGTGTAATCCATCAGACTCATTTTAATGGTAAGGTAATAAGAGCCATCATCCGTCAATTCTAACAAGCCAGTTGGATAAACGCATCCTTCTACCATTCCCTGTCCGGTGGCATACGAGCTTGCACCTCCAGCATCCTCTACCTTGCCTGTAACCGGATTGGAATAACTTCGGTTAATGGTACAGGTATAGACACTTCCTGTAGCCGCCTGTGCCTCCACTGCCGGAAACCCAGCCAGCAGGGCAAGGCTAAGTGCCAAAGCCATCACCACAGACTTGATTCTGTTCTTTATCTTTGCTAATTTCATCTTATTTTCTCCTGTTATACTAGAGAAGTCCCTGCCACTTATGTAGCAGAGACTTCCATTTCCTTTCTGCGTAACTGTTAAGATTCCGTCTGCCCGGCTCTGAACAGTTACCTGTCTGCTTACGAACTGCCTGTCAGATCAGGAAGCCATTCTTAAGCTTTTTCTTTATAACGTTTACTTTGTAACTTTTCTTCTCTTGTACTCCATCAGTCCGGCAAGAAGTGCTACTCCACCGAGCAGAAGGAGTGTTGCCCAAAGAGTATTGTTTGCTACGACATCATCTGTCTTAACGCTGGATGCGCCCTTGAGGTGGAACCTGTACCCTTTCCAAGGCTGGATGTTCCACTCTTCAGACTTGAAGAACCACTTCCAAGTGAGGAAGAACCAAGTTTGCTGCTTCCAAGAGAATTGTTTCCGAGGGTATTATTTCCAAGTGAACCATTTCCAATCGAAGAGCCATTATTGTTATTTCCATTGGAATTATTGTTGTTGTTATTGTTGTTGTCGTTCTTATCAAAATCCGGATCATCGGATGTGGTTGCTTTTAATGAGCTCCAATCCAGTTTCAGGAATACTGGCTGAGTTCCTGTGCCGGAACTGATAGCATCCATGATTGGAACGAATACCTGTAATGGCACATATCCATCATTCAGAGCTTCCGGAATCAATTCGAATGTAACGACATCTGGATAGTTTGTTCCATAAGAATCAGATACTAACGTTCCATCTGCATTCTTCTGATAACTATCTACGGTAACATCTGCAAGTGATCCCTGCGGATTACCATACTGAGGATCAACACTATAACCTGTTGTGAAGTATTTCAGCTGGCTTAAATATCCAAGTTTTTGTCCTACGGTCAGTCCGTTGAGTTCAGAGTGATATAGTATTTACCATTCTTCACTGTCAGTTTGATAGTGTGGTTAATTGCCTCATTTGACATAGAATATGTATTCTTGTCTACTTTGACCATTGTACCGTAAACGGAGTAAACACCATCTGCAAGATTCTTGATATCCAGTTTTCCATCATTTTTCTTTGCTAACTGCTGGATTGCTTCTGTCAGTTTCGTCACCTGTTCATCTACAAGTTTCTGTGATGCTGAATCATTATCCATGACATTCTGTGCACGATTAATTGCACTCTGCAATGTTGCAAGAGAGCTTTCTGTGTAAACGTCTGTCTGACTTACAAATGTTTTTGCTTCTGCAATCTTACTTTCCAGTTTGCTCTTATCTACAACTTCTTTTTCTACCAGTCCATTTAAAGCAGTTGTCAGGGATTTCTCTGCTGCTGCAACTTCTGACTCTGTTGCTTTTGGATTTGCTACAACATTCTCAGCCAGTGTAATTGCTGTATTCAGGACTATCAGACTGTTGCTTTCGTAAACATCTGTTTTTGCTGCTTCCGCTTTTGCTTTTGCAATCAAGTCATTCAGATTCGTCTTATCTACAGCTCTCAAACCATCCAGTGCTGTCTGGAGTGCTGTTACCTGTGCCTGAACTTCTGCCTTGGTAGCATCTTCTTTTGCTACCACTGCCTGTGCATTTGTGATCGCTGTTTTTAATGCTTCAAGTGTTGCAGAAGTATAAACAACATCTGTACGGTTTGCTTCTGCTGTTGCTTTTTCAATCAATGCATTCAGTTCTGTCTTGTCTACAACCTGAGTTTCTACTGCGTCTACGGCTGCCTGTAAAGCTTTCACCTGAAGATCGATTTCTTTCTGAGTAGAATTCATGTCGTTATACACATCCTGTGATGTCATATAAGCTGCATTTAAAGCATTCCAGTATTCATCAGCAACATTGCCCTTAGACATAGCCTTCACCTGATCCAGAAGTGCTTCAATCACACTGTTATCTCTCTCAACGCCTGTCTCCTGTTTGATATTTGCCCAGTCGATAGAAACTCTGGCAACTTTTGTACCCTGACCTTCAGCAATGCTTTCCATAACCGGAACATAAACCTCTACATAGAACAGGTTATCGTTCAGTTTAATCGGGATCGATAATTTCTTCGGATACCAGTTTCCTTCGGTATTCTTGTCATAATATTCAGAGTTCTTATCATTAAATAAATCATAAAACGTCCGTGTACTCTTCCAGAGTTGTCGCATCAGAAGCCTCATATTTTACCGGATAATTATATTTGTTGTATTCAACCGTATCCATATCGACTTTTTTCAGTTTGTACAGATAGCCTGTCATTCCGGCAAACTGCATAGACTGGAAGTTCATCTCCAGTGTTACTTCACCTTTACCCGTAACTCTTACAATTCCGGTCTGAACCATGGAAGCATTTCCCATAGAATTTTCATCGGATGTTGCGTTGAGCAGTTTTGATCGGTACGGAATATGTACCTTCAAAATCTGCGGATATTTTCAAAAGATTACTCTGCTTGTTCTTAACAACAAGTGCTTCATTAAGAAGAGGTCAGCAGTTTTGTCTGCTTTTCTACTTCTGCTTTTGTTGCATTGACATCAGCGGATACTTTCTGAGCAGATTGATTGCTGCCTGGAAACTGTTCCAACTGTTGTCTGTATAAGTGCCGTCATTTGTCTTGGTCAGTGCATCTTCGATATAGCCATTTAATTCTGACTTATCTACTACATCATCCAGACGAACAAGTGCTTTCACTGCTTTATCCAGTTTTTCAACCTGTTCTTTCATTTCATCTGCTGTCGCATCAGATTTTGCTAATACTTCTTCAGCTTCCTTGATTGCAGACTTCAGATTCTCATAGCTGTCTTTTGTATAATTTGCTTCTGCATAATTATTTTTCGCATCGGAAACTGCCTGATCCAGTTCTTCTCTTGCTTTTACTTCTTCTTTCATTACAAGACCTGCGGTTGCTGTATCCAAGCTGTCTCTGCTGCCGTGATTTCTGACTGGAATGCCACCTTATCTGCCAGAACACTTTCTGCTGTAGCAATCGCATCAGTTAATCCAGCAAAAGATTCGCTTGTATAGTTTTTCTCTTTTAACGCTTTCGCATCATTCAGTTTGATTCCAAATCAGATTTTTTAATTTCCTGTTTTACTGCAGATTTCAAATCAAGATTTAACAGGAGTTCTGCTTCTCCGCTTTCTGTTGTTACTTTTACTTTGTGGTTTTCTACATTTGCAGGAAGTGCAACTACAAGTCTGCCTGCGTCTGTATCTGCATCTGCATATCCGGCACCTTTGCGATACTGCATACCGGTAATTCCGTCCACGTACAGATAAGCAGTTACATTGCCATCTTTATCTGTATATAAACGAGCAGATTTTAATCCCGCATTCAAATCATTCGCTGTTCCATCCTGATTGGTAAGTGTTGCCTGTACTTCGTAAACACCTTTTTCCATGGAAACGGCTGTTGACATCGGTACAAGTGCATCTACTGCTGACTGAAGGTCTGCGGATGCCTGATCTGCATTTGCTTCTGTTACCTTTCCCTCCTGAGCAGCGATCACTGCCTGAAGGTCTGCCCAGCTTTCTGCTGTATATTCTGCTTCATTTAATGCCTTGGCATTTTTCAGAACTTTATTGTATTTGTCAAGTCCAGTTGCCTCTTTTAATCCGCTGATTGCATCAGAAATTTCTTTATCTAATGCTACGATTTCCGAATCGTTTGCAGAAGTTGTTCCGTCGATTACCTTCTGAGCTTTTGCTACTGCGTCAGATAATACTTTGTAAGATTCCTCTGTATAATTGTCGGCTGTATATTTAGATGCTTTATCAACTGCTACAACTAAAACAGATTTATCGTGGGTTGGCTCGTTAATTTCCGCTACAGGTGTTAAACCAGATAAAAGTCATAAATGCCGTTCTGCATCCTTCACCAGATCCAGGAACTTTATTCTGAAGTTCATCCATGATAGGGACAAAGAAGTTCAGATATACCCCATCATCTCTGTCCGCTGATTCCGGGAACTCAAATCCAACTGTCTTTGGATAATACAGATCATACTGTTCTGCATAAGAATCCATATCTGTGCTACCCGAATCATTCAGATAATAACTGTAATAATCAAGTGGTGTATATTCACTTAATACTGGAAGTCCATTTTCTTCTGTCTGTTCATTATTTGCCCAGAATATTCCATTGCTATATCCATAACGACCAGCGATTGTAATTCCCTGCGTATCAAAATAGATATGTTTCTTTCCATTTTCAACTACTAAGCGTGCAGAATCATTAACAACCGCCGAATTACTCATAGATAATCTATCCGGCTGAGCCTGTTGCCACATAGTAACATTAACATTATAAACTCCGTCTTTTATTTCAGAAATGTCTGTCTTATCTGATTTTTCTGAAATTGCCAATGTATTATATACGCAAGTAGTTCCTGTTATAACTAACTCATCACCATCCATCCGGATACTACCATCTTCATTTTTATAAGAAGAATTTCCAAAGTTTTCAATCGGATTAAATATCTGGAATACCGGAGCACCATACCATTGAACTTCAATTTTACTTGTGTCCCAGTCCTCTGGTATCTTAACTCTAAGTTCTACCGCTCTTGTCGGTTTAACAGTTGTTCCATTTACATTTATTCCCAAATTATAAATCAAAGCCTTTGATGAACTTCCTGCTAAAAGTGAAAAATATTTATTATATTCACTATCTTCATCTGTATTCTCTTCCAGTAACTCTGCTTTAAATTCCGGATTATCACTACCTACATTGTAGCTGTCTGTTATTACGGTTACACCACCGTCGGTTAAACGTAAATCTTTCTTGGCATTGCTTTTTATTCTTGCCTCTCCATAATAGGTTTTTCCATCGGTTGTTTGAACTTTAATTTGTTTACCGAATACAGCCTCCTGTAAGTTAGAAAATGTAAGAGAAATTTTTCCATCACTTAAAATATTGTCTGAATAAACAGAAATTGTTTTATCTCCTACTTGTTCAGCCGAATATGCATATTTATACTGTAAAAAGTTTGTATTCTCTGTAGTAGAAGTTGATTTATCTCCTAAATCATTTATCCCATTAAGTACCTGAACTGATGCAATGTTATCCGCATTTTTAAGTTCTGTTGAAACTTCCATTTTCTGATTATCGACACTAATGTCATTCGTTCCAGCGAAATAATCATTTACTTCATTCCCTTCTACAGGAAACGCATAAAAATTTACCGGTTCTCCTGCTGTTGTTGAAACTTTTGAAATTTCAAGACCTGCATTTTTATAACTAGAATCGCTCAATTCATTTACCGTTTCTGCTTGACTTAAATCAAATGTAAATTTTCCTGAGTCTATTCCCGAAGCATAAGTATATTTTTTTCCTACCCTTTTATATCCATAGCTGCGAAAACTCTTTACATAAATTGATTTTTCCAAACTATCAACATCAAATGAATACCATGAAACTCCTGTATCTGCTGTCTGTACATCCACATTCTGGATATATTTTTCATTCCACTCTTCACTTATGTATCTGTCTATAGCTGTTCTGACATCTTCTGCTGTATCTTTTTCAAAAATATACGATTCTGGTAAATTATACGTTCCAAAAAGAGCATTCCTCGGTTCTATTTCATCAGATATAACCCCTGGTTTTGAAAATTGTAATACATCTATTTTATTGTAGTTTTCTATCTGGAGCGTTACATGATAAGTATCATCGCTATTTTTACTAACAATCGCAACATTATCTATAAACTCTGGAATTCCTCCGAGTCCTCCATAATCTCGAATTGATTCTCCAGTCACATCATAAAACGTCAATGGTACAAGATAAGATTTATTCGCTTCTATGCCAGATGTATTCGTTTCTGTCTTTGATACACCTTCTTCTGTTTTGCAAACGCATCTAGTCCAGACGCCCCGAGCACCATACTTGCACTTAGAGTAAACGCTAATAATTTTTTATTATTTTCATATTGTCTCCATTCACAAAAAGGCTGCTACGCCAATTGTACAGCAGCCTCTCCTAAATAATTATGTCAATTATTCAATTCCTGTAAGTTTCAGATATCCAGTTGCACTCATCGGCATAATTCCTACGTATGTTGTGAACTTTCCAGTAATCACGCAACCCTCATAAAACATTGAAGCATCTAAATCTGTGAATGTAAAATAATAATCTACTACGTCACCTGAGCTGTCTTTAACAGGCTCTTTAGCTGTTCCATTGATTTCCCATTTTTCCCAAATGACCTGTAAGTCCTAAATATTTTAATTTCATGTGTATGAACAACCAGTGTTGCTTTTCCATTAGCATTTATAGTAATGTCAGCCCACATGTCATTAACTGCTGCATCACCCATTGATGGATTGGTGCACTCTGCATCTTTGTAAAGATTCTGATTAGCAGTATATGTTCCTGCCGCTAATGCTGTAGAGTCATTTTCAGCCGCAAATGCTGTAACTCCCATTGCCAGTACCATTGTTGCTGCTAACAGTGTAGCAACTAATTTCTTGATCTTTCTCATAACTGTAATCCTCCTTTTCGTTTTTTGGCATTAGCTTTTTGCTAATAAATTTTTAGTTATGATGTTTAGAGTTCTACGAGAATTATTTCCGGTTACTCGTATCTAACTCCTCGTCTGAAAGATACCATAATTCGCCATCCAATGTCAACGCCATTTTTTACAAGTTTGTTGCCTAAATTGCAACAAATAAGCCGTTATTTTCTTTGATTTTGTTGCTATTCAGACAACAATAGACGTAAAAGTGCCGTTATTGATAGTGTTTTATCAACAACGGCACTTTATTGAAATTTTTTCTTATTTTGTTACATGATAATGCGTAAATGAGAATTTTTCTCACTTCTTATTTATACCCAGAAATATAACAGTGCAGTGCTTTCCGGCATGTGCATTGGTCCTACACTGCAGGTAACGGTAACTGGTACAATTCCCATCGTGCCAATCCCCGTCCATCGGTGGATTCTGCACGCTTCCATCGGGATTTTCACTATATTATTCTCTATTCTTGCTTCTTCAAGAACTTCATTATGCTCATACTTCAATGTTTTCAGTTTTCCAGCCATCATTTCACCACTCACTCTGGAGTGTGCAGCCATCTCTTTCAACTTTAATTCCAGATAGCTTTCTCCATTCTCCTGAACGATTTCGGCTATTTCTTCAAATCCTCTCATCGCCATAGAGTCTCTTCCCTGCCCCTGCTTTTTATTCATCCGGTAAAGCCGGAACACTACCGGATGCCTTTCACATTTCTGCAGATTGTGCTGTATCTCCTGATCCAGTTCATTCTCTTTTTTCTTGTATACGGATTTTTTCTCTGCATAGGCGTTAATCATCAGTTCCAGCATGTGGATGTCGATATTCTCCACCATAACATCCAGTGATTCCTCGATTTCTTCCGGTTTTGCACCGATTTCTTCCAGATATTTTTCAAGATTCTCATACAGGTTGGAATATCGTTCCAGCCATTCTTCTCCTGCAGGAGTAAATTCCAGTGATTCTGTCAGAATTCCTCTTTCTATGCAGCTCTTAAAATAGCGGTTCACCGTTGAACGGTTCACGCTATAATATTCTGCGATACTTCCCTGAGCTCCACGTTTCTTTTCTACTTTTGACAGGCGTTGTAAATATTGCAGTTGCAGCATTGTAGGTCTGTTCTGTCTCTTTAGATGTTCACCTTTTTCCATTTTCTTGTTCCTCTCTTCGTCACCATACATGAATATTCAATTCCCGATAATCGATTGGCAATGGCTTCTGATCAAAGCGTGTAATCGCAATGATTGCCACTGCTTCTGTAATCGGGATTCCTGTATTGGCAGTATAAGTACAGATGTCTGTCGGTAACTGATAAACACCTTTTTCTTCTTTCGCCTGTATCCATTCATCCTCTCTTCTGTACCATACATAGCCGATGGATTCGTCCTTTTTTGTCCTGAGCAGGAAGCAGTTCTGGGACTTTTTCACTCTTAATATAACAGAATGTTCCAGTTTCCCGTACTCTGGTGCAAGGAATCTTGGATTGCGTCGTTCCGGTTCATACAGTCCGAATGCCATCGGGAACTCACCATCCTCATAAAAGGTATACAAGTCCATATCGTCATAAACTCTGTCGTATACGTCACCGTACTGCAGAAAGTTTTCAATTCCTTTTAACCCTTCCGGACTGATATAATGTTCCACTCTACAGGCATCTTCCTGCGCCCTCTGCTGATCCATTCCACTTACCATCTGGAAGAACTGTGTCAGTTTCTCATGGCGTGCAAGGCACTCCATACCTTCCAGTTTTCCCTTATCACTCAGTTCCAGATGTCCGTTTTCCGGCTCGCACAAAAATCCTTTTTTCACCAGACTCCGCACCAGGCCTGCCGCTTCATATCCGGTTATATTCACTTCTCTGGCATACTCTTTCGATGTGATCTGTCTGCCTTGCCTCCACATCCGGTAGACATATTCCAGAAGATCTTCTTCCAGTTCGCCTCTGGCTTTTGTCACATCAATATTTCTGTTTTCAATCTTTCTTCCATGTTACCTTTCCTACCTGTCTTTTTTAATATTCATCCGCTACACGATATCCGGTATTTTCTGCAAAAGCCTTCCATCCAGTAAGCATATCGTTTTTTTCTTGGAGCCTTTCTTTTTCTCTGCGGCAAACCCCAGATTACAGGTGAAATGTATTTCACCCAACCACTGCTGTTCGTACTCTATGTGAAATGCTGCGGCAGGTATTTTGATGCTGTGATCATTTACTTCTGCCTTCTTCCAGATTCCATACATGTTCTGATACCAGATTGTCCTGTCATCCTCATTTTCCGGATGCTCCGTTAGTTCCAACCAAATCTCCCAAGGCTCTATGTGCAGCCAGCCATCCCTTTCAAACCGCATATCTTCGATAGCTGCTTTTCTCTCTTTTCCAATTTCTGTGGTGTAAAAGGAATACCACATCTGATACTTTCCCGGTTTCACTTCTTCCACAGCGTGTGGCAGTCTACACTTTTCGGAATGGAACTTCTTCCACCGTCATTGATAAATTTCCATAAATTTTCGATTTTGTCCGGATCGGATACCTCACACGCCATGAGTCTGCCATCCCTGTCTGCTGTCTTTTCATTGACTCCACTCATTTGCAAGACTGATTCCAGCCTTCGGCTGCCCGTTGCAGTTGTCTCGCATACTCCGTTCCGCTTTCTGTCAGTGCCGGAATCTTCGCATCACTGTCCGTTTCCAGAAAGCTTCCTCTTGCAGTTTCTTAATGTTCGTTTTCCAGTGATACTCGGTCAGGTCATAGTCTAATACGATGATTTTTTTGATCTGCTTATCATCCTCCTGCCGTTTCCGCATCTGGAAAATCGTCCGCAGAATATCTTTTTGCAGGTATTCTTTTGCCACTTTTCTTTTGTTTCCATTGCTTTTTCCTCTGTTTCTTCGTTTTTCCGTATTACGTTTTGGTTAGTTGGTTCAAACTATTGTAATTTTAATTATATTGTCCTTTTTTCAGGTTTGTCAATGCATTTTCCCCTACAACATTATAATTCCATATAAAAATATCCAAAAACATGTTTTTGGATCAGACTGTAGACAAAGTTGGGGCTGTCGCTTTAACGATTTCTAAATCTGATATGCTCCCTTCTAGGTAGACAAGTGAAATAATAAAAACTTGTTTACTAGAAGGAGCATATCAGATAATGCCGCAACCTCTTTTTCTTTTTTTGCCATTCCAATTGCAACACCAACCGCAAAAATCAATGGCAGATTATCAAACACCGCACTTCCGACCTTATTCATGATCGTAAGCAGTGCATGGAGCACTGTCCCGTCTCCTAATATTTTCTGAAGTCCGTATGTGGCAATTGTTGTCTCATTTGTAAACGAACTTCCGATTCCAAGCAGCAGACCCGCCACCGGAAGAATTGCAATCGGAAGCATAAAAGATCTTCCGATTCTCTGTAAAATACCAAAAATCTTGTCTTTCACCTTTCTTTTCCCCTTTCTTGTTGACTCGTTTGGCTCTTATGAAGATACTTTGGAGTTTTACATGTATTTATGCAACAAAAAAGCATTAACCTACAAAAACATCCAAAATAACGTTCATGTAAGGTTAATGCCTGCCGTACAGTTACACACCCAATATACCTACATTATAAGTTCTTCATCGGGAAATGTCAATTTATTTTTTCTCACTGCTCCCACTCTGCCCTATAAAAGTTAGCTCGCTTTCTAAAAATTTAATATTTCAAATCCAACACAAAAGGTATATTTCGATTTATACTAGCATACAGGAGGGATTTTATTATGGAAAAGAAACACTTATTTTCACTCAGAAGCTTACCAATCGGAAAGATTTTACTTCTCTTTTTGCTAATTTATATTGCGCTGCTTGCCATTCCATATATTCAACACAAGAATGTCTCTGTATCTTATCAGAAAAAGTTCGCAAAACAGTCATTTTACAGTGATACTGCCGGTACGGAACGGGTTGCATATATCAATGACAACACAGATGCCTTATTGTACCGATTACATATGCTTGACGAGGCAAAAGACGAAATCATCCTCTCTACTTTTGATTTTAATGCGGACAAATCAGGGCAGGATATGATGGCATCTCTGCTGCACGCTGCTGACCGTGGCGTCTCGGTTCGCATTCTCGTTGACGGAATCAGCGGATTTTTAGATGTAAAACGAAATCCCTGGTTTCAGGCACTTGCCTCACACGAAAACGTATCCATTCGCATTTACAATCCTATAAATCTTTTAAAACCTTGGAACTTACAGGCAAGGATGCATGACAAATACGTCATTGTCGACCAGAAAATGTATCTGCTCGGCGGAAGAAATACGACAAATTTATTTCTCGGCGACTACTCCAGGTCCAAAAATATTGATCGTGAATTATTTGTCTATGAGACGGCAGAAAACGACTCTTCCTCCATCCGCCAGCTCACTGACTATTTTGAATCTGTCTGGGCTCTTTCTGACAGCAAAGAATATACCTGCAAAAAAATGACCAAAAAGATTCAAAGCTGTAAAGCAAAACTAGAAAATCGGTACACTTCTCTAAAAGAAAAATATCCGGACGCTTACAGTACATGGGACTATGAAGCACTCACACTGCAGACAAATAAAGTATCTTTGCTCTCCAATCCAATCAAGTCCGAGAACAAAGAGCCGTGGATGTGGTATTCTCTTCATCAGCTCATGATGCAAGGCGAACAGGCGCGTATCTACACTCCTTATATTATTTGCGGAAAAGAAATGTATCAGGATCTGACAGAACTTCACGAAAAGAACATTCCGGTGGAGATCATCACAAATGATGTGGCAAGCGGCGCAAATCCTTGGGGATGCACAGATTATCTGAACCAGAAAAAAAACATCTGGGAAACCGGCGCCCGCGTCTATGAATTTATGGGAGCTCATTCCTGTCACACAAAAGCTGTTTTGATTGATGACCGCATGAGCATTGTCGGCTCTTATAATATGGATATGCGAAGCACCTATCAGGATACCGAACTGATGCTTGCAGTGGACTGCCCGGAGTTAAATTCCATCATCCAAGCTGAAATGGAACGCGACAAAACATACAGCAAAACAATGGGAAATGACAGTGAATATGATTACGGTGAAAACTATCACTCCAAAGATTTGAGTTTTGGAAAAAAGATCTTCTATGCCATACTGCGTGTGATAACCATTCCACTTCGAAGATTCTTGTAACACACAATGGTTTGTTTTGTTAATGTTGTATAATTTTATTTGTTAAAACATAGACAAACACCTCCTGTTTTTGTCTATATTACCGTTTTTTTACAAGTAGCTTCTATATACTTGACCATTTTTATCCAGTATTATATAGTAAATACAACCCGAACAGGATTGGGCGAAATGACTCAGGAGGTATGTATTTTATGCTGTTTACAAAAGAATGTGATTATGCGATCCGAATTATGAGAGCGCTCTCAGACGGAGAACTTGTCAGTGTCTCCAATATCTGTGCAGCAGAGCAGCTTCCTTCTGCAATGACATACAAAATTACCAGAAAACTGGAAAAACAGGGTCTTTTAAAAAGTTGCCGCGGCACAAATGGCGGATATTGTCTGAACCGGACATTATCTGAGATTTCTCTCTATGACATCTGTGCGCCGTAGACCCTGACATTCTGCTTTTAGAGTGTATGAAAGACGGCTATCACTGTTCTATGAACAATCAGCAAAAACCATGTCTGGTACATCGGGAATTCTGCCGCCTGCAATCCATGCTTTTGCAGGAGATGCGTCAGAAATCTTTATCTGAATTATTTTTCGGATAATTTGTATACTCGAAAAATGTGCCAGGCATATTTTTCAGGCCTAATCTTTACTATTTTAGTCAAGTTTAAAAGGAGGATTTTATCATGAATCAATGTTATGGATGTACAACTTGCAAAAGCGCCGATAAACCTTTAGAAGGATTTATCCGTTCGCTCCCAGTGGAAACTTCTCATCACCGTGTGGAGGGTCAGAGTACCAAATGTGGCTTTGGTCTTCAAGGTGTCTGTTGCCGTCTCTGCTCTAACGGGCCTTGCCGTATCACTCCGGAGGCTCCAAGAGGTATCTGCGGCGCCAACGCAGACACGATCGTCACCCGAAACTTTTTAAGAGCAGTCGCTTCCGGCAGCGGATGTTATATACATATTGTTGAAAATACCGCATTGAATTTGAAAAAAACAGCTCAGATCCGCGGTGAATTAAAAGGATTGAAATCTTTGGATCATCTTGCTGAATTATTCGGTATCACAGATGAGGATATCTATGTGAAAGCTGAGAAAGTCGCCGACTCCGTTCTTGCTGATTTATATAAGCCTGAATATGTATCCGCTGAATTGATTGAAAAAATCGCATATGCTCCGCGCATCAAGCGCTGGAAAGAACTCGGTATCATGCCAGGCGGTGCAAAAGCAGAAGTTTTCAAAGGTGTGGTTAAATGTTCCACAAACTTAAACTCTGACCCTGTCGATATGCTCACTGACTGTCTAAAACTTGGAATTTCAACAGGCGTATACGGACTGACACTGACCAACCTTCTCAATGACGTACTTCTTGGTCAGCCAGAACTTCGTCTTGCTCCGGTCGGACTTCGTGTCATTGATCCGGATTACATCAATATCATGATCACCGGACATCAGCATACGATTTTTGTCGATCTGCAGGAAAAACTCATCTCCGAAGAGGCAAAAAGAAGCTTGGCAGCCGGTGCAAAAGGTTCAAGTTGGTTGGATGTACCTGTGTGGGACAGGATCTACAACTCCGTGGCGCTCATTATACAGAAGTATTCGACGGACATGCCGGTAATAACTACACAAGCGAAGCAATTCTCGCAACCGGAGCAATTGATGCAGTTTTGTCCGAATTCAACTGTACACTTCCGGGTATCGAGCCAATCTGTGACGAGCTGAAGATCAAACAGATTTGTCTGGATGATGTAGCGAAAAAAGCAAATGCAGAACTGATGCCATTTGAATTTGAACACCGCGCAGAACAAAGTGATCTCATCATCGATAAAATTGTGGAAGCTTACAAAGAAAGACGAGGATGCGTTCCGCTCAATCTGATGGAAGAGCATGGAAATGACCATACGTTAACCGGTGTAAGCGAAGGCTCCTTAAAATCCTTCCTCGGTGGGAAATGGACTCCTCTCATTGAACTGCTCGCAGCAGGTGAGATTAAGGGAATTGCCGGTGTCGTAGGCTGCTCAAACTTAACAGCCGGCGGACACGATGTCTTAAGCGTGGAACTTACAAAAGAATTGATTTCGCGCGATATTCTTGTTCTGACAGCCGGATGTTCTTCAGGAGGAATCGAAAACTGTGGCCTGATGACACCGGAGGCTGCCGAATTAGCCGGACCTCGCCTGCGTGCAGTCTGTCAGAAACTGAATATTCCGCCTGTTTTGAATTTTGGTCCTTGCCTTGCAATCGGACGTCTTGAAATTGTTGCGACAGAGATTGCCGCAGAACTTGGTGTTGACCTTCCTCAGCTCCCGCTCGTTCTGTCTGCCGCTCAATGGCTTGAAGAGCAGGCACTGGCTGACGGATGTTTCGGATTGGCTCTCGGTCTTCCGCTTCACCTTGGACTTCCTCCATTTGTAACCGGAAGCAAGACTGCCGTGAAGGTTCTGACAGAGGATATGAAAGAACTGACCGGCGGACAGGTGATTATCAACGATGACGCAAAAGCCTCTGCCGATATTTTGGAACAGATCATTTTAGAAAAACGTCAGGGCTTACAGATATAGGAGGTGCTGCTATGAGAAGAATTATGATCAATGCCTCTCTCTGTGACGGCTGTAAAAACTGCACCGTCGCCTGTATGCAGGCACACAGGGATACCCCTGGAACCGTCTATGACTTAGACCTTACGGATATTCACAATGAATCTCGCAATCACATTGAAAAAATGCCGGACGGCAGTTACCGCCCGATTTTCTGCAGACACTGTGATCTACCGGAGTGTGTCATGTCCTGCATGAGCGGCGCCCTCTCCAAAGATCCGGAAACGGGAATTGTCTCTTACGACGAAAAAAAATGCGGCTCTTGCTTTATGTGTGTCATGAACTGTCCTTACGGCGTTTTAAAAGCAGACACCGCAACCCATACAAAAGTCGTCAAATGTGATTTTTGTATGAAGGACGATGCAAAGCCAAACTGCGTGAAATCCTGTCCAAAGAAAGCAATCTATGTTGAGGAGGTGTCTTTATGATTCATGTAATTATCGGAGTCGGCGCTGCCGGTATCACCGCCGCAAAAACAATCCGTGAAAATGACCCGGATGCTGCTATCACAATGATTTCAACGGATGAGCATGTACATTCCCGCTGTATGCTCCACCGCTATCTGAGTCATGAGCGTAATGAGGATACGTTGTCCTTTGTAGAGCCGGACTTTTTTGAGACTTATCGGATTCAATGGAGAAACGGTGTCTCTGTCCGCACCATCGACACCGCAGAACAGGTCGTTGTTCTCAATGATAACACCTGCTGTTCCTATGACCGTCTGCTGATTGCAACCGGAGCAAACAGCTTTATTCCTCCGGTCGGACAGTTTCGGGAAGCTAATAATGTCTTTGGCCTTCGTCACCTGTCTGATGCGCAGGCAATCCGGTCTCTTGCTGATCAGGCGAACCGTATCCTTGTAGTTGGTTCCGGATTGGTCGGCATGGACGCTGCATACGCATTTTTAGAGCGGGGGAAAGATGTAACCGTTGTAGAGATGGAAGACCGCATTCTTCCGATCCAGCTGAATGAGACCGCCGGCAATGCGTACAGAACTTTATTCGAATCACATGGCTGCAAATTTCTTCTCGGCAAAAAAGCATCAGAGACACATATGAACGAAGCCGGCGTCAATTTGATTTTGTTCTCCTTGATGATGGAAATCGAAATTGACTGCGACTGGTGATCGTTGCAGCCGGTGTCCGCCCTGCCGTGGAATGTGCCCTTGATACTCCAATTCATGTAGACCGCTTTATTCAGGTTTCTGATACCATGGAAACAAACTGCCCGAATATTTATGCGGCAGGAGATGTAACCGGTCTTTCCGGAATCTGGCCAAATGCAATGAAGCAGGGACAGATGCTGCGCTCAATATGTGCGGAATACAGGCGGAATACACAGACCGCTACGCCATGAAAAACACAATGAACTTCTACGGGCTCGTCACACTCTCCCTCGGTCGCGGTGTTGCCGAGGAAGGCGATATCGTGCTTGAGAGGAAGATGCTCACAATTACAGACGTGCATCATCAGAGATGGAAAGCTTGACAGCATCTTACTACAGGGAAAAATTGACTATTCCGGTATTTATCAGTATTTAATCAAAAATCAGATTGATTTATCCGGAAAAGAACAAGATATTTTCCATCTTTCCTTTGCCGATTTTTATGGAGTCAAAGAAAATGGAGCGTATTGCTATCAGATATAACGTATAATGAAAGCGGCTGTGAGTTTGCCTCATAGCCGCTTACATAATTATGATTCTATTTTTCGTCTTTTTCTCATCACATACA
>ENA-OQCX01000631-OQCX01000631.1-human-gut-metagenome-genome-assembly--contig:-NODE-631-length-18055-cov-2.821397_pt1 | contig 18055 bp, 22 predicted proteins | sample MGYA00242762_ERZ504587 | MGnify/ENA primary metagenome ERZ504587 (study PRJEB26092, sample SAMD00036337) | human gut metagenome | host: Homo sapiens | study: EMG produced TPA metagenomics assembly of... | reverse complement strand
CCATTTTTTGAGTCCTTTGTCAATGGGAATTTTCAAATGAAGTCGGTACAATAAGGACAGTTGAAAGATACGTAAAGAAACAACGAAATCAATATTGTAGAAAGAATCAGGAGGAAATAACAATGAAAGTTGGATTTATTGGTCTTGGAATCATGGGAAAACCGATGTGCAAAAACCTCATGAAAGCAGGTTACGAAATGGTTGTAACCACACATAATAAAGAAACCCTCAAAGAAATGGAAGCACTCGGAGCCAAAACTGTAACATGCGGACGTGAAGTTGCAGAAGAAGCAGATGTGATCATCACCATGCTCCCGAACTCCCCACAGGTAAGAGAAGTTGCACTTGGCGAAGGCGGAATCATCGAGGGCGGCAAAGAAGGAAGTGTCCTGATCGACATGAGCTCCATTGATCCTACCGAGAGCAAAGCAATCTCCGCAGAGCTTGCAAAGAAAGGCATCGACATGCTGGACGCACCTGTTTCCGGTGGAGAACCGAAAGCAATCGATGGAACCATTTCTGTAATGGTTGGCGGAAAGAAAGAGACTTTTGATAAATACTATGACCTGATGATGGCTATGGCTGGTTCCGTTGTATACGTAGGACCGATCGGATCAGGAAACGTTGCAAAACTTGCAAACCAGATCATCGTTGCAGTCAACATTGCAGCAGTATCCGAAGCCCTCACCCTGCAAAGAAAGCCGGAACAGATCCGGAGCTTGTATACCAGGCAATCCGCGGCGGACTTGCAGGATCTACAGTCCTCGATGCAAAAGCACCTATGATGATGGACAGAAACTTCAAACCGGGATTCCGTATTGAACTTCACATCAAAGACCTGAACAACGCCCTCAATGCAGGACATGCCGTAAGCGCACCGCTTCCGCTGACAGGAGAACTTATGGAGATCATGCAGGCACTCAAAGCAGACGGACACGAAAAAGAAGATCATTCCAGCATTGTAAAATTCTACGAAAAAATTGGTAATGTAACAGTTACAAGAGACTAAAATCCGGTATATAATAAGGTAAGACTTTTGCTAACCGTAAAGAAAGCCTCGACAGGTTGCCATGAGCCTGCCGGGGCTTTTTTGAGTGGAATGGAGGATCTTTTATGTCAAAAATAGCGATTTTACTTCCAAAGGAATATATGCTGGAACAGGCAAGAAATGTAATCCGGGAGGACGAACTGGATATCGACATCCTCAAAGTGATCAAGACTTCCGACTCTGTCTATGAAGCAAGACAGGCCGTAGAGCAGGGCGCGGAGGTGGTTCTTGCCCGAGGCGTGCAGGCAGCTTTTATCCGCCAGTACACAAATATTCCTGTTGCAGAACTGACACTTACAGGCCAGGAAATCGGTCTTATGATCGCCAGCGCCAAGAAAAAAGTCCCGGACAAAAAGTGCCCGCAGATCGCACTGATCGGTTTCAAAAACATGTTCAGCGATACAACTTATGCAGATGAGCTTTTTGATATCCGGCTGAAATTTTATGACATCACAGCCATTGAGCAGGCAGCAGAAAAAGTAGACCTTGCGATACAGGAAGGCGCAGATGTCCTGCTCGGCGGCGATACCGTCAATGCACTGGCGGCACAGAAAGGCATTCCGGCGCAGTTCATCGATTCCACAGAGGAGTCGATCCGTTCCGCTATCGGCGTGGCAAAAAAGATGATCCTGACTGCGGAGGCAGAGAAAAATTTTACCGCACAGTTTGAGACAGTGCTGGATAATTCATATAACGGGATTTTGGAAATTGATGAAAACAAAGAGATCATGATCGTAAACCGTGCAGGAGAAGAACTTTTTCACAAAAAAGCTTCTCAGCTTGAAGGAACTGCCCTGGAAAAAGTGATCCCGGAACTGGAACAACGGTATATCGATGACGTTCTGAGCGGAAAAAGAGATTCATTTATGACCTCGGTCTATGTGGCTGGTGTTCCGATGATGCTCACGGCAGCGCCGATCCAGTATGAAAACAAGATTCGTGGCGCGATCATTTCACTCTATCGAAATGCTTCTGTCCGAAAAAATGATGCAGATGAGCTGCATTCCTATTACCTGAAGGGCTACGTGGCGCATGCTCATTTTTCTGATATCAGGATCACTGGTAAAGAAATGGAATACTGCGTGGAACTTTCCAAAATGTACGCCCTGTCAAAGAATCCTGTGCTGATCTGTGGAGAAGACGGAACAGATAAGGAAAAACTGGCACAGTGCATCCACAACAACAGTTCCTATAAAGCGGGGCCTTTTGTTGCAGTGAATTGCAGCGGTATGACAGAACAGATGCAGGTGGACAGGCTTTTTGGAAACCCGGATGCAGAAGACGAGAGCATGAAAAAGGGCACTTGCGATCGGCGATCATGGAACGATCGTAATCTCTGAAATAGAAAAACTTTCACTTCTGTGCCAGTATCGTCTGTACCGTGCGATACGGTATGATTCCCTGATCCAGAATGACCTGGAGCGAAGCCAGACGCTGGATAACCGTATCATAGCGATAACGGGAGCAGATCTTTACCAGTATGTAGAGCAGGGCAGATTCCGGCAGGATCTTTATTATCTCCTGAACAGCCTTACGGTGGAGATTCCTCCGCTTCGGAAGCGCCCGCAGGATATCCGTGCGATCGTGGAGGACTGCAGGGTAAGATTTACAAAAAGATATGCAAGATTTCCAAAGATCGCAGAGGATGCGATGGAGCACTTGCCGGATTGGATTGGCAGGGGAAGTGAATCCAAACTGGAGTCGTTTTGTTGAAAGACTTTTTCTGACTTCACCCAAGAAGACGATCACCAGTGACTATGTATATTTTCTTCTGGACACATTGTATCCTGTAAAAGAAAGAATTTCGGAAGATGGCACAACAGTGATCTATCAGCACCCGGAGGCCGCGCGTCTGACGGAACTTCTGGAAAAACACCAGGGAAACCGTTCAGCAGTGGCGAAGGAGCTTGGAATCAGCACAACGACGTTGTGGAGACGAATGAAAAAATATGGCGTGATAAATAAATATGATCTGACGTAAGGAGGAAACGCTATGGCGATCCATATCATAGATGAGGCAAACCGCTGTCTCAATTGTAAGAAACCAAGATGTATGGAAGGATGTCCGGTGCATACACCGATCCCGCATATTATCCAGATGTTCAAGGAGCACAAGGTCATGGATGCGGGGGCGGAGCTGTTTCAGAATAATCCGATGTCTGTGATCTGCTCGATCGTGTGTGACCATGAGCAGCAGTGTGCCGGTCACTGTGTACTTGGAAAGAAAGGCAATCCGGTGCATTTTTCCAGTATTGAGAACTATATTTCGGACACTTATCTGGATCGAATGAAACTTCAGATTCCAGAAGAAAAGAAAAAACCGGTGGCAGTGATCGGGGCAGGTCCGGCAGGATTGACGGTGGCGATCATTCTGGCACAGCATGGGTATAAGGTGACGATCTTTGAGCAGCAGGACAAGATCGGCGGTATCACACGTTACGGAATCCCGGAATTCCGTCTGCCGAAATCTATCCTGGATCGTCTGGAAAAGCAGATCCTTGCGATGGGTATCCGCATCCGTCCGCATACTGCGATCGGAACAGTTCTGACGATCGATGATCTTTTCCGCGACGGATATGCAAGCGTGTTTGTTGGAACAGGAGTGTGGAAAGCACGAAACCTGGGGATTCCGGGGGAATGTCTGGCGAATGTGCATTTCGGCATTGACTATCTGGAAAATCCGGCAGCATATGATCTGGGAGAAAAAGTCGCCATTATTGGAATGGGAAATGCGGCAATGGACGTTGCGCGGACAGCTCTTCGAAACGGTGCACTGCAGGTGACATTGTATGCCCGCGGAACGCATGTAGCGGCGAACTCGCATGAAATGGCGTATGCAGAGCTGGATGGCGCACAGTTTGTCTTTGGAAAAGCGATCGAGCGCATCACGGAAACCGGCCCGGTATTCAAGACTTCGGTCATTGATGAGAATAATAAAGTCGTCGGATACGAGGAAGGCGAAGACCAGGTGGAAGCAGATTCCACGATCATCGCCATCAGCCAGGGACCAAGAAACCGCCTGATCCGCACAACAGTAGGACTGGAAGCTCCGACAAAGGTCTCCTCATCGTAGACGAAAACGAAATGACCACCAGAGAAGGCGTCTTCGCCGCAGGAGATGTCGTACGCGGCTCCAAAACCGTCGTCCATGCCGTAGAACAGGCAAAGAAAGCGGCCGTGGCGATGATCGCGTATATGGAAAAAGAAAGTTGACTTTTACCAGGGAAAGACATATAATAAATAATAGCTAAGGAATGTGGTGAAATTCCAAGAGGCAAAACGAAAACCCCCAGAGTTGCCGCTCTGGGGGTTTTCTTGCTCGTTACGGTGAGCTATTCCGTTTAGGCTGTTGCTACCTATTGTCTACCGCTCAGCCATTTGCATATGTAATAGCTAATTACATTTGCTAACACGGTGACAAGAAGTGTGGTGAAAAAATCATCCAAGAGATACACCTCCTTTCTGCTGGAGGAGCGGCAGCAACATTATTATAACACAAAATCAGAACAAAATGTACAATCTATAAAATTTAACTCCAGAATTCTTCAGCCAGGGATATGAAATCTCTGGCTGCTTTGCTGAGATAACGTTTTTTGTGGTGACATGCCATGATGTTCCAGGAGGGTTTGCCAGGGAGAGTGAAGAATCGGATCTTGTCCTCGTGTCCACGGGCATAAAAAGCAGGAATGATGCCACAGCACATTTCAGCCCCGACCATAGTGGTGATGGTTGCATTGCTGGAGGTCTCAAAGAGTACATGAGGCTTGAAACTGGCAGATTCGAAGATGTGGTCGGTCAGATCGCGAAGCGTGGATTCTTTGTACGTGAGGACAAAAGGTTCCTCGCGAAGCGCATAAAGGTTCAGTTCGGAAATCTCACCCTCGCGAACAGGAACAGCATTTGTCCATCCTTCCTCCGGTGGTGTGGCGATCGGATGGCGGATCGGAACGGCAGCAAAAATATCCTCGGAAGCTAAAGGAATATAACTCAGAGCAGGTTTCTGCTGTTCCGGAACAAGTGTCACGAATCCCAGATCCAACTCACCGGATATCAGGAGTTCCTGCTGTTTCTGGACACTGAGTTCCCGTGGAGTGACCTGGATATTAGGATGCAGGCGGTGAAATTTCGGATACACATTAGAAAACATGGCGATCCCACGCCCAGGCGTAAAGCCAACACTGAGCTCCCCCTGCTGGATCTTCGCGAGATCATGGATCCTGTGGTAAGTATCCTTCTTAAGCAACAGCATTTCCCGTGCAGCCTTCAGATAAATCTCCCCAGCTTCCGTAGGATGCCAGTCCGTCCGCGAACGATGAAAAAGCTGCACACCGAGTTCCTTCTCAAGTTTAAGAAGCTGCTGGTTAAGCGCAGACTGCGTGATATAAAGCTTTTCCGCTGCACGGGTGATGTTGTTTTCTTCCGCGATTGCTACAATATATTGTATTTGACGTAAATCCATTGTGGGTACCTCCTTACCTCCATTCTACCCCAATCCCCTCCACATTCCAATATGTAAATTAGAAAAAATTAAGAGAACTATAACTACAATGAATTTTACTTATACAACCTCCTGCGTTATAATAACCTCAACAAAGCAAAGGAGGAATCCAAAAATGTCACTGCTAGTAAAAATAAACCAGTCTGACAACGTAGCCATCGCTGTTCAGCCACTGAGCGCAGGATCAGAAGTGGAAGGCATCCACATCAACCAGGACATCCCGCAGGCACACAAAGTCGCACTGGCTGACATTCCAAAAGGAAGCCCGGTCATCCGCTACGGCGTGATCCTCGGATACGCCATGAACCCGATCAAACGCGGCGACTGGATCAACGAATTCATGCTCGAACTCCCAACCCCGCCATCCGTAGATGACATGGAGTTCGGCAAAAACATCGTCACAGACCTGCCTGAACCGCCGGTAACTACCTTCGAAGGATATGCAAATCCAGACGGCGGCTACGCAGGAACCAGAAACATCCTCGGGATCAGCACCACCGTACAGTGCGTAACAGGAGTACTGAATGTCGCAGTAAAGAAAATGAAAGAAGAACTTCTTCCAAAATATCCAAACGTAGACGACATCGTCCCGATCAACCACGCATACGGCTGCGGCGTTGCCATCAACGCACCTGAGGCAAAAGTCCCGATCCGTGCACTCAGAAATCTCGCCAAACATCCAAACTTCGGCGGACAGCTCATGGTAGTCGGACTTGGCTGTGAGAAATTCACTGTACAGATGCTCCTCGATGAAGCCGATATTACACCTGAAAATGTCATTATTCTCCAGGAACAGAAAGGCTTCGATGCCATGGTTGACGCCCTCATGAAAATGGCAGACAAAAAACTCGCGATCCTCAACGAAAGAAAACGAGAAACACTTCCATTATCCAAACTCTGCATCGGTATGCAGTGCGGTGGAAGCGATGCATTCTCCGGCGTGACTGCAAACCCATCCGCAGGATATGCGGCAGACATGCTGGTAAAAGGCGGCGCAACCGTTATGTTCTCCGAAGTAACAGAAGTACGTGACGGAGTACATTACCTTGCAGAACGCTGCGTCAGCGCAGAAGTAAGAGACAAACTTGCAGCAGAAATGCGCTGGTACGATCATTACCTTGCAGAAGGAAACGTAGACAGAAGCGCTAACCGACCCCGGGAAACAAAAAGGCGGACTCTGCAACATCGTAGAAAAAGCCATGGGCTCCATTGCAAAATCAGGAAGCTCACCGATCGTGGAAGTACTTTCCCCGGCAGAAAAACCAACCAAACACGGTCTTATCTATGCAGCGACACCGGCAAGCGATATCGTCTGCGGTCCATGCCAGCTTGCATCAGGAATCACTCTGCAGGTATTTATGACAGGCCGCGGAACTCCATATGACTCGCAGCAGCTCCGGTCATCAAAGTCTGTTCAAGAAATGAAATGAAAGCCATGTGGCAGGATCTGATCGATGTCAACGCCGGTCCGATCGCAACAGGCGAAGCAACGATCCAGGAAATCGGAACCCAGCTGTTCAACAAGATCATCGCGGTTGCAAGCGGAAAGGATCAGTCCTTCGCAGAGAAATACAAACTCCACAACGACCTCTGCATCTTCAACCCGGCACCGATCACCTGATATCCAGGTTTCAAAATTTCAACTGCATCTCATGCCTGCATGTGTATGCAGTTGAAGTTATAAATATCAAGCGACCTGCTTTTTTTTACCTTAAATTGCAGAAAATCCTGTATTTTACGCAATGCATGAAACAAAATGCGATTAAAATGAAACATATCATTTCAAAAACCGCAACATTAACGAAAGCATAAAAATCATAAGAACCTTCTTGGGTATTCTGCGAATTGAACAAAAAGCCAGAATGTATATAATAAAATACATACAAAACAAACAAAGAAAAACATTGAGGCCGCAATGATTTCGAATATTCTAGGAGGAAGAAAAATGATACCTGTTGTAGAAAAAATGGAAGTTTTCCCGGTAGCCGGACATGACTGTATGGAATTAAACCTTTCCGGCGCACATGCACCTTACTTTACAAGAAACATCGTGATCCTGACAGATTCCAACGGAGTAGAAGGTGTTGGAGAAGTTCCGGGAGGAGAGAAGATCACAAATGCACTTGAGCAGGTAAAAGACCTGGTGATCGGAACAAGCATTGCAGATTACAAACAGACGCTCAACAAGGTTCGTAAATGGCTGGATGAAAATATCAAAGATGACGTGCGTGGCTTACAGACATTCGACCTTCGTACCGGAGTACATGTAGTAACAGCAATCGAAGCACCTCTGCTTGACCTTCTCGGAAAATTCCTTGATGTGCCGGCAGCAGCTCTGATGGGTGATGGAATCCAGAGAGAAAGAGTACAGTTCTTAAGCTACCTCTTCTACATTGGAGACCGCAAAAAAACAGATCTTCCGTACGAAGAAGAACCAGATGCAGAATGCGACTGGTACCGTCTCCGTCACGAAGAAGCCCTTACACCAGAAGCAATCGTAGCACTTGCAAAAGCGACCCATGAAAAATACGGCTTCGTAGATTTCAAGCTTAAAGGCGGCGTACTTGCACCGAAGGAAGAACTCAAAGCAGTTCAGGCGATCAAAAAAGCATTCCCGGATGCAAGAGTTGATCTCGACCCGAACGGCTGCTGGAGCCTCAAAGAAGCACTGGAGATTGCTCCACAGCTCAAAGAATGTCTTGCTTACTGTGAAGACCCATGCGGCGCAGAAAACGGATTCTCCGGACGTGAAGTTATGGCAGAGTTCAGACAGCTCTCCGGAATGCCGACAGCAACCAACATGATCAACACAGACTGGCGCCAGATGCATCACTGCCTGTCCCTGCAGAGCGTAGATATTCCGCTTGCAGACCCGCATTTCTGGACTATGAACGGTTCCGTTCGAGTAGGTCAGATGTGCAACGATTTCGGCATGATGTGGGGATGTCATTCCAATAATCACTTCGATGTCAGCCTTGCAATGGTCGTACAGTGTGCAGCAGCAATCCCAGGAAAGATGAACGGAATCGACACACACTGGATCTGGCAGGAAGGACGCGAGCGTCTCACAAAACAGCCGATGAAAATCGTTGACGGATGCATTGATCTTCCGAAAAAAGGTGGACTTGGAATCGAAGTTGACCGCGAACAGGTTCTCAAAGCACACAAACTTACATGGACAACTGTCTGGGAGCACGTGACGATGCAAAAGGCATGCAGTATCTGATCCCGGGATGGAAATTCGATAACAAGCGTCCGTGTCTCGTAAGATAAGATTTTATCAGCAAAATAGGTTACCTTAAAAACTTTAGTGAATGAATATATGGAAAGAGTATGAGGAAAAAACATGTCTGAATCAACAAGAATGTTATTAGGACTGGCATTAGGAATCATCGTAATGATCGTCCTGGTAATGAAAACAAAAGTACATTCCTTCATGGCCCTTCTGATCGCAGCCATGATCACAGGAATCATCGGCGGAATGCCGATCTCAGATATTACCCTCGCTGACGGCACAACTCAGACTGGTCTGATCACAGCCATTCAGGAAGGATTTGGAAGCACATTAAAGAGCACCGGTATCATCATCGGTCTTGGCGTTATGATGGGCGGTATCCTGGAGAAATCCGGAGCTGCCGAAAAAATGGCATACAGCTTTATCAAACTGATCGGTCAGAAAAACGAAGAATGGGCACTGGCGATCACAGGATGGTTCATTTCCATTCCGGTATTTGCAGACTCCGCGATCGTAATTTTTGCACCTCTTTGCAAAGCAATGTCCAAAGTAACCGGTAAATCTGTAGTTGGACTTGCACTTTCACTGGCAGTTGGTCTTCAGCTGACACACTGTCTGGTACCTCCGACACCTGGTCCGCTGACTGCAGCCGGAATGTTCAATGTCGATGTAGGCCAGATGATCATCGGTGGTGCACTGATCTCCATTCCGATGCTGATCGTAGTAGTTTTTTACACAAAATGGATCGGAAAGAAAATCTATCAGGTTCCGAACGATGAAGGTGGATTTGACAGAAAAGAATTCAAACAGGAATACATCAAATCCATGGATGAACTCAATGCAATGATGGATGCAAAACCACTCCCGGGCTTCTGGGTATCTGTAGCACCGATCTTTGTTCCGATCATCCTGATCCTTCTCAAAACTGTACTTGGTTTTGTTGGTATCAGCAACAGCGTAGTTGATTTCCTTGGTTCTCCGATCGTAGCACTTGGAATCGGTACACTTCTTGCAATCTACGGACTTGTTCCGAAGGAAGATAACAAAGCTGTTCTCAAGATGATGGATGACGCTATCAAAGATACCGGTATCATCATGCTGATCACAGGTGCCGGCGGATCTCTTGGAAACGTTGTAAAAGTAAGCGGTATCGGTACTGCACTTGGTGAAATGGTTACATCCTGGGCACTTCCGGCAGTTCTGATCCCGTTCATCATTGCAGCACTTATGAGGATCGCTCTCGGATCTGCAACCGTTGCAATCACAACAGCAGCATCCCTGACAGCACCACTTATGAGTGTTTTAAGCATCAGCCGCTTCTTATGTCCCTTTCCTGCTGCGTAGGTGCGATTTCATTCTCCTACTTCAATGACAGTGGATTCTGGGTATTCAACGGAATGTTCGGACTGACAGAACTGAAAGACCAGGTTCGATGCAAGACGGCCGTATCGATGATCATGTCGGGCGTGGTGTACTGGAACTGCTTATCGCACAGTTCTTTATCTAAAATCAATGAACAAAAATTAAAACATATAACAAGATCATTCAATCCAAAAAATATAGCAACAACGAGGAGGAAAAAACAATGGGATTTGTACCAAGAGGAATTATTCCACCAATCATCACACCACTTACAGATGACGGAGAAGTAAACTATCCAGTACTGCGTCAGATGGTCAATCATCTGATCGACAACGGCGTGCATGGTCTGTTTCCACTGGGAACGACCGGAGAGTTTTACGCATTCGATGACGATACCTATCGCAAGATCCTTGAAACAGTCAAAGATGAGACAAGAGGTCGTGTTCCGGTTTACGGCGGTGCAAACCATATCACAACAAGAGGCGTTATCCGTCTGGTAAAGATCTGCGAAGAAGTTGGCGTGGATGCAGTTTCCGTACTGACACCAATGTTTGTATCCCAGACACAGGACGAACTGTACGCTTACTATAAGGAAATCGCAGAAAGCACTTCACTTCCGATCATCCTTTACAACAACAAACCAAAAACAAACGTAACTATCACACCGGCAACTGTTGCAAAACTGGCTGAGATCGACAACATCGTTGCAGTCAAGGACAGCACCGGTGATATGACAAATGCAGCAGAGTACATCCGTCTGACAAGAGACAACGACAACTTCCATGTACTGATGGGAAGAGACACTCTGATTCATGCAGCTCTCTGCTATGGAGCAACAGGCGCGATCGCATCCTGTGCAAACGTAGCTCCACGTATCGCAGCTGATATCTACGACAAATTTATGGAAGGTGATCTCAAGGGATCTTTGGATGCACAGTTTGAACTGGCACCGCTCCGTATCGCATGCGGTATGGGCACTTTCCCGGCTGTTATTAAGGAAGGGCTTGTACAGCAGGGCATCCCGGTTGGCAAGTGCCTGGCACCGATCGGAGAGCTGACACCAGAAGAGAAGGAGAAACTTCATCAGGTTCTGGTTGACATGAAGCTTGTTTGATGATATAAAATCTCCAGATAAATAAAAAGGCAGGAATGTAAAATGCGAGTTTTCTACGAAGAAATGAAAGAAAAATTACAGAGCATTCTTGTGAAATATGGTTTCGATGAGAAACGTGCAGAGGAATCGGCGAAGAATTTCGCCGATTCTTCTTTAGATGGAGTGTATTCTCATGGTTACCAGCGTTTTCCAAGAGTGATCGATTATATTCAGAAAGGCTACATTGACGTAAATGCAGTGCCGGAAAAAATCATCGGCTTTGGTGCCGTGGAACGATGGGACGGCCATCTGGGAATGGGAAATCTCAATGCAAAAATGGCAATGCAGCGTGCGGTAGAACTGGCGGCACAGCTTGGGATCGGTATGGTGGCGATGTCCAATACCAATCACTGGATGCGCGGGGGTGCCTACGGATGGCAGGCAGCGGAAGCAGGATGTATCGGAATCTGCTGGACAAATACCTGTCCAAACATGCCGGCATGGGGAGCCATTGATGGAAGGATCGGAAATAATCCATTCGTTCTGGCTGTTCCGGATCAGAATGGAGAGCATGTTGTTGTTGATACTGCGATGGCACAGTATTCTTACGGCAAGCTTTCTGTATGCAGGCAGAATGGAGAAAAACTTCCTTATCCGGGTGGTTACGATGAGGAAGCAGCCTGACCTGCGACCCGGCAGCCATCGAAAAAACAAGAAGAGTCGTCCCGATCGGCTACTGGAAAGGTTCTGGCCTCTCGATCGTACTGGATCTGATCGGCGGGATACTCACACTCGGAAGAACTGTGACAAAAGTAGGACAGGAATGCGAATCGGAATACGGCCTGACGCAGGTATTCATCGCGATCCGCCCGGAAGTCCTGAATCAGGATCCAGACAAAGCACAGGAAATCTTAAACGAGACACTGAAAGATATCCAGGCTTCCATTCCGGAAAAAGAAGGACATACCGTCCGATATCCAGGACAGGGAACACTCATCCGACGCAGGGAAAATCTGAAGAACGGAATCCCGGTCAACGAGGAAATATGGAAAAAGATATGTGAATTATAAATAGCACAATAAAACTCCGGTCATGAAGAAATTTGTGACCGGAGTTTTGAACATATCAGGGTGTTTTTACAGGAAGCGTTGTTTCGCGATGAATCAATATCGGTGGAATGATCTGGTGGACTGGTTCGGAAGAAAGTGCAGGTTTCCTTTTGTGGCTTTCTTTGATCTGAACGTTCAGGATTTCCATAGCGGCAGCGGCAATCTTGTCGATCTGCTGTCCAACCGTACTGATCGGAACGATGGCCTCTCTTGAGACAGGAGAGTCATCAAAACCGATGAGCTTATAATCATCAGGAAGCTTTCCGTATCGCCGGATCAGATGATGAAGTACGATATTGGCAAAAGTATCGTTTGGAAGAAAGATTCCCTTGGTTTTGCCGGTATATCTGATATCAATATCGTCAATCAGGTTCTTGAGAATCTGGGACGTTTCTTCATAACTGTGTCCTGTATCGGTAAGGATCAGTTCATGTGGGATTTGGTATTCTTTACAGATATCAGTAAATCCTTTGATACGTCCGTAGGATGGAATCTGCGAAGAAAACTCTGCGTTAATATGAATGAGTACATCAGCTCCGATTTTTGCCAGAAGACTGGTTGCCTGCACCCCGCCCATGTAGTTGTCTGTATTGACACTGCTGACATACTGATCTTCTCTTTCGATTGTTACGATAGGAATATTATAGGAGGCGAGTTCACGGGATGGTATCGTATGACTGAGAATGATCATTCCTTCAATCTTGTAGGAAAGGAGCTCCTGGATATATTTTCGCTCATTTGTCTCCTGGTCATCTCCTGTGAATACAAGAAACTTGTAGCCAAAAGTTTCGTAAGTTTTTAATATCTGGTTCAGAACTTCAGAATAGTAGTGCATATAGAGGTTTGGGATGATAACCCCGATAAATTCTGTTTTTCCGTTTGCGAGGATCCTCGCAACTTTATTTTCTTTATAGTTTAATTTCTCAAGAGCATCCGCAATGATCTGCTGGTTTTCCAGGGTAAGAGAGTCCGGATTATTGAAATATCTGGAAATCGTTGTTTTGGAAAACCGGTATATTTTGCAATATCGCTGAAAGTTATATTTTTTTTCCCCATAATAACAGAAGAGTCCTTTCAATAAAAAAACTGAATAGTATTATATTGCTTAAGAGTATAACAGAAATTGTGGTTTATAACAAGGACAAGCAATACAGAAGTGGTTAAGTAACCGGTTTTGTAAAAAATCAACAAAGGAAAAATACAGAATTTGTATATATCAATGAAAAAATAAGAGAATACTTGACGAAATCATATTCTGATGATATTATCAATTTATAAAGTAACCGGTTACTTTACCGGTTACACAAACAGCAGAAAGGAAAAGGAGGAGAACATGAAAAAAACAAAACTGATTCTTCTTGCCGGTCTGGCAATGGCAGTCAGTATGACGGGATGCCAGAAAAAGGAAGTAAAGCCTGGCGATGTGGCAGGATACGATGAGGGCGAACAGTATCTTTCTATATGGGTACACAGTATTGAGGATACTCCGGAAGGACAGGTTTACAGGGAATCTGTAGACAGGTTTAACGAGAAATATAATGGCAAATATTTTGCAGATATTGAATTTATTCCGAGAAATGACAGCGGCGGCGGCTATTCGGATAAGGTAAATTCATCGGTGCTCTCAGGAGGACTTCCGGATGTTCTTACACTGGACGGACCGAATGTTGCTGCATATGCAGAGAACGGTATCATCCAACCTCTGGCAGACCTGACAGAGGAGGAGAGGGGCGAGTATCTGGAATCCATTCTGGAGCAGGGAACTTATGATGACAAGCTCTATGCACTTGGAGTCATGGAATCCAGTGTAGGCCTTTATTACAATAAAGATATTCTTGAGGAGGCCGGGATTGAAGTGCCGGATGCCGACCATCCATGGACAAGAACGGAATTTATGGATATTCTGGCAAAACTGAAGCCAATAATGGATGAGAAGAAGGGATATCCGATTGATATGACTTTCCCGGTAGGTGAAGCAAGTATTTATTATTATGCACCATTTATCTGGGCAAATGGCGGCAATCTGGTAAGTGATGATGGAATGACTGTAGATGGATATTTTAATTCAGAGAAAAACGTTGAGGTTATGAATTATTTCCATCAGATTGTAGAGAACAAATATATGTCAGAAGCTCCGGTCGAAAATCTTGAAAAGCGGAAAGAGCAGCCTTCAAATTGATGGTGCATGGGAAGTCAATACCATATATGAGAACTATCCGGATGTGAACCTCGGTGTGGCACCTTATGTAGTAGGAGATGACTGGGATGGTGAGAGATATACACCGACAGGATCCTGGGCATTTGCGGCTTCTTCTGCGACAGATAATATTGAAGGAGCAACAGAGTTGGTCAAATGGATGAGTGGTGTGGAAAGTGGTGTCAGAATCTGGAATGAAGCAAAATCACTCCCATCAACATATAAGGCATTTGATCAGATCGATATATTCCAGACAGACGAAAATTACAAAGCACTGTACGAGCAGCTGAGTAAATACGGACACCCAAGACCAAAAACTCCTGTATATCCACAGGTAAGTACATCCTTCCAGCAGGCACTTGAAAGTGTCGGACTTGGCGGCAAGGATGCACAGACAGAACTGGATAAATCTGTAGAAAGGATTAACGCGAAACTGGAACGTTATACGAGAGAATAATGAAGAAAAAAGAATCAATCTTAGGAATGGCTTTCTTTGGCCCGGCACTGGTACTTCTTATACTGTTTTTATTTCTGCCGATGGTGTTGACACTGGTGTTCAGTTTTACCGATTACTTTGCACTGAACCCGGATATGACACATTTCGTAGGACTGGAAAACTACATAAATATTTTTAAAGACGAATTATTTGTAAAATCATTTTTTAACACGGTAAAATTTGTAATTATCATCGTTCCCTGCCAGTGTATCGGAGCACTTGTTCTGGCACTTGCAATCAATAAAGTTACGCATTGCAAGAAATATTTTAAAGTAGCATTTTTTATCCCTGTTGTCATGTCTTTGGCAGTTGTATCCACACTCTGGATGGATATTTACAGCCCTGAGGGCATCCTGAATACAATGCTTGCACACCTTGGAATCAGTGCACAGCCTTTTATCCACAGTGCAAAGCAGGCACTTCCGTCCATCGCAGTTATGAGTGTATGGCAGGGTGTCGGATATCAGATGATTATCTTCCTTGGCGGACTTCAGAATATCAATCCGGCACTTTATGAGGCAGCAGAGATGGATCATGCAAGTGGATGGCAGAAATTTAAAGACATCACACTTCCGGAACTGAAACCTCTTTGCGTTTTCGTATTTATCACAGTTACAATTGGCGCGTTCCGTATGTTAGTACAGCCGATGGTAATGACCGGCGGTGGTCCGGACCATTCAACCTACACTTTGGTATATGATATTTATGAAACTGGTACAATGAACTGGGAGATGGGACTTGCATCTACCATGGCAATTGTCTTTACAGTCTTTGTTGTTGTACTGACTATCATACAGAATGTACTGACTAAGGGAAAGGAGGAGAAAAAACATGTTAACAAAAAAGCAAAAAACATTTAACTGGGTTCTGGCAGTTTTTCTTCTGCTGCTCTCCATATTCTTCCTGTTTCCGGTAATCTGGATGCTTGCAAACTCTTTTAAACCGGATGCAGCGATCACAGCGGATATGAATTCTGTGGCAGCATTTATTCCGCCTGCTTTAAACGGAAATTATTTTGAAAACTATATTACGATTCTTACGGACACCAATTTCCTCCGTTATATGCTTAATACTTTAGGATATGCGGCACTTTTGATCGTACTCGGCGTGATCGTCAACGGGCTTGCCGGTTATGCACTGGCAAAGATTAATTTTCCATTTCGTGACCAGTGGCTTCTGATCATTATGATGCTTCTGATCGTACCAACAGAAACAGTTATCACGATTCACTTTCTGATCATTGCAAAAGCAGGTCTTCTGAATACAGTTATCGGATATGTACTTCCAATGATCGTGATCCATTTAATATTTTCCTTTTCCGTCAGGTGTTTGTAAGCCTTCCGGATGACGTTTACGAGGCAGCTCAGCTTGATTTCTGCAGCCCGGTAAAATACTTCTTCACAATGGTGCTGCCGATGTCAAAGACAGTTGTTGCAACAGTAAGTGTTTTTACATTCCTCGGAGTATGGAATGATTATCTCTGGCCGTCACTTGTATTCACATCCAGTGATCTTCTGACCGCACAGATCGGTCTGAACTCAATCACATCCAATGACAATACAACAATGGGTCAGACACTTGCAGTGATCACCCTGATCACAATTCCTGTTATTATCATTTATGCACTGTTCTCAAAACAGATTGTAGAAGGTGTAACTTCAACCGGTTCCAAGGAGGGTTAATGAATTATGAGTTTTATAGAATTTAAACATATCGGAAAAAAATATGCAGGAGCAGATAAGAACTCCGTAAGTGATTTCAACCTGGAAATCAATGAAAAAGAATTTATTGCATTTGTCGGACCATCTGGATGTGGAAAATCAACAACACTTCGCATGGTAGCCGGATTTGAGGAGATTACAGAAGGTGATCTGTATATTGATGGAAAAAAAGTAAACGAAACTGCTCCGAGAGACCGAGGTATTGCAATGGTATTCCAGAACTACGCACTGTACCCGCATATGACAGTAGAGAAAAATATCGGATATGGTCTGAAGAATATGAAAATGCCGGCAGATCAGATCAAGAAAAAAGTAGACTGGGCGATTGATATTCTGGGACTGCAGGAATTTCGTTACAGAAAACCGAAGAATCTTTCCGGTGGACAGAGACAGAGGGTTGCACTTGGTCGTGCCATCGTAAAAAATCAGAAAGTATTCCTGATGGATGAGCCTCTTTCCAACCTGGATGCGAAACTCCGTGTCAGTATGAGAACAGAGATCAGCAGACTTCATCGTGAGATGGGAGCAACTACAATTTATGTTACACATGATCAGGTTGAGGCAATGACAATGGCAGATCGTATCGTCATCATGAAAGAGGGCGTGATCCAGCAGGTTGGAAAACCAATGGAGCTTTATGATCATCCGGTAAATAAATTTGTAGCTGGATTTATCGGATCTCCGCAGATGAACTTCTTTGACGTGACAGTAAAAGGAAAGGAAGTTACATTTAAGGACGGAAATAAACTTACACTTCCGGAAGCTATCATCAATAAACTGAACGGCAGAGAAGGTGAAATGACACTTGGAATCCGTGGTGAGGATCTCAAGATGGATGCACAGAATCTGGAATTATATAAAGAAAATAAAATGAGAGCTGTGATCACAGATACGGAAGTTATGGGAAATGAAAATAACCTGTATTTCCAGTTTGGAGGCTGCCAGGCAGTTGCGAGAGTTTCAAAGTATGAGATCAGCCAGGTCGGAGATGAAATTGAGTTTGTATTCATGCCGTCCAAAATTCATTTCTTTGATAAGGAAACTGAGGTAAATTATTTATAGGAGTGACAGTAATGGAAGAAATCAGGATATTTTTGGGTACGATTGAGAGAGTCAAAAATTTTGTGAATGAAGTGAGTCATCTGGAATGCGACGTGGATATTGTTTCCGGAAGATACGTGATCGATGCAAAATCTATCATGGGAATTTTCAGTACAGATCTGTCCAAACCGGTCAATGTAAGAATTCATGCACAGGGAGCCGAAGCAGAAAAAGCCCTGCAGGTAGTCCGAAAAT
>ENA-OQCX01000630-OQCX01000630.1-human-gut-metagenome-genome-assembly--contig:-NODE-630-length-18081-cov-1.947978_pt1 | contig 18081 bp, 23 predicted proteins | sample MGYA00242762_ERZ504587 | MGnify/ENA primary metagenome ERZ504587 (study PRJEB26092, sample SAMD00036337) | human gut metagenome | host: Homo sapiens | study: EMG produced TPA metagenomics assembly of... | reverse complement strand
TCCGATTGCTGCTGGTGCCTTCTCTGTATAAACTACTTTCATGGTGTAAATCTCCTTTCAATTTTTCTTTTATTGTCTTCATGCTATCGCAAAATTTTATTAGTGTCAAGCAATTTTTTTGTACGAATCTGGAAAGTAATTTTTTGTACAAGTCTGGAACGGATTCTGCCTTGCAGGATTTTCCTATTACATAAATAATGTTTGCTGCACAGTCTTAGGGCGTGTTTAAAAAATCAATTCCCGCAATCTGCACGCCCCACTTTGTGGGAGATTTCACCCGAATTCGGTTGCAGTAGCCCGCTACAGCACCCTCATCCGGGCAAAAATCTCCCACAAATTGTGACGCACATCTTGCAGAAAGCCTTTTTCAAACATGCTCTAATTCAAATAATAATAAACCATCGCAGAAATCCTTTGAATATTGGAAACAGCATCTGCTTCCTTTCCTGCATTCTCAGACATTACGCATAGAATATAATCCGTTCTGGCTCCATAGACAATTCCAATATCGTGCTGGCTTTTATCATTTTCACCAGTTTTATTCGCTACCTGAACAGATTCCTTGAGCCCGCCAGGAATCTTTGTCTGGTATCCTGATTCAGAAGCAAAGACAGCATCTGGTCAGAATCCTCCGGACTTACACATTCTCTTCGGTAAATCTTCTCTAGCAGAGTGCCACAATCCTCCACAGAGGTCATATTACTGCTGCCAAGCCCTTCCGGATCTGTATTCGAAGGCGCAAGCGTATGAAGCACAGCGGTCTCTTTATAGCCCTGTTCCCTAAGATACCTGTTAATTACACGTGCACCTGCATTGAATTGATTGGAAGCAGTCTGAAGCCTTACCATTTCATTAAAAGACTCATTGTCACTGTAGGTTACCATATTCTCCATAAGCCGAAACAGCTTGTCTGTCACAGTCTGACTAGCTGAATCTGCTTTCAGAAGCATCCCCTCAGCTATCCTGATTTTTTCCATATTTTCATAACTTGCAGCCATTGTAAATGCTTTTATCAGACTTGCAGAAGATATGGCTTTATCATTGATGGAGAACTTCTCTCCGCTCTTCAGATCTTTCACATAGACGCTCCAGTCCCCTTCCAAATTTTCTGTAAATTTCTTCACAGCTTTCTTCAGATTTTTGATCCCCGGATCCGTCAGTTCTTTGATGCTGCCATCTTTTTGGATTGTCAAGCCCTCTGGTGTAGTACCAGCTTCTTCCGCTAATACGCCGCTTGATTCATCAAAATAATAATACCCGGAAAATCTCTTTTCTCCCACATTCATTTCCTGGATATAATAAATGCCACCTTCCTGACACACTCTTCCATTTCTGTCAACGTAATACCCGCCATCTAGTTTTATCTGTCCAATCTCTTCTTTTAGAATACAAACTCTTCCGGTACCGGAAAGCCTTCCAAGGTTATTTACCATATAAATCCCCGAAGTCCATCCTGCTTCCACAGTTCCATCTTCTGCTTTCGGGAGTGCTTCCTGTGAATGGCTGTAAGATGTGCTTCAGAAGCTTTAAATTTTCCTGTCTCGTCGTGATAATAATATCCATTAAACACTGTTCCATCTACAACAAAATGGTCGAAATAATGTATAGCCTGAACGCAGTCTCCTGAACCATCTTCATTCAGACAGTAAAAGCCGTCACTTTTCAACATATATTTGCCATCACTGTTGGGAATAGGAAGTATCTTAGCTTCCTCTGTAACAGATGACAGGCTGCCGCCACTTTCTGATTCCGCCAATACAGTCAGAACTTCAGGCTTCCATAACAGGAGCCCGCTGTTGCTGCACCAAAATGCTGCCCCCAAAAGGACTGCCATTCCAGCTGCTTTATACAGCCATCTGGTTTTTTTGCCTTTTTTCATGTTATTCTCCTTTTAATAAGGGCAGTATAACCTGTTTCTGCTTTGTATGCAACCTCTTTGTTTGCCATGATATTTTTACAGACTCTGTAATGAGTTTGAAGAAGGCTTTCTGCAGGATGTACGTCACAATTTGTGAGAGATTTTGTCCGGAATACTCTCCCAAAATTTTTGCAGCTGTGCTTCCACATTTGACAATGTACACGTTTTCCTGTCATTCCACTCCACCGGAAAAAGATTGCTGTATTCTCTCTGCCGGAACCGTTCATCCAAAAGGAGAATAACACCATGATCCTCCCTTGTGCGGATTACTCTTCCAGCAGCCTGCAGAACCTTATTCATGCCAGGATACCTATAGGCGTAATCAAATCCATTTTCCCCATTTTCTGTGTAAAAAGAACGAAGAATTTCCCTCTCATTTCCCAACTGGGGCAATCCGGTTCCCACTAAAATGGCTCCAATCAGTTTTTCTCCCAGCAGATCAATTCCCTCTGAAAAAATACCACCCATAATGCAAAAAGCTACCAGTGATTCCTGATTCTGTTCAAATTCCTGAAGAAACTCTTCTCTTTCCTGTTCCTTCATAGAGCTGTTCTGACAGATACACTTCACCCAGTTTACAGAAAATTCTTCTTCGTAGACTGCATAAACCTCTTCCAACATTTTGTAAGAAGGAAAAAATACCATATAATTTCCCTTGTGCTGCCATACAGTCCTCGCTATATATTCCGCAATTTTGTGATATTCCTCATATCCCCTGCGGCTATATAAGGAACTTACATCGCCGGCATTTAAAATACAGCGGTTCTTCTGTGAAAACGGTGATTCCACATAGATTCCATAATCGTCCTGCCTGTTGCTGAGCAATTTCCTGTAGTAGTTCATGGGCAGCAATGTGGCAGAAAAGAATACGGCACTGCGGCCTTTCTTCAGATATTCCCCCAGGTTCACTGCCGGATTTACACAGAACAGTTTCAGGCGAAACAGACCATCTTCTCCATTCTCAGCATAAACTACATAGTTCTCATCTATCAGTCTGCAATATTCAGAAAATTGCGAATATCAAAATAAAACTTTATTGCTTCATCTTCCAGTTCCACATCCTTATGTGCTTCCAGAAAAGCATCAAATTCTCCCTGAACCTTTAAAATCGTCATAATTATGGAACCCGTGCCTGGGAGAACGAGGTAATTTCCACAGTCCACCTGTAGTTCTTTCAGCTGTTTATCCAGCTTTCCAAGGGAGCGGTAAAGCCGGGGTGCTCTTTCTTTCATAACTTTTCGAACCCGAACAGCATCTTCCCTGCAAATAGAAGCGCTGTACATCTCTCTTCCCCGTTCTGCCAGATTATGAGCTTCATCAATGAGAAAGATATAATCTCCACCTGCACCTTCCCCGAAAAAACGTTTCAAATGAACCGTAGGTCAAACACATAATTATAATCACAAATTACAGCATCCACCCACACAGACAGATCCAGACACATTTCAAAAGGACATACCTGCCATTTCTCTGCCTGCTCCCGGATAGTCTCCCTGTCATATCTGCTCTTCGTCGTCCACAGCTCATAGACAGCGTCATTGACCTGTCGAAATGTCCCCTGGCGTAAGGACAATGTACCGGATCACATTTGGTTTCGTCCATAAAACACAGCTTCTCCTTGGCTGTAATGGTCACCACTTTGTATTTCATTCCCTTTTCCCGCAGCACCTCAAAAGCTTCCTGAGCCACTGTTCTTGTAATAGTCTTGGCTGTAAGATAAAAGATCGTCTCCCCTTTCCCTTCGCCAACAGCACGAACTGCCGGAAATATGGTAGACATAGTTTTTCCTACACCGGTAGGTGCCTGAATAAAAATCTGACGACTGGCTCCAATTGCATGGTAAACACTGCTCACCATCTTTCTCTGACCTTCTCTGTAGGAAAATGGAAATTCCAGGCTCTGAAGAGAATGATTTCTCTCTTCCTTCCATTTTTTCTGATAACTGAGCCATTTATGATATTCATCCAGAAGTTTCTGGTACCATTCTTTCAGTTCCTCTATGGAGATCACCTCCCGGAACCTTTTCACCACTTCTGTCTCCAGATTGGCATATGTCATCTGGATTCCAATCTTCGACAAGCCTTCCTGAACACCGTAAATATAGCCATAACACATAGCCTGAGCCTTATGAACCTTCACAGGCTCTTCCATCTGTTCCACATTTCCATATATTCCTTTAATCTCATCGATCCAGACAACTTCATCTTCTGTAAAAATTCCATCTGCACGACCATTCTACCGAATGTCCAGATCCTCATAGCTGCAATTCATCCGCAAAGCAACCTCTGCTCTGTATCTCCGCCCATTTGTTTCTGAAGCTTCCGATGCAGTCTGCTGCCCTTTAACATAGCATCTTTGTCTATAGTACCTCTTCGGTTATCAAGATCACCGCTTTGCAATATAAACTCCACAAGATTTCTTACTGATATTCGTGTTACCGGATTGTCCATTTCCAATTTACCGCCTTTTACTGGTCTGCTGCCTTCCAAACAAAGATACCTTATCTGTAAGCATTATAACACGAATTTTACTTATCGGCCTATCCTTTCACAGAAAACTGCGGCATATTACTCCGAAAATGCAAAGCAAGCATCTGCTTCTGAAGTTTCTCATTCCTCCTTGCTTCAATGGATATGCTATCACAAAATGTCTGCCACAGTTCCTCGTACTCTCCATATCCTCACGGCGCTCCCTGGCACCTGTATACGCACTTCTTTTCTCATGACGCACTCCTTCCCTTTCTCATGGCACAACGCTTCTGCCTCTTCTCATCATAGATTACCCAGTTCTCATTGGGAAAGCGATTGGAAAAATGAAGAGCCATAAGAGACAGGATATCATTCCCCGGCTGGATCTTTGCCAACAGAAACCTTCCGCCAATCTCCCTGAAACGGACAAACCCAAAATAATGGTGATATTCCCGCTTCACACAGAGTGCCAGTTTCGCAACCCTGGATACATATGGATCTGCCAGTGCTCCATTATACGTTTTTCGCATCTGCCTCCCCAAAAAGCCCGGTGCAGCACATAATAAATGGCAGTTCCCCTGTCTTCATCTGCTGAAGCTGCCGCCAGACAAATCTGTTCGTAAACCTCGCTTCCCAGTCTCATAAGAATCGTCCTCATAACCTTACCAGCCTTACTCTGATCTGTAGCAATCTCCCGATAAGAAGTGAACAATTCCATGCTTACAGGAAAACTGGTCTGAATGCTCACTTTACAGCCGCCTGCACACTCTTTCCATCCATCATAGACAGCAGAAAAAATTCCCTCCATAGAGTCCTCACATACCAGGATTCTTTTCTCTTGATTCATATAGCTCCCACCTTTCTGTCCACATGATTCTTTGTATTTTCTGTATACAGTCTTCTGCTCCCCATCTCATCTCCAAAGAGGGATAATTGCTGAAATGCAGCTTCATTCCCATGCTTCCGGCAGTTCTCTTCATCCAGAAGATTACGGGTAATATAAGATTCCTCCAACCTGGTATTGTACATCATGCGGCCATTACAGGTAATAAAATATAAGGCACGCTTCAGAACCACACCAATCCTCTTCAAATCTGCAAATTCCAGGGAATGGGTTCTCCTGGCCCCAATGATTCTTCTGGCAGAGGTATAACCGATTCCCGGTACACGAAGAAGTTCATAATAATCTGCCTGGTTGATCTCTACCGGAAAAAACTCCAGATGTGACACTGCCAGTCTGCCTTGGGATCCAGAAGAAGGTTAAAATCCGGATGCTTCTCTGAAAGCAGTTCTGAAGCCCGAAAACCATAAAACCGCATAAGCCAGTCTGCCTGATAAAGTCGGTGTTCTCGAAGAAGAGGCGGACCTGATAAGGACATGAGCAGATCCTTATCTTCATTTACGGCGACAAAAGCCGAATAAAAAACTCTTTTTAATGCAAAGTTCTTATACAAAGATTCTGCTACTGACACGATCTGATAATCGCTCTCCCCCATAGCTCCAATAATCATCTGGGTACTTTGACCGGCTGGTACAAACTTAGGGGCATGACGGTACAGAACCAATTCCTCCTTATTCTGATCTCGCTGCTGCTGAATCTGCTTCATGGGGCGAAGAATGGTTTGCCTGCTCTTATGCGGTGCCAGTTTCCTAAGCCCGTCTGCAGTAGGAAGTTCCAGGTTCACGCTCATGCGATCTGCCAGATACCCCGCCCTGGCGATCAGTTCAGGAGCAGCACCTGGAATGGCTTTCAAATGAATATATCCCTGAAAATGATATTTATTACGAAGAAGATTTACTGTACAAAGCAGTTCTTCCATAGTCCTGTCTGGACTTTCCTTTACTCCGGAACTTAAAAACAGTCCTTCAATATAGTTCCTCCTATAAAATTCCATAGTCAGACGACACACTTCTTCTGGGGTAAAACTGGTACGCACCACATCATTGGAGGCTCTGTTTATACAGTATTTACAGTCAAATACACATTCATTTGTATAAAGGATCTTCAAAAGACTGATACATCTGCCATCCTGAGCAAAACTATGACAGATTCCGGCAGCAATGCTGTTTCCCATGCCCTTTCCATCTCCCTTTCGATCCACACCACTGGATGTGCAAGCCACATCATATTTCGCGGCATCCGATAAAATCTCCAGCTTCCGCTTCAATGTCATTGATTCCTGAATAATCATCCCGTAACAAAGCTCCTTTTATGTAATCTGTGTTTCGCATTCTTTATTATTCTCAATTTCAGAACGTTTGTTCTTGTTTTATTTTAGAACATATGTTCTGTTTTGTCAATATCATAAAACGGTACGAAATTTTTTCTTATACAAAAAGAGCCATAAATCAAAGATTAATTCTAACACTACCTTTGATTTACGGCTCTTATCTCATTCTTTTACTATTAAAGCTCCCGGACGACAGCCAGAAATGGTACATGCTTACATCAGCGAATTCATGAATACCAGACGTTCTGAACGTATGAGCAGATTTTCATATATGTGAATGCTGCCGACAGGTGACCTATCCACTCAATTTCAAATCTGTGTCAGCACAAAAATATCATAAATTGCTTTCACTGCATTTTCAAAATCACGGTTTTCCACACCGATAATAATATTCAGCTCACTGGAACCCTGGTCAATCATCTTGACGTTTACATTTGCATGTGCGAGGGCAGAGAAAATTCTTCCGGCTGTACCGCGGGTGGATTTCATTCCACGTCCTACAACTGCGATCAGGCAAGGTCAGATTCCATTTCCACAAAATCCGGCTGAACCAGGCGATGGATTCCCGCAATTACCTGCTGCTCCTTTTCTTCAAACTCATCCTGGTGAACATATACTGTCATGGTATCAATACCGGATGGAACATGCTCAAAACTGATTCCCTGGTCTTCAAATACCTGAAGCACTCTTCTGCCAAATCCGATTTCACTGTTCATCATGGACTTCTCAATGTTGATAGAACAGAAACCTTTCTTTCCTGCAATACCGGTTATGGTATATTTCGGCTTGCGGCAGGTACTCTCCACAATAAAAGTTCCCTTATCCTCCGGACGGTTGGTGTTACGGATATTAATCGGAATTCCCTCTTTTCTTACAGGGAAAATAGCATCTTCATGAAGAACAGTAGCTCCCATGTAGGAAAGCTCACGAAGTTCACGGTATGTAATGGTCTCAATCACAGCCGGATTCTTTACAATTCTCGGGTCTGTTACAAGGAAACCGGATACATCAGTCCAGTTTTCATACATATCAGCCTTAATTGCCCTGGCAACCAGAGAACCAGTCACATCAGAACCACCTCTGGAAAAAGTAGTCACAGTTCCATCGTCCTTTGCACCATAAAACCCCGGCACAACTGCATTCTCACATTTGGAAAGACGCTTGTTCAGAAGTTTGTCTGTCTTCTCTGAATCCAGATTTCCGTTTTTATCAAAACGGATTACTTCTGCTGCATCCACAAATTCATAACCAAGATAAGCAGCCATCACTTTGCCGTTCAGATATTCTCCACGGGAAGCGGCGTAATCCCTGCCAATCTGTGCTTTAAAATTCTCTTTGATCAACTGGAAATCCTCTTCCATGGAAAGAGCTAGGCCAAGCCCTTTAATAATCTCATAATAACGAGATTTGATTTCTTCTAAAACCTTTTCAAAATCACCGCCATTTGCAGCTGCGTCATAACAGCTGTAAAGAAGATCTGTTACCTTCGTGTCCCCGTCAAATCTCTTACCTGGTGCAGAAGAACAACAAACGTCTGCTCTCTTCACTTCTGATAATATCTCCGACTTTTTCAAACTGCTCCGCATTTGCAAGGGAGCTTCCGCCAAACTTTACAACTTTTCTCATAATCCTTATGCTCCTCAAAAACTTTTTCTCCATTTTATGAAAAAATTCGACTTTTTGCAAGGGTTTTTTCGATTTAATTCGTGAAAGTGTTAAATACCTCCAATACCTGCAGCTGTTCTCCATCTACTTTAAAATGAATATCCCAGGATCCAAAAGACATTCCGTATTTTCTTTCAGGGTCTTTCTGATACCCAGGTCTTGGATCGTTTGCAAGGACAGCAAGAAGCGCTTCTCTTTTTTCCACTGGAATCTTCTTCAAAAGCTCTTCCGGAAACTCTACTTTCAGCTTATGATCCTGAATCTGGTCGGTAAATCCGCCTGCTGCTTCCGGATGGCTGTCCACGTAAGCCAGATAGGGCTTTATATCATAAATAGGTGTTCCGTCCATAAGATCCGCTCCTGATACATGAAGCACCGGTCCATACTTTTCAGAAAACTCTACGCTCTCCAGCCTTACACTGGAAAGTCCTATGGGATTTGGACGAAAAGGAGACCTTGTAGCAAAAACGCCCATTCTGACGTTTCCCCCAAGTCTTGGAGGACGCACTGTAGGAGACCACTCCTTGCGGACAGCCTGTGAAAATTCCCAGATCAGCCAGATATGGGTATACTCTTCCAGCCCTCGAAATGCCTCATGGTTCCGATATTCCGGTTCAAAAATAATATCCGCCTTTAGTTCCTGTATTCTGCCGCTCTGATGGGGAATTCCAAATTTCGTTGGAAAATCGCTTCTGATATGAGCAATTACTTTCATTTCCATTGTTTGTTATACCTTTATCAACCTTTATATGTGCTCTTCTAAACCCACAGATATGATCTATAAACAGCGAACCTTTATTCCTTATGTCCGCCGCTTTTTTCTTCCTCCTTGATTTCCCAGTGAACGCTAGGAACGTAAGGGCTGCTCGAAGAGCAATAATTCCGGCTACAATTCCGATTTCTTTCCACTCACGTACCACTACAGTACGAAGAATCTCACTTCCCATTTTAAATTCCAGTCCCATGGCAAGTCCCCTCGCCAGATAGACACCAGTATCTCCGGCATGTTTCAGCCATTTGATAAATCCGGTAATTCCACTCCAGATAATAATGGCAACTCCAATAAACTCAAAAATTACAATGGCGAAACCAGCAATATTCTCCAGAACCCACTCCATAATTCCAGTTATGGTCGTCATCATAGGTACCTCCTTTTTCCTGCTGACAGGATACCTTTTCTTACAGAATGTATTTTCATTGCTGCACAGCCTGCAAACAGCAACAGTTTCTTATTTTTGCTCCAGCCAGGTCACCACTTCTGTGTGGTCTGTAAAACAAAACATTTCCACAGGCTGGATTTCTTTAACTATATAGTTTTTTCTCGTAAGGAAATTAAGGTCTCTTGCAAGTGTTTCCGGGTTACAAGGAAATTGTGAAACAATTTTCTTCGGAGAGAGTTTTATTACGGAATTCAGGAATTTCTCGCTGCTGCCTGAGCGGGGAGGATCCATAAATACCACATCTGCCTTTTCACCAGCTTCTGCCATTGCCTCCATAAATTCACCGGCATCACCCTGGCGGAAAGATATGTTTACCACCTTATTCTCTCTTGCATTGATCCTTGCATCCCTGACTGCATCTTTATTCAGTTCCACTCCGACCACTTCTCTTGCCTTACCAGAAGCTACCAGACCGATGGTGCCAATTCCACAATATGCATCAATGACTTTTTCTTTCCCTGTCAGCCCTGCAAATTCCACAGCCTTTCCATAAAGAATTTCGGTCTGCACTGAATTTACCTGATAGAAGGATTTCGGTGAAATACGGAAGGATTTTCCAACAAAGGGTATCAACGGATAAATCCCTTGCCATAAAGCACGATTTCCCGCTCGCCAAGAACCATGCTTGTATTTTTGTCATTAATATTTAATACCACAGTACTGATCTCTGGATGAACTTTTCTTAATGCCTTCACAAAGTTATTCTTGGATGGAAAAATAGGAGAGGCGACCACCAGTACTACCATTACCTCACCTGTAGAAAAGCCACGACGCACCAGTACATGGCGCAGAAGTCCATATCCGGTATCCTCATCATATGTTTTGATCTTAAAAGACTTCAGCATTCCCCGAATGGTACGGATGATTTCCTGACTCTTCTTATCCTCAATCAGACACTGTTCAATAGAAACCACTCTGTGGGTACCAGCCTCATAAATTCCAGAAATAATATTTCCCTTCCGGTCACGGTCAAATACAGCATGAACTTTATTCCGGTAAAAATAAGGATCTTTCATTCCAATTACCGGCTTCACATTCCCAAACTTCTTCAAAAGCCCCTGTACCTGATTTTGTTTCTTTTTAAGCTGTGCGGAATAAGGCACACCCTGATACTGGCACCCACCGCACTTTTTTGCGTATGGACAGACTGTCTGTGTTTTTTTCTCTTCCATAAATTCTCCCTTATCTTTATTTTGCTTTTCGTTCTTCATAATATCTGACTAGAGCGTGCTCTAGCTTCAGCGCCGCCAACGCACTAAAAGTGCCTACAAGGCTCCAGCCAGCACATCTGTAGGATAGTGTACTCCCACGTACAATCGGGACAAAGCGATCAGTACTGCCAGGACCATGGCTGCTTTTCCCCATTTTCCAGGAAAGGCTTTATAATATACGCCTGCACAGGCAAAAGATGCGCAGGTATGACCTGATGGAAAAGAATAGTCCTTCAGCCTGGCAACCAGAGGCACAAGTCCCTCCACAGAATCATAAGGTCTTATACGCGCTACCAGATCCTTAAGGCATAAATTCGTAACCACTGCCCCTATAGCTAGTGCCAGAAGTGCGGTTACACCTGCCTTTCTTGTCTTCTTTGGAAAAAGAAAGAGCAGCCCCAAAACAATCCAGAACCAGCCTCCGTCTCCTAGAAAGGTAATTCCCTTCCACAGCCAGGTAAACAGATCACTTCTTAAATACTGCTGTATAAAAAGCAGAATCTGTGCATCAATATTATGTATCCATTCAAGCAATTCCACTTATCCTCCACCCGCTTTCAATTCTGATTGCTGTCTATATATTTCTATAATTTATTTTTATAATGGTTCAGCAGACAGTGTGTAACTGCAAAGGAACTCAACAGCTGCTTTTATTTCGTTATTATAGCGTAAAAGACGGTTCGTGTGGTGCGAACGTCTTAATTCTTTTTAATTCTTATTCACCTGCGTGATACAGGATCTGCTGAAGATATTGCCGATTCTGCTCAAGATCAGGAACCAGAACCTGCATGCCGTCAATCGTCTGAGGTGTGTAGGCTCCATCCTCCGGAATCCGGTATGATGCAATTTCATCTGTACCGATGTTCATCACATCCATGGCATATCCGGTTATATCCCACAAAGAAAGATCCGTAGTAACCATTGGAAGAACATCCTTAACCAGACCTGCAATATCAAAAACTCCCAGATCTTTTATCTTGGCAAAAGCAGCCATAAGTACTTCCTGCTGCCGCTCTGTTCTCCGATAATCGGAATTTCCAATAGAACGGTTGCGTGCATGGATAAGTGCCTGTTCTCCATCCAGATGGTTCATTCCTTCCTGAAGATTCCAGTCGCTTCGAAGAGGCTGAGGGTAAAGAACACTCTGATCTCGTCCGCAGATATAATCTGCTTCCGCCTGAGTCAGCTCCAGATCTATTCCTCCAACCTTGTCAACCAGAACCTGGAAAACTTCAAAATCCACTTCCACATTTCCATCTATCTTTACTCCGAAATTTTCTTCCAGAGTCTGGTCCAAAAGATCCATTCCTCCATATGCGTAAGCCGCATTAATACGAGTAGTCGAATATCCAGGAATGGCAACATAAAGATCTCTCATAAAAGAGGTCAGGCTTACAGTACCCTGATCCTTGTCCAATGTAGCAAGAATCATGGAATCGGAACGCTGACGGGACTCTCCCTCTCTTTTGTCCTGTCCGATCAGCAAAATACTCTTGATATTGCTGGTGGCCGCTTCAGCATCCGTATTCTCTGCCTTTACTGTATATGCAAACGCCGTACTCACAGCCGGGCTTTCCAGAAACAGCACCGCGCCAAGGCAGATAAGGGTCTTCTTCCATATGGTAGATCTCATATATTTGCTCCTATGTACATGTGCATGGTCAAAAAGGATCTTTCTGCCGGTTCTTTCATAACCAGCAGTCGCTATTGATTACTGTTCACTCCGTTCACAGTAATCATTATTTTACTACAATTGTCAGAACAGCTCCGTTTGAAGCATTACCATTGGAGTCAACAACATAATAAGTCAGTTCATAAGTACCCGGAGTATTCACATCAACGGTTCCAGTGATCTGAATCTTACGATAAAGATCACTTGTTGAATCTTTATCGTCTTGAATGTCTTTGACATAACTCAGTCTGTCAATCTGTGTTCCCTTGGCAATTTCAACGTAGTAAGTATTCAGATAAAAACGCGGATCCTGAGGGTTCAGCTGGTCAATCTTTTCTTCTTCCTTTCCTGCGCTTTTTCTTCTTCTGTCATTTCTGGTTCTTCTTCATCTTCTGAATCAGTCTCATTTTCATCCTGCAGGGCTTCATCCGTTTCTGCATCTGTATCTGTATTGTCAGAAGAAGTTTTGGTTTCTGAAGTAAATCCCATAAGATTTCCCTCGGAAGTCATATGATAAGTTACCTTTGTTACATTGTTACTGTTATCCTTTGCAACATAAACAACTGTGACTTCATCCCCTTTTTCATTTGGATAAACATTCTCAACTGTCAGGCTGGCTGAAACATCTCCATCTCTCTTGTCAACAGCTTTTACTCCTTCCAGAAGATCTTCCGTTGTCATATCCGAAGTGTAGCTGTTTTTCTTGCTCTCTGCAATGGTAATTTCCGGTCCCTTGCGATCCTGCCTCATATACAGCCATCCCAGGATTCCGGTCGCTCCTATTGCCACTGCCGCCATTAAAACAATCAACCATTTACGCATATCTGCAGCTCCTTATACTCAATTTCATCAGCGACGTTTTCTTGATTTCTGTTTCTTGGATCTGCTTTCTTTTTCTGAATATGGAATGCTTCCCAGAACAGAAAGTCCAAGATAACGCTCTACATCTTCCTCAACCTTGATCGTATCATTTGTAAGATAAATGATGATCACAATCGCCATTGCAATGATAACACCTAAAAGTCCACCGATCACACCATTCTTCGCAAGGCTTGGGCTGGCTTTTTCACTTGGGATGTTTGCGCTGTCAACTACGTTAACCGCCTCAATATCCATAACTGACTGAATGTGCTCTGCTGCCATATCACGGATAGCATTGGCCATCTCGCTTGCTGTATATGGATCTTCATCAGATACTATGATCGTTACAATACGGCTGTCTGTAGAAGTATCTACCGTCAGTTTGCCAAGCAGCTGCTGATAGGTAATATTAAGATTCAGCTGTGCAATTACACCTTCAAGAACTGTACGGCTCTTAATAAGTTCCGCATAGTCCTTAGTCAGCTGTGTACTGGTCTGCATATCAGCACTGGTCAGTGTATTGCTGTCCTGTTTATTCAGCACCATGATCTTCGTGGTAGATTCATACTGTGGAGTGATAAAAAGCATTGTTCCGATAATGGAAATCACACCCAGAATGATACCGGAAAGAATAATCACTCCCAGCCTGCTAAGAATCAGGTGAAAAATCTCACCTAAATCGATTTCAATTTCATCGTTATTATTTGTAACCTGATTTTCCATTCTTCTTCTCCGTTACCCTGTAATTTTCTTTACTTTTTCTAAACAGTTACATCGTTTCCAACGACATTCCATATATAAAAGTCAAAATCTCTCGTTATTTATAATGCACTCCGGATTGCTGATAAAAATCATATCCGCGTAATCCGTACCCATCATTTTTTCAATTTTGTCGTAACATTTGCCAATGTGAGGCGTTCGTCTGGCCAGATCATGACCGTCAGACCCCACAAAATCCAACATTTCTTCTTTAATTACTTTCTTGCAGAAACGCTTGATCATAAAGCCATCCTCACCAATAATACTGTCCGCATTCATCTGAATATAGGCACCCATATCCCTGAGTTCATCAATAAAATCCAGACCGTTTTTTACTACCGAATGATAGCGTTCTACATGTGCGATAATAGGATAATACCCTTTCCGGATCAATGCCTGCACCCGTTCCCTGATATAGGACTTTTCGTCTGAAGTCCGAAACTCCGTTAACACATAACGGGAACCTGACATGGTAAGTCTTTCCCCTTTTTTCAGACAGTCTGTCATATCCATACTGGAATGAAGCTCGCAGCCCAGATACATCTGAATACCGTCTTCTCCAATCTCAGCGGCAGCCTTCCTCACACGAAGGAACTGCTTCTTAACCTGTTCCAGAGACGGCTCAAACATATCATATCGAAAATGCGGAGTGGCAATAATGTTGCGGACACCATCATCATATTCCTTCTGGAGCATGCGTACAGATGTCTTGAGATCCTTCGCTCCATCATCAACTCCCGGAACAATATGACAGTGAATATCATAAATACCTTTCATTCGCTTCGCCCATTTCCAATCTTTTCATATAACAATCTCGAATAATGACGGATCAATATTTTCCGTATTCTCCGTACTTGCCATAATTTGCCATAATTTACCCATACTTACCGTATTTACCATATTCCTTAGTATCTACCTTGTTCAAAATTGCACCGATGATCGGACAGTTGGTCTTCTCCAGCTGCCCCTTGATCTCCTGTACAAAATGGTAGCTGATACTGCCGGATTCAATTACAATGACAGTTCCATCGCAGGAATCCGCCACAACTGCACAGTCGATTACTCGTCCAAGAGGCGGTGTATCTATGATAATGTAATCATATACATCTCTTACAACACGGATCATGTCTTTAAACTGTCTGCTTCCTAAAAGCTCTGCCGGGTTCGGCGGTACAACACCGGAAAAAATAATGTGAAACTTGGGAAGATTGGTTGCGCAGATAACGTCCTGCAGTTTCGCCTGCTTGGACAGGTAGTGGGTCAGTCCCTTCACTTCTTCCTCAACCTGTACACGTCCCATAAGTACGGATTTACGAAGGTCTGCATCAATCAAAAGTACAGATTTACCACTCTCTGCAAGGGAAGCTGCAAGATGGAAAGTTACATTACTCTTTCCTTCATTCGGGGTACAGCTTGTAAATGCAATCACCTTTTTGTCGGCACCGCAAAATTGAATGTTTGTACGAAGTGCCTTATAAGCCTCATCCATGGATGAATCAGCTTTCCAGTCGCTAATTTTTACTTTTACCATAATTTTGTTTTCACCTTATCTATTTGTTATCCTGTAAATCTGCCATATTTTCCTTCTGATTTCCCATAATTCACGTCATGGCAGTGTCTGCCTAAATATTATACACTAGAAGTACCGCATTGGCTAGTACATTTTCGAACTAAATATGCACAATTTTTCACAAAATTTTCATATTATTCTTGATTCCCTTCCTGAATCCCTTCTATACCCTGAACGGATGAACCCTCTTCCAAAAGATAAACTTCTACATCAAATACACCGCTATTCAATGCTTCCGCGTGACTTCCCATATAAATATCAATGCGGTTGTTCTTAATGGCGCCGCCGCAGTCTTCTGCCACATAGACCTGTCCATTGATAACTACTTTAGAACCGTAAGGAATTACAGTTGGATCTACTGCAATAGTACGGTTCGTGGTAGCTGTCACACCTGTGGATGTGATTCCGTTTGCCCACGGACCGCAGCAAATGCTGCACTGGCAGTAATGGGTAATATGGAAAACACCAAGTGGACGAAGGCTGCTGTCTGCGGAAACCATAATCGGCTGTCCTTCAAGAACACCTGCATTTCCCCCTGTCTGGGTAACACCTTCTACTGCTTCTGCAAATACGCCCTCTCCTGTACTTTTATGTATAATTCCTGCTTCTACAGTTCCATCTGAGGTTGCATCTGAAGCTACCTGATTCTTATCTTCATACCCCTCCAAAACAGAGGTTGGATATATCCCACCTGTTCTTCTCCATTATCATCCTCAAATAGAATCCTGCTCCAGATATCATCAATAGTACCTGTACGGCTGATTTCATCTTCTTCCAGCACTTCACCGATCACAGAACCCTCTTTTCTGCCAGGATAATCTAATACATCTGTATCTGCCGCTACTGTGACAGTATCCTGGACTTCCGTAATCTCGTCCTCGATTTTCCCGGAATCCTTTTTTTCGATAGCTTCTTCTGAAACTGTTTCTTCTTTATTATCAGTATTTTCCTGTGCTGTACCTGAAATGGCCGGACCGGCTATTTCCGCTCCAAGCGCAGAAACAGGCATACATGCAGAAACACATACTGCCATAACCAGAAATCTTTTTTTCATAAATTTATATCTCCTGATCTGTTCAATTTTCCCCTCTACTCTTTGTTTATCATAGCACAGCTATTTTCTTATTTCAAATCCCATCAGGCTTTTTAGAAATTTTTCACATTTATTATTGTAGCTTTTTTATTTTTTCATTAAAAAAAAACATTATTTCATTTTTTTCAAAAAAAACATTTGACAAAATAGATTTTATACTGTATTATATGTTTTGTCGCTGAGGAAAACAGTTGACAGCAATAAATGCGATAGTGGCGTAGTTGGTAACGCGCGACCTTGCCAAGGTCGAGACCGCGGGTTCGAGCCCCGTCTATCGCTCTGAGGCTCCGATTTAGTCGGAGCTTTTTTGTGTCTGAATCCGCCTTACAAAGCGATCACTGTCTTTTGTATACTTCATAAGAAAATCCCGCTTATTCTTTCGGAAATAATTTATAAAGGACATCTTATTTTAAACAAAAAAGCCTTGTACAATTTGCTTTTCTATCTGAAGATTCTCTATTGACTCATCTTTCAATAAGAGTTTTCAGTTCTTTGCACTTTTGTACAAGACCTTTTATTACTTCATTTTATTATTCTGTCCAGAATCCAATATTTTTTCTTAAAACATGTAAAAAAACCTTCCGCAAGATGTGCGTCTCAATTGCAGGAATGATTTTTCAGCCACGATTTAGTGATGGAATAATCTAATTCCGGTAAATGCCATTGCTATATTGTATTTGTTGCAGGTATCGATTACGTCTGCATCTCTCACAGAACCGCCTGGCTGTGCAATATATTTCACGCCGCTCTTGTAAGCTCGCTCAATATTGTCGCTGAATGGAAAGAACGCATCAGATCCTAATGTTACATCTGTCATCTGATCCAGCCATGCTCTCTTCTCTTCTTTTGTGAACACTTCCGGCTTCTCTGTGAATGTCTTTTCCCATGCCCCATCTGCAAGGACATCCATATATTCCTCACCAATGTAAACATCAATGGCATTATCTCTCTCCGCACGTGTGATCGTGTCTTTAAACGGAAGCTCCAGTACCTTCGGGCACTGGCGGAGATACCAGTTATCTGCTTTCTGGCCTGCAAGGCGTGTACAATGTACACGGGACTGTTGTCCTGCACCAACGCCGATAGCCTGTCCGTCCTTAACAAAGCATACAGAATTGGACTGTGTATATTTCAGGATGATCAGAGAAACCTTCATATCTCTCTTGGCTTCTTCCGTAAGCTCTTTATTCTCTGTTACAATATTGGAGATCAGCGTATCATCAATTGCCAGCTCCTGGCGGCCCTGCTCAAAAGTGACTCCAAATACCTGTTTGTGCTCCAAAGGTTCCGGAACATAGTTTTCATCGATCTGGATCACATTTGTAATTGCCTTTTTCTTCTGCTTCAGAATTTCAAGAGCCTCCTCTGTATATCCAGGTCGCGATCAACACCATCCAGAACCTTCTCTCTTGA
>ENA-OQCX01000628-OQCX01000628.1-human-gut-metagenome-genome-assembly--contig:-NODE-628-length-18119-cov-1.770676_pt1 | contig 18119 bp, 17 predicted proteins | sample MGYA00242762_ERZ504587 | MGnify/ENA primary metagenome ERZ504587 (study PRJEB26092, sample SAMD00036337) | human gut metagenome | host: Homo sapiens | study: EMG produced TPA metagenomics assembly of... | reverse complement strand
AGTATATGACCGACTACGCCGGGCTGGGCGCTATGGGGGCGACCTTGGCTACATCGCTTCTTCTGTTTGCGCGGATCTTTGATGCCGTGGATGATCCCATTCAGGGATTTTTGATGGATCGCGGGAAACGAACTAAAATCGGAAAGTACAAACCCTTTTTTCTCCTCAGCATACTGCTGACCGGCATTGGCTGTGTATGTCTCTACTCGTTCCCGTCCGAGTTGGCGTCCAAGCCCGTACTGGTTGTTGTGTGGGTTATCGTTTTCTACTTTTTGTTTGATGTGGGAACATCCTTTTATAAGGACAATCTTTTGTTCCGAACGATGACCAATGATCCCAACGAACGTTCCAAGCTGGTTATCGGACCGCGGGTTTGGACCATGATCCTGGGCGTCGTTACGTCCGCCTTTACGGCTGTGCTGGTTGCGGTCAACGAACACGTGGGCAACTATCACGACTCGTTTGCCATCCTGATCACCGGTATTGTTGGTGCAGCGATGGTGCTCTCTCTTATTGGCTGGTTCCTTGTCAAGGAAAAGCACAGTGTGCAGGAAGAAGAGGCAGAGCCGGTAAAGTTTAAGGACTTCTTTCTTCTGTTCAAAGAGAACAAGCCGATGGTGGTCTACTATTTGAAAGGCATCTTTTCCGGTTTTATCTGGTCCCTTATTTTTGCCACGCCTGCGTATTACATAAAATGGGGATTCTGCACGGATTTGACCACCGGTGTCACAAACATGGAGCAGTATGGTGTCCTCAACGGCATTTCTTCCATGATGATGCTCATACCGCTGCTGGTTGGTGCAGTTATTGGTCGTCCGCTCTTGAAGCTCTTTAAGAACAACCCGATCAAAATGACTTGTTTCCTTCTGGTTGTGCAGTCTGTCGGCGGGGTGGTCCTGTTTACTACCCAGATGGCGGGTCTGCTTACGAATGTTCCTGCGCTGTTCTTCATTACCCTGTTCATCATGGCAGTGGGGGTGGGAACTGACTTTGTCCCGCAATCCATGGTGGAAATGGAGATTATGGACTACAACATTTATAAAACCGGCAAGGATCGTTCTGCCTTGACAATGGTTGTCGGCGGTTTCATTGTCAAAGCCCAGGCAGCGCTTTCGGCTGCAATTATTGGCGCTGTGCTCATGTCAATCGGCTACAACGTGGATCCCGTCACCTCCGAATACATGGGGGAACTGTCGCAGATTCCGACCATGCTCAATTGGTTTATCGTTATCATGGGTCTTGTTCCTGCCATCCTCGGCGATTGTCGGCTTTGATCCTGCGGACATACCCGATCAAGGACGATGAGCGCCGAAAAATCCGGGAATGTCTGGATCGCCGCAATGCCGGGTAAGGATCATTCCTCCGCAATATGGCGGCGGTATTCCAATGGGGTGAGGCCGTACTCACGCCGAAACACTTTGTAGAATTGCGTTCTGTTTTCATAGCCCATGGATGCCGCGATCTGGCAGACCGGTAGCTCTGTGGTTCTCAGAAGCCGCGCCGCCTCGGCCATCTGTACCTTTTGACAGTACGCTTTCAGAGTGTATCCGGTGTTTGTCTTGATGATGCGGGATATATGCTCGCAGGAGTAGTTAAGTGCCTCCGCCAGATTGGTCCGCTGGATAGCCCCGTGGTGAGTTTCAATCAGTTTCTTGACCTGTTCCGCCGTCAGCAGTTCTTGACTGTTCCTCAGCGAAATGTGTGTTGCTTTGTATATGTCAGGATTCTCCAAGGCGGCAAACAGCCGGAGCAGAGAGGAATAAACGTCAAACTGGTATCCGATCCGCTTGACCGTAAAGGCGCGAATCAATTCCTGGGTGAGCTGCGGGATCGTATCTGCTCCTAAAAGGGTAAAGTCCAGATAGTCCTTTTATAGTCGGCACGTTCCGACAGATTGTCGCTGAAAAACTGATTGAGAATGCTTTTGTACTGAAAGGGCGGCGGAAATGATTTGGGCCACTGTGTCAGCAGAGAGCATCGATGCCGATGTAAACGATATCCGCATTCGACATATCTGTTTCGCGATGCATGGTGTTTCGATTGAGGAGACAAAGGTTCCCTTGCGTATAGGTGGTCTCGGCCCCCTCGATCATCACCCGGACTTGACCCCGCTGCACATACATCAGCTCAAAAAAATTATGTTTGTGCATATAGGTTTCATGAAAGAATTCGTGTTTGTTCGGGGTGTGAACGCAAAAGGACCATGCATCCATATAGTTGGAAAACAGATACTCCTGAGGCTTCTGGATGCTGGTTACAATGGACAACGGAGAAAAATAGTCCCGTTCGGCCGTATGGTTGCGAAGATAGTTCGGACCATGCTGCCGGTCTGGTTCCGCATTTCATCAATGCTGTCAAAAAACAGATGTTCCATGCGAGCATCCCCCTTTTTATGGCAGTATAGCATGGAATTGAGTATAGTATAACATGAAATTGAGTATTTTTGAAGGAGGAAGTATCTGTGAAGCGGCAATGCTATAACCCCTATCTTCCCAGTTGGGAATACATCCCGGATGCTGAGCCGAAGGTGTTTGGTCAGCGGCTGTACATTTATGGGAGCCATGATCTCTTTGGTGCCAAGGAATACTGTGAGGGCGATTACGTATGCTGGTCGACCCCGGTAGAGGATCTTTCCGACTGGCGGTATGAAGCGTAATCTTCAAAAAGCAAGATACGCCGTGGAATAAAGAGAACCTGTCCTACTATGCACCGGATGTGGTGCGCGGCACAGACGGACGGTACTACCTTTACTATTCGGTGGCCAATACGTCGATCACATCGGTCGCTGTGTGTGACAAACCTGCGGGAAAATACCAATATTTGGGCGATGTTCACTTCCCGGACGGGCGAGTCTACGGCTCAAAGCCGGAGGATTGGTTTATGTTTGACCCAGCCGTTCTGGTGGATGATGACGGGCGGGTGTTTCTCTACGTGGGCAGCGGGCAGAAATCCAATGGACAATTCGGCCACGAGATCAAGGGGCTGTTTGTGATGGAACTCAGCTCTGATATGCTGACCATCATCAGCGAACCCACCATCATCATGCCGGCGGATTTTGATCCCAAGAAGCCGAACTATTGGGAAGGACCCTCTATCCGTCACATCGGTGAGTGGTATTATCTGGTCTATCCGGCCACGGACATCACCGGTCTCAATTACGCGATGAGCCTGTTCCCTGACAAGGGATTTATCCACAAGGGACCGATCCATTCCTCAAGTGATATCGGTCTGGAGGGCAGAAAGCTCATGAATGCGGCATATCCGATGGGAAACAGCCACGGCGGTATGGTATGCGTCCACGGGCAATGGTATATATTTGACCACCGAACGACCATGGCGCCAAACGAAACCGGCAGGCGGTAGCTGAGCCCATTGAGATCCGTGCGGACGGGACCATCCGCATGGTGGAGTCCACGAGCTGCGGATTGAATGGCGGCCCTTTGAAGGGAACCGGGACCTATCCGGCCTACATTGCCTGCGTCCTGCACCATGCCGGAATGTTTGGTCTGCGCAACCCGATGGACGGACCGAGATCACCCAGGATGGTCCGGACTACGAGCACCGGAGCCGGGGAACGGGAAGTGACCATAGAGACAGAGAAGGTGGCACCAAAGGCGTATATTTCCAAAATGAAGAATGGCAGTATTGCCGGCTTCCGATATTTTGATCTGACTGAAAGCACCCACATTGCTGTAACGGTTCGCGGCGCAGGCGGCGTGCTGGAACTCTTGCCCGGGGAAAAGGACCCTGTCATAGCATCCATTCCCCTTGCCGGGACGCTGACTGGACAACCGCCGGAGTAAAATTCGACGCAGACGTCTGGCATTGGAGAGCAAGCGCCCCCTTGATTCCTGCCCGCTGTATTTCCGGTATAAGGGAAAGGGAACGCTTGACATCTTGAGTATTACGTTGGCATAAAGGAGGATAATGATGAACTGGACACCAATCTGCACCAAGCCGCGGCCCCTGCCTTCGCGATGGGCTTTTTGGCGGGCAAGAAAAAAACAGTGGTGTATTCTGTGATATCCCAGGTTTCGGGCGAGAAACTTCGGATCCGTTTCTCCAACCACTATGGAAAGAAACCCTACACCATTGGGGGACTGACCGTGTGGGCACAGGGAGAGATGCATACCGTCACGCGGGACGGCAGCTGTGTTTTCACGGTTCCCGCGGGGGAAAGCAGCTATTCGGATGCGTTGACGCTCCCGGTGAGATGGGGGAAGAGCTGGAAATCAGACTCTACTATGCATCCAAGGTCATGGACAGCAATATGATCGAGGAAAATGCGGTAAGCTACAAGGGAAATCATACGACGGACAGCGAGCTGCCCCCACCCCGGCGGGAAAGATATATGGAACAGTACGGCCTTTATGAAGCAATTCCCGGGATGGATCAGATCGAGGTGTTTACCGGTCAGCCTTCCAAAATCATCGTGGCGTTCGGGGACAGTATAACGGCTATGAACCGCTGGGTAAAACCGTTGCAAAGGCGTCTGTTCGATGCGTATGGCGGTGACTACGCACTGATGAACGCCGGAATCAGCGGGAATTGTCTGCTTTATGATGTCCCGGGCTGATGGGAGCTTCCTACGGGGAAAAAGGGGTGTCCCGCTTTGAGCGCGATGTGCTCCGCTTTTCAGAACTCTGCGGCGTGATTTTGGCGTTGGGGGTCAATGATGTGGCCTACTATTCCCAAAAGACAGGGGCGGTCATCTCGCTGGAACAATATGGTTCGGCCGTAACCGATATTGTGGATCGGCTTCATAAGGCCGGTGTCCGGGTGATTGCCCAGACGCTTCCGCCCCGCACCGGTTTTGTGAAAAAAGGGTATACCCCGGAGATGGAGGCGCTGAGAGTCAGCATCAATGAATGGATCCGAGATAGCGCGCTGTTCGATTATATGGTTGATGCGGATGCACTGCTGCGCGATCCGAAAAATCCTTCGTTCACCGACGAGCGTTATCACCAGGGGGACCACCTGCACCCGAATCAGGCCGGAGGAATGCTGCTGGCGCAGGGCGTATGATTTGCAAAAGCTGACAGGGGAGGCGTAGGCATGGGGAAAAAGTATTTCACGCTCAGCTTTGATGATGGACTGGAACAGGACAAACGGGTGATCCAACTCATGAGGCAATACGGGCTTAAAGGAACCTTCAACCTCAATGCCGGCCTGCTTGGCACGCGCGGCGAGGTGAAGGGGCTTGGAACCTTCTCTTTTCAGGATTGCCCCGAAGGCGTAAAGCACAAGTGGCCATTTTCCTATGTGCAGCACAACCGAATCCCACAGGACGAGGTGTGCCAGGTCTATGAGGGAATGGAGATTGCCACCCATGGTTTCCGGCATGAACCGCTGGGGGTTGTCAGCGAGGATGAAATGCGCGCATCGGTGGATGCGGACAAGGCCGCGCTGGAAAAAATCTTCGGCACCACGGTCGTGGGGCACGCCTATGCGCAGGGGTCAACCTCGCCGGCTGTTCAGGCGTATCTGAAGGCGCAGGGGTATCAGTATGCCAGAGTGGTCTTTCCCTCCGGCGGCTTTGCGTTCCCGGATAATCCGATGAACTTTCGGCCTTCCTCCTCGCTGATTCTGAAAAATGCCGTGAAGCTGGTGGAGCGTTTCAAATGTGAGGAACCCGGAGAAAAGGATCTGCTGTTGTTCCTGTGGGCACACAGTTATGAAATGGACTACGACAAGGGAAACGCCAGTTGGTATGCTTTGGAGCGGCTTTTTGAATCGATCGCAGGCCGAAACGATATCGTATATTGCACAAACAGCGAAGCGTTCGCGCATATTTAAGGAGAGCAGGAAAGTGAAAAAGAAAGATTTTAACCGGGGTTGGCTATTTGGCGCCGTGGGAAAGGAACCGTCTATGCAACCGGTCACACTTCCCCACGATGCCATGCTGTACGAGAAACGCTCGAAGGATGCGGCAACAGCGGGAGCATGCGGATACTTTCCCGGCGGGGCCTATGTCTACGTCAAACGATTTCTTTGTGCCTTGTAAACGTGGCGGACGACAGTCCGCTGTGCTGGAATTTGAGGCAGTTTATCAAAACGCACAGGTGTTCGTGAACGATGCGCTTGTGGCTGAACAGCGGTACGGGTATACCAACTTTCTTTGTGGTGCTGGACCCACAACTGAAGTATGGCGAAGAAAATGAAATCAAAGTGATTGCGGACAACTCGTCGGTACCCAATTCCCGTTGGTATTCCGGCAGCGGAATTTATCGCAGCGTAAACCTCTTCCTGGGGGATAAGAGTCATATCCGCCCGGATGGACTGCTCGTCTCCACCTCCGGAAACGATACGGCCCATGTGAAAGTTTCGGTCACCGGTGGTGATACGGTCAGAGTCTCTGTTCTGGATGGTGAAAAGGTGGTAGCGCAGGCCGAAGCTGCGGTCAAGGAAGGCACTGCGTCGGCAGACATTCCCGTTTCCCAGCCGCGGCTTTGGGACGCGGAACATCCCGAACTGTACCGATGCAGAGCGGAACTGCTGAAAAATGGTGAGATGGTGGATGAGGCGGACGCCTGGTTTGGATTCCGTACCCTTAGCTGGAGCACCAGAGGATTTTTTGTAAACGGCAAGAAAACGCTGCTCCGTGGCGCCTGCGTCCACCACGACAATGGTATTCTGGGCGCCTGCTCTTTTGAGGATGCCGAGTTCCGCCGTGTCCGTCTACTCAAGGAGGCCGGTTTCAACGCGATACGTTCCGCCCACAACCCTGCCTCCAAGGCGCTGTTAGATGCCTGTGACCGGCTGGGTCTTTATGTCATGGATGAATTCTGCGACAACTGGCTGGTACATAAAAACCCCTACGACTATGCGGACCGGGATTTCCGCGCATGGTGGCAGCAGGATCTCACAGCTATGGTCATCAAAAACTACAATCATCCCAGTGTGGTCATGAACTCTATCGGAAATGAAATCTCCGAACTGGCTATGCCCGAAGGACAGGAGTACTGTAAAAAATTGGCAGTCCTGGCACGAAAGCTGGACCCGGACAAAGCAGTGACGATGGGGGTCAACCTGATGCTGTGCAGTATGTCGGCCAAGGCGGCGGCATATACGGCAACAAAAAGAATGGGAAAGAGAATCAAAACGGCAGTCAGACGATGGACAACGTTCCACTAGCGCCTTCTTCAACATGCTGATGAACCTGGCCGGGGGTATGATTGAAAAATGGCCGCCAAACCTGCCGCGGACGATGCCACAAAGGTGAGCTTCTCTTATCTGGATATTGGCGGTTACAACTACGCCGCGTCCCGATACGAGAAGGACGGTACGCTCCATCCCGACCGCGTCATTGTCGGGTCCGAGACCCTGCCCAAGAACCTGTATCATAACTGGCAACTGGTGAAAAAATTCCCCCTATGTGATCGGCGACTTATGTGGACGGGCTGGGATTATCTGGGAGAGGCGGGCATCGGTACCGTCCGTTACAAAAGTTTCAAAAATCCCGGTCAGGACGCGCCCATCATCTCCGCCGGCTGCGGCGTGATCGACATTTGCGGAAAGATTCGCCCCGAGGTACAGTGGAACCGGCTGATCTGGGGCTGGACCATACCCCCGGCATCGGCGTAGAACCGTATACCCACGCAGGGGAGACCGGCTCTGTATCCATGTGGCGTGACACAGACGCAGTGGCAAGCTGGTCCTGGGCCGGCTGTGAAGGCAAAAAAACCAAGGTCACGGTCTACTCTGACGGCGAAACGGCGGAACTCATTGTCAACGGACATTCCTATGGCAGAAAAAAAGACGAAGGAATACAAGGCTGTCTTTAAACGCGTTGTCTATGAGCCCGGTACCATCACCGCAATCAGCTACGATAGCGAGGGAAAAGAACAGAGCCGGACTTCCATGAAGACAGCTGTAGGACCTGCCGAACTGCGTGTAGTGGCCGACCGGAGCACCTTGCAGGCAAAAACGCAGGATTTGGCCTACATCAGCATTGACCTGACGGGGCGGATGGCATCACCAAATCTTCTGAGGATACTGCGGTCACGGTGGAGGTTGACGGTGCCGGGACGCTGCTGGCCCTTGGTTCTGCACGTCCTAACATGGGGGAAAACTTTTTCTCCGATACCCATACGACCTACTACGGCAAGGCATTGGCCGTGGTCCGCGGCAGCGATACCCCCGGAAAGATTAAGGTCACGGTGAAAGCAAAAGGTCTGCTGCCCAAAACGCTTGAATTGGATGTGATCTGAGGAAAAGGCATAGGCCAAACGGCAGATCCCGATGTCTAACCAAAAAGACTGCAACAATTGTTGCAGTCTTTTTCTGCGTGGTCTACTTCATTGATTTTGCGTAAATGGTGATTCGCATAAGGCTAATTTCTTCTATGGAGAACGTTGCTCCTTTATCGGCTGGGAGAGAATCGATTTTCAGTATCAGACTTCCCACTTCTTTACAGTCTGTACCGATGGCACGTCTGCTTTTGCATCATACATCCCAGTGCATCCTACACAGCAGAAGAAACGTTATTATTCCCGGGAACCTATTGAAGCAACAACTGCCATTCAGGCCTAAAATTCCCGCATAGCAGTTATTTTTTATTCTATATGTTTTCTAAGGTGTGTTATAAATATCATAAACTTCTTGGATTTGCTGTAAGGAGTCCATGCGGTAAGCCCTTAATAAAGAAAAAAGCAGGAGCCTTTCCAAATCACATGCCGAGGCCATTGGGATGCAGTGTGTTTTCAGCAGGCGAAGCCGTTCAGGTTTCCCCATGCGAGTTGGGTTTCATCAAACACCATAAACTTTTTGGATTTGTTATAAGGCGTCCATTCCGCAAGGCCTTCTCCATTTGGATTCCCTGTCTTGATAAAGTTGATCAGATACGCCAATATATTCTCCTGCAGCATGTAATCCTCTTTCCCAAACGGCCTCCAGGAATGGGACAGCCATCCATATAGGTAAATCAGATCGCTGCCATGCCAGGCTCCCTTTGTATCGCCGGGCAGCTGCCTGCGGAAATAGTAGGTATAGGTATCCACGCCGAGCTTGCGCTGGGATTTTGCTAAAAAGCCACACATCCAATAAAGCAAAAACGGCATGACATCCTCGGATGTGACTGAACACATGATCTTGACCGGGCAGGCTGATTTTTAATCCCGCTGGTAAAATTCTCGTCATATACAGCATTGCAGAAACCGATAGACGACTTGGCCGAAACCTCCGCAAAAGCATCGTACAGTGTTTTGGCGGGCAGCTGCTTGAATTCCTCAATGGATTTACATCCGGTCCTCTCATACACTTGACGCCACTTGGCATACTCCTTGGTGTTATCGGGTTTCTGCTTGATGAAACTGGCCAGGCCCGCGCTGCTCTGGATAATCGCCTGCTTGAATATGCCTTTATTCAGCGGGGATTTGATCTGGGTCTCACAGCTGGCCGCGCCTGCACTCTGGCCAATCAGCGTCATATTGTTCACATCACCGCCGAAGCTTTGGATGTTGTGCCGCACCCAGGCAATGGCCGCCTGCTGGTCATAGTAGCCATAGTTACCGCTCTTTCCGTTCTCATCCTCAAGCTCCTTCATGGCAATGAAGCCGAAAATGTTCACCCGGTAATTCATGGCAACGGTTATGATTCCGTGCTTGGCCAAGAATGATCCGTTGCATTCCGGCGAGTTATTCTGCCCCGTAACCAAACCGCCGCCATAGATGATCACCAACACCGGGCAGTTCAGCGGGTTCTCCGGTGTCCAAATGTTCAGGTTCAGGCAATCCTCGGAATATTCAGACTGGAAATTTTGATAAAATTCATGCTCATAATGGTTTTGGGGGTCACTGGCATCCACCTGGACATAGGCGCGTTGCTGAATCGGGGCAGGCCCATATTTTTTGCATCACAGATGCCTTTCCATGAGACGACCGGCTGCGGATATTCAAAACGCTTGGCGGTAGCATATGGAATACCCAAAAAGCAGTTTACGCCATCTTCCTGAAACCTTCCACCACACCGCAGGGGGTGGTGACCTGAATTGTGTTCATAGATTGATCCTCCTAAGAAAGATATGGAAAAAGTCAGCTGAGCTGGGAGAACAAGAAAATTGCAAGGCCGAGAATGACCAGCACAATGCCGGTAGCCCGGTTCAGTGTTTTGGCGGAGGCCTTGTTGGCAAATTTCGCGGCAATCCGGGCCCAGAGCAGGGTAAAGACGACGCACAGGACCAGGACCGTGAGATCCGGCATCCCGCCGATGGCAAAATGGGAGACGGCCCCGGTTACTTTCCCTCTTATTCCGTTCATACCGCATATTGCGCCATCATACCTTCTTGTATCTTTGCAGAATGCGGTTGAGCTGCTTCATGGCTGATTCATCGGCGCCTATCTGCTTGAGCAGGGAGACCAGCGTGATTCTCCCCATCATACGCTGCAAGGCGGGATTATCCTTTACCGTGCCCGCCACTTCGCCCCGGGCAGAAGCGGCCTTTGTAATCAGCTGATCGATGACCGCACCCGCCTCCGGTGCTTACGGATGTCCGACAGCTTGTCGGCAATGGAGTAACAATCAGGGACGATATCCTCCTTGTCAAACCAGTTGATTACAGGAGCGGTTTTCCGGAAACGGTACTCCGGATTGGGCTGGGATACCTTTCGAACCCAGATCGCACTGTGACAGTCCCCGGCGGTTGCATGGATGGAGTGCTCCCCAGAGATGGGGACCTTGAACTTAAACACATGCTTTCCGGTCTGAGTCTCAAAGCGCCGTCCGTCCACGCTCAGGGTGACGGTTTTCTGATTGGAATAGACTGTAACTTCGGTTATATCCTCGGCCCGGTCCACATACCGTCCGCCCGCGACGTGAACAAAGGGATCGGTCTTGTTCCAGTAGGCTTTGTACAGGTAGAAGGCGTCCTTCTTGGTTTGGCTGTCGATGGTGACAAGGCCCTTCTGATTTTCGCCGTGCTTGCCGCCCTCGTCCCGTCCGTCGGCAGCAAAGTCGAAGATGTTCCATACATGGGTGGCCCACATCCAAGGACGCTGCTCGATCATCTCCAGCATGTGCTCATGGTAGACGCACTGGTAGCTCTCGGTATAGTCGCCCTTTTCGGGAGCAAGAGACTGGTACTGAGGGTTGGCGTCTGCGCCGTACTCGCTCAGGCCGATGCACCGGTTTGGGAACTTGGCGTGGTACTCGTCAAAGAATTCGTCGTTCTGCTCCAGGTCGCCTACATACCAGCCAAAATACAGGTTGTAGCTGTTCACATCCGGAATCTCCAGAAGAGGACTGTCGATGTCCAGCATGAATACATTTGCCATGGTGGTGGGACGGGTGGGGTCCAGCTTGTGGCACAGATCATTCAGCGCCCGGTGGTTTTCTATCAGGGAATCATTGACGGGGCTGGCGGCGGTGATTTCGTTGCTCAGGCCCCAGACGGCGATGGACGGGTGGTTATAGCACTGGACGATCAGCTCTTCCATTTGGGAAAGAGTGTTGGCCCGGCCGTTTTTCATGTGCATGGTGATATAGGGGATCTCGGCCCAGACGATGATGCCGTTTTCGTCGCACAGGTCGTAAAATTCCTTGGCATGCTGGTAGTGGGCCAGGCGCAGGGTGTTGCCCCCAGCTCCCGGATGATCTCCATATCCTGCTTGTGGTGCTCGCGGGTCAAAGCGTTGCCCACGCCCTTGCAGTCCTGGTGCCGGGCGCCACTCCGGAGGGGGTAGCTTCGGCCGTTCAGAATGAAGCCCTTTTGCGGATCGATCTTGTAGTTCCGGCAGCCAAAGCGGGTGGAGACGCGGTCGCCGCTGGCAGGGTGGCCGTGGCGGTGTACAGGTAGGGATCGTCCACACCGTCCACAGATGGACATTCTCAATGGTGAATTCCGCCTTGGCGTAACCATCCACGCTGGGGACGGTTTTGCTCTGCCCGTCCACGGTGACGGTCACTTCTTCCCCGTTCTGCCAGGTTTCCACGGTGAGGGCTGCGGATTTCGTTTCCAGGTTTACAATGGGGGTGACCTTGATGCCTGAGGTGCCACAGTAGCCCAGTTCAAAGTGGGAGCAGGAACGATGATCAGGTTCACATCCCGGTACAGTCCGCCGTAGAAGGTGAAGTCCGCCTTCTGGGGATAGACCCGGTCGTTGCTGGAGTTGTCCACCCGAACCTCAACGGTGTTTTCGTCCTTTAATTCCGGAAGCTTGATCCGGAAGGTGCTGAAGCCGCCCTCGTGGTGGCAGAGGCTTCCCCGTTGACCGAGACGTCCGCTGTATAGCTGCGCCCTTGAATTCCAGCCAGCTTCCTCGCCGGGATTTAGCGCAGGCTTGGGGAACTGCTTGGTGTAACGGCAGGCGCCCCGGTAGTAATCGTCGCCGCCGTCCTGGCCGTCTACTGCGTTCCAGGTGTGGGGCAGGGTGACGGGTTCGTCCTTTCCCTGCTTGGTAAAAAGCCAGCCCTCATTGAATGAAACAATTGTGCGCATAAACTTTCCTCCTGAACGTTTGTATAAATTGGCAATATCCAAAGGGTTTCCGGTATGATAAAATATCCTTATCAAAACAGTAGTGGTGCAGATGATGATACAGAAACTATTTAAAGATTTGGAGAAACGCATGGGTGTAGAGGAATTCAAAGACCTGTTGTTATGCTGCGGCAACATCTACCTCTGGAAATTAGACTCCGGCGGCAATTTGCTACAAAGCAACTGCCCCGACGAAGCGGTTTTGGGCACAGCGTTTGAACTGCTCGGCTGTAAACAGCGCATCGTAGACTACGGCAGCAGCCACAGCCGCCCGATTTCGCTGAGAACCGTTCCCGGCCTGGTTTGGTATGCCGCTTTTGAGCGTGAGAACGGAGCGTTAAAGTTTATCTACGCGGTGGGGCCGGTATTTTACAATGACATCTCGGCAGCAGCGATTGAAAGCGGCATTCGGGGAATCTCAAAGGACAAGATCAGCGCGGAATGGAATACCCATTTTCGGAACGCAATCCGGAATATTCCCCTGATGCAGTGCACCGTTATGATGCTCTTGGTCCTGATGCTCCACTACTGCATTACAGGGGAGCGTCTTCAAATCAGTGATATCGACGCGGAGATCAATATCCCAATCCCAGAGATTTCACGAAAGCACCTTCCACGACCGTTATCAGGTTTGGTCGGCGGAACAGGCCCTTCTGCAAGCCGTTCGGAACGGCGATCTGGATTATAAGCAGGCTTTGTCAGACGTTATGCGACTGAGCACCGGTGTCAACGTGAACGGCAAAACCGCTCTGGCAAAGAGTAAGATTTCCATTATTGTGTTCGTATCCATCGTCTGCCGCGCGGCGGTGGAGGGAGGGCTGTCACCGGAAGAGGCCTATGGTTTGGGTGACAGCTATATTCAGATGGTGGAATCGATCGAAAACCCCTCCGATCTTGAGCCCTTGCCATGTCCATGTATGATGATTTTGTACGCAGAGTCCATAACAACCGGACCAACCCAAAGTATAGCCGAGAAATCCAGAAGTGCTGTGACTATATCGAAATGCATCTGGGTCAAAAGCTTACAGCGGAGGTGCTGGCTGAGCGGACGGGATATGCCATGTACTATCTGACGAAGAAGTTCAAAGAGGAAACCGGCTTCACCGTCCGGAATTATGTGAAATATGCCCGGATGGAACGGGCCAAAATTCTGCTCAGCAGCACAAAGCTGTCTGTTGAAGACATATCGGCTCAGTTGGGCTTCGGCTCCCGCAGCCATTTCAGCCGGGAATTTCACGATATTGTAGGCAGCACGCCCATTGCGTATCGAAAGCGAAATACAAATGAATGATACGAAATCGGCAGGCCATTTTACTATGAAAGCTCCGTATTCATAGTAGGCAACCTCTAAAAACTACTTTTTGGTGTTTTGGGCGAGAGATTTTGTTCCAACAAAAGTTTTGGGAAGTCCGGAATACTTGGTGTATTGCGGACTTTTCAAAACGCATTGTTGGGGCAAAAGATCCGTTCAAAACCCAAAAGGGGAGTTTTTAGAGGTGCCCAGTAAATAATGGATTATAGTGCCAGCGTCTCGCCCCTGGCGGGGCAACCGATGCTGATGCACATAAATCCCCATGCACGAACTGCTTTCATGATTTATGGCGCAAGCATATTGCATGGGTATTTACTGTGAAAGCTTCGCATTCACAGTAAATTTATTAAGGCAACACCGCATAATGGGGCAAGGAGATTCGGCGAGAGATTTTGACACAAGCGAAAGAATGGAAAATGCGGGAATACTGGATGTATTTCCCATTTTTCATACTGCACGATTGGGACAAAAGATCCGCCGAAGCCCGCTGTCCCCACCCAGCGGTGTTGCCTTAAGTCAAGAATCGGCATGATTGGCTTCGGTTTCGTGAGATGAACTTTTTTGAAGGCAAATGGATTGAATGCTCAGTTCCTTGGATCCATGATAACGCAAAATCAGGGCTGAATGCCAGACTGAAAACGGCATGGGATCTCCATCTCCATCCATGTGCGGGAGGGTTTGATCAAAGTAGGAATTTCTCCATGCTCCCCCAATACGGTTATCTTTGCCCTTCCGCTGGTTTTGTAACGCAGAATCAGGACATACTCCCCCGCGGCTAGATGAAAGTATTTGTATACAATCCGGGCTCTATTGGTCGCGACAACGATCTGCTGTCCGTCTTCGCAGGTGATATGCGGGATCTTCGCACTGGAAACACCGTTTCCGATATGGGGCATTTTTCCGCTATACAGATTGCAGCAGATAGACGCCGGATATGTGCGGTTCGATTCCAATGGCCCGCAAAAACCCTGTGAAGTAATTTCCACTTGAGGAATCCTCCCGTCAGGCAGAATCTCAACAGGTTCCGCGCATGCCTGCCGGGAATAACCGCTTTTATGGGTGTTGCGGTGGTAGAAAACATACCATTTTCCGCGAATACACTCGATACTGCCGTGATTGGTACCCGTGGCGTTCAGTCTGTCCCGATCTTTGCGGCCTTCATAGCCACATCGCCATTGGAAACGATGGTTCCGCCGTAGGTAAAGTCTCGGTCCGGGTAAGCGCTTGTGGCATAGCAAAGCTCATGGCCCTTGATAGAGGAATAAATGAAATAATAGGTGCTCCCGAGCTTCCGGATTGAGCTTCCCTCAAAGAAAGGATGCTTTTCAAAGGAGGTTCCCTTCACACGACTGGGCATAACATGGATAGGCTGCGATTGAATCGTCAGCATATCATCCGCCAGCTCCACATGATTCGCGCCCATGACGCCATCCGGATCGGATTGGATTTCCTCCACACTTTTGCCAAACATATTGCTTTCCACCTTGTGGAAAATAGGATCCAACAGCTTTCCACGCTCATGGAACGGATACCATGTGCCATAGTAGAGCCGAATGGTGCCATTGTCATTGATCAGCGCCGGATCAAAGGTGACGAATTTCAACATGGGGCTGCCGTCTGGATTGCGAACACAGCCATAATATTCATAGTTTCCGTCGGGGGTATCGCAGACGGCAACGCTGATCTGCTGGCCGTAGCCGCCCACGCCTTTTTCGCCAGACATACAGTAATAGAGATAAAACCTGCCGTCATTGCCCTGCACCACATCGGCGCATACATATATTTCAGCTTTTCGCCATACTGCGGGTCCTGATCCGCGCGGTAAGATGTCCCTTTACAGCTCCAACTTTCCAAATTGTCCACCGGGGCGGACCAGAATTCATAGCTGAGCATGCAGTAGGTGTCACCGCCGGCTTGATCATGGGAACCGAACAGATACACTCGGTCGCCAAACACATGAGGTTCCCCGTCCGCTATATAGGTATCCAGGGGTAAAAACGGATTTGCCATATTTCTCAACACATCCTTTCCTAAATACCTTGACACGGTATATATTACGATATTCTCGCGGGTGTTGATATTTCAATCCTCGCTTTTTTGTGCTTTTTTTCATCAATATACTTTATAATAGCTAATTTTGTCACGGAAAATCAAAATTAGGAATATATTTTTGATAAGGTGCACTTTATGATATACACAGCGGACGGATTCTCCCGCCCCCCGAAAAATGAATAGGAGGACTCTACTGTGAAATCTAAGGCACCTACCCAAACCGAGACCGACGGTGTTCAGTATCGCCGAGTCTCCAACGCAAGACTTGCGCTTGCGATGACCTCAGCGCTCTCTCTCGCTTGTTTCTTCTCCGCAATTGGCTATGTTAGCTATGCCGCCAACCTGGCTTCGGGGTCACGATGCTACTGGTCGGCACGATTATGACCGTCGCCCGCCTGTTTGACGGAATTACCGACCTTTGATTTCCCTGCTGATTGACAAGGTCAACACCCGCTTCGGAAAGATCCGCCTTTTTATAATCATCGGCTGGGCCATTGAAGCTTTCTCTCTGCTGTGCCTTTACAGCTGGTTCTGCGGCAAGGGGCACTCTGTGGGCGTGTTCATCCTGTTCTATTTTTTGTATTACATCGGCTATACGTTCCATAACATGGCGAACAATCTCATCTCCCCGGTCATCACCAACGATCCGAAGCAGCGCCCCATGGTAGGCGTTTTCTCTACAATCTATAACTATGTGATTGTAATTGTCTTGTCCATAATCGTCTCTATGGTGCTGCTGCCCCAGTATGGAGATAACTACACCGTGGATCTTCTCTCGAAGACCGCGGTACTGTTCGTGGGTCTCTCGGCAGTCTTTACCGTTCTTGCAATAATTGGCGTCTCCCCCATTGACAAGCCTGAAAATTTCACTTCCGCCCAGGGAAAAAGCCAGTCTATCAAGGGGAAGGATATGCTGGACCTGCTTAAAAACAACAAAGCGCTGCAGTGTTTCATTTTCGCCGCCACCTCGGATAAGCTGGCCATGAATATCGCGGGTCAGTCTGTGATCACCACGCTTCTCTACGGAATTATCATCGGTAATGTGCGTATCGGCGCGATTATGAATATGGTCGCGATCTTCCCTGCTTTGATTTTCTCGGTGTTTGGCGGAAAATACACCGGAAAGCACGGCAGCGCCAAGGGCGTTGCATTCTGGAGCCAGGTCAGTATCTATGTAAACCTTGCCTTTGTGATTGTTCTGCTTTTCGCCGGAACGACCCCGATTGTTGCCTCTGCCCCCCTGCTGATCCTCTTTATCGTTTTGACGATGCTGCAAAACGGACTGAAGGTCGTGGTCAGCACCGCCACCACCTCTATGCTGGCAGATGTGGTGGACTATGAGGCATACCGCTCCGGAAGATACATGCCCGGCGTTGTCGCGGGCGTCTACAGCCTGGTTGACAAGGTGGTGTCCTCCCTCGGCGCCGTGATCGCCACCTTCTGCATCTCTTTGATCGGATATACGGCCACGATTCCCCAGCCCACCGACCCCAAGACGATGCCTGTTGTGATCATGGGAATCCTCGTTGTGTATGTCCTGCCGGTCCTCGGTTGGATCTGCACGCTGATCGCCATGAAAAAGACGCCCATCTCCAAGGAGAAGATGGTTGAGATTCAAAAAACAATTGGAGAGAGAAAGAAAAATGCTGAACAAATCGACGCTTGAATCCTTTGCCGCACCCTGCCCTAAGCAGGGAAAGCTGGAGCTTGTCCATTACACCAGCCGTGCGTACGCGCTGGAAGCGATTTTTGGGGAGAGCCCGATCGCGATGGAAAAGTCCATGTGGGTCTACACGCCCTACGGGTATGATCCATCCAAAAAATACAACGTGCTGTTTCTGATGCACGGCGGCACAGATAATGAGGGCTACTGGTTTGGTCAGGGCCGCTACCGTGGGGATGATGTTCAGAAATTACACGGATTACGGTAATATCACGGCAAGCATGATAGATCATCTGATCTATAAGAAGCAATCGATCGTTGATCGGTTGTCACCCCGACGCTTGAGGAGGAGGCCGTCCACATCGACAGGACGGATACGCTCATCAAGGGGCTGACGGGACAATACCCGGCGGGCACGCGCAGCGAGCACGACCTCGCCGCGCTCCGGGATCACGCCTACACATATGTTTCCTATACGCCGCAGGGTGAGTTTCCCCTTCTATGTCTATTATGAAAACATCGGGAAATGGATGCTCAACCTGCCGATCAGTTTTATCCATGACGACGCGATGTTTTTCTATTTCGGATGGTTCGGAAGCCGCAACGAGCAGCAGCGCATC